>Ga0114955_1001093_pt1 | contig 12391 bp, 7 predicted proteins | sample Porto_5metaG_FD_87302 | JGI IMG/M metagenome (GOLD analysis project Ga0114955, IMG submission 87302) | Marine algal microbial communities from Porto, Portugal - Porto_5 metaG | ecosystem: Host-associated > Algae > Red algae > Unclassified | place: Portugal: Porto | collected 2015-02-02 | reverse complement strand
TTGATGCCCTGCCCGCCCGCCCGCGTGCACAGCAGGAAGACAAACTTCTCCGACTCGGGCTTGGAGAACCGGTCGATGGCCTGCTGCCGCTCATTACCACGTACCCGCCCGTCAATGCGCTCGTAGCCCCACCGGTGGGCAATCAGGTAGTCCTCTAAAATGTCCAGTACCCGCACCATCTGCGAGAAGATGAGCACCCGGTGGCCAGCGGCCTTGAGGCGCGGCAACATCTTGTCGACGAACACCAGCTTGCCCGACGCGTCGACCAGCACCTGCGCCATGAGGTCCTCAGCAGAGGCTGGGGCCGCCACCACCTTGTCCGCTGAGTCATCAGCCGCAGTCGCCTTGGCCTCTTTGCCCTTTTTGTCCGCCTTGACGGCCGCCTCAAGTTCGATGGGCTCGACGCCCTGAATGAGGAAAGGATGGTTGCAGCACTTGCGCAGTTCCATGACAATGTTGCGCAGGTTGCCGATGTTGGCCGGCCGTGCGCCCATGTCAAGGAATGAGAAGTTCTTCTCCAACAGAGCCCGGTACCACTTCTTCTGCACACGCGTCAGCTCGACCATTACAATCGTCTCCTCTTTGGGAGGGATGCTCTTCTCCACATCTTCCTTCTTTCGACGCAGCAGGTAAGGCCGCAAAACCTCCTTGACGGCATTGACCGCGGCGACGTTCATGTTGCCAAAGCGGCTCGCAAAATCGTCCTCAGATGCAAACGCGTCCGGGTCGACAAAGTTGAGCAGCGCCCACACCTCGAGCAGGTTGTTTTGTAACGGCGTGCCCGTCAGCAGCACCCGATGGTCGCTGCTGAAGGACTTGAGCTCGTCGACCAGGCGGGACGACCGGTTCTTGAGTCGATGAGCCTCGTCGACGACAATAGCATTCCACTTGATGCGCCGCAGACGGGACGCCTCCTGCAGCACCGTCTCGTAAGTGGTGATGAGCACCTGCCACTTGTACGGGGGGCCCTGCGAGGGCACCTGTCCGGGCACCACCCACTCGTGCTGGTGAATGACGTTACGGCTCTCTGAGTTGCCGTGGTAAACAATCGCGTTGAGCTCCGTCCAGGTATCAATCTCCCGCGCCCAATGGCCGAGCGTCGACAGCGGGGCGAGCACCAAAAACGGACCGCGGATGTTCTGCTCTTCGAACAGGAAGTGCAGCAGCGAAACGGACTGAATGGTCTTGCCGAGCCCCATCTCGTCCGCTAGGATACAGCCGCGCCGCTGGAACCAGCACGAGACCAGCCAGTTGTGGCCTTCAACCTGGTAGGGCCGCAGGACGCCGCCATTCTTGAACGACGGCTGCTCTCGCGGCACAAACGCGTCACGTGACGGCCGCGGTAGCGGCTGCAAATCGGACGCGCTCAGACGCTTGTTGCGCTGCTGGAACTCAGACACTTTGGCGTCATCTTGCACATCCTCCGCGGACTCCCACGTGGACTCGCCATAGGAGAGCGCCGCCCACTTGATGAGATACTTGCGCTTGCCGGCGCGGGTGCTCTTCTCGGCCAGGATCCGGTCGACCGTGATGAAACCTTCCGGGATGAGCTCGTCGTCCACGTCTGCCTCGTCCCGCCGCATAGCCGCGGTCGCCTCTTTGCGGAGGAAGCGCTGGAGCCGGGACTTGCCTTGCGACTGCGCGAGAATGATGGCCTCCACGACCCATTCGCAGTGGATGTAGGAGAGACCCTTCCATTTGACCAGGTACTCGCTGACCACATCCTCACCAGCGGCTTCGGCTTCGGCCAGTGCCATACTCACGCCCGCTTTGCCGCTGGCCGCCAGGCGCGAGCTCGTGGCCTTCATCGCCGACGGCGCTGATACGTTTGCCGCCCCTGCCACCGCCGGCTCCTTGCTTGGCATGTCGGCGTCCACCACCTTAGAATTTCCATCTGCGAGAGCGGCAGGGCCCGCCACAGCCATGTCGCCAGCGATGGCCGTGGCCTCACCGTCCGCGGCGGCACCGGCGGCATTGTTCTCAGCAGCGGCACCCGAAGCAGTCTCCCCAGCCACGACGGCGGCAGCAGTCGGTTGCGCGATGCGCCGGGCCAAAATCTTTTCCATCACCGGCACGGGCTCCTCATCGTCGCTGGCACCGGACGCGGCGCCACTGCCGCCCGCTTGCGCCTCCGCTGCATTGTCCTCGTCGCCAAAAATGTCACCAAGGTCGGCGCCAAGCGACTCGCGCGTGCCACCGTCTTCGCTGAGTGACGACAGCCGGGACTTGCGTGTGCGCTGCGACACCCGCGACGGCGCTGGGGGCGTCGAGCGGCTGCCCCGCCCGCGACCGCGGCCGCGGGCGCTAGCAGCTCCGCCTCTGCCACGGGAGCGCCCCCGCGCAGACGCAGACCCGCGGCGCCGTGTCGACGGCGGCTCATCCTCCTCATCGTCGTCCTCTCCGTCGCCGGCCGAGTCGACCACGCTCGCGGCTCGGCGGCGGGTCGCCGCAGGAGTGACTTTGGACGGTGCTGCGCGCCGCTTGGTAGCAGTCGACACCCGCGAACGGCGAGACGGCGATGGGGACACGGCGAGCGTCTCTGCCTCCGACTCGGATTCTGACGACTCCTCCGTGTCGGCGAGCGAAGACGGCACCGTCGAGGCGGCCGCGTCGCTGATGGCGGGCGACGGGCGGCGGCGCAACTCGAGCCCGTGCTTGCGAATGTCTTCACTCGCATCCCGCCGCACGCTCGGAGTCCGCCGGGTTGCTGGTGGCCGTGGTGGCCTCCCTCCACGGCCCGCCGCGGTAAGACCAGGGGGCTCCTCCTCGTCATCGCTGTCCCCACCCGCCACCACAGGAACGTGAGGCGTGCCAGACCCCTCTGCCGCACTCTCACTCCCGGTCTCGCCGCCGCCGCTCGCGAGTTTAGCGCGAGACGCGCGGGAGCGGCGGGTGCGACTGACAGGACGCGGAGCATCGCTGCCGTCGCCACTGTCGTCACCGACGACACCTTTGCCCTGAGCCGCGCTCGGTGCATGTCGCGCACGGGACCGGGCGGCTGAGGCGGCGGCACGGGTGACTGTTGGCGGGCGCCGGGCAGGGAGCGGCTCATCACTACCATCACCATCGTCCAGGTCCTCGCTGTCGACCTCGTCATCTGCAGCGCTAGCCAGCCCAGCTGTTGCCGCGTCCGAGCCGACCTGGTCCGCATCGTCCGCATCGTCCGCTTCGTCCGCTTCGTCTGCTTCGTCCGCTTCGTCCGCATCGTCCGCATCGTCCGCATCGTCCGCGTCCTCCGCGCCGTCCGCGTCCTCGGCGTCGTCCGCATCCTCCGCGTCGTCCGCAACCTCCATGTCCTCCCCATTGTCGCCGCCTGACTCGTCGTCCCCATCAGCCGGCTCGCTCGTCGTCGCCGGAGGGACCTCTCCGGGTGAGGACGAGCCGCCCAGGCCGCTGTCGTCTTCGGTACCGCTGTGCTCGGCTGCAGCTAAGGCGGCGAGGCGGCTGCGTTTGGCTGGCGGCAAAACGTCATCCTCGTCCTCATCGGTATCGTTGAGGCCGGCGGCGTCCATGGCGCTGGAGGTGCGGCCGGCACGGCCGATACCACCCGGCTCGAGGGGGGCGGCTTCATCGTCACTCTGGGGGTTGCAAGAAGCGGCACCGCGGGTTAACACACAATGCGGTAGTAGCAGTACACGCAGCAGGAGAACCATACGAGCGTCAGAAATTGTTGGATGTCACCTTGCCTACGCAAAAAACGAGAGCCTCGAACAGCTCGCGCACATTCCACATCGCCCGACCAGACCCCACCCCGCGACCAGGTCAAGCCACGTACCTCCTCGGCACGAGAAGCATACCCCGCCTCTGACGCCTCTGCAGGACTGTCGCGAGCCTCGGGAAGTGGCTGCAAGCGCACGCAAGCAATTCGATATTGAGCGCATGGCGGACCCAACGGCAGACAGCAGCAGGAGGCAGAAAAACATACAAAACACAGGTACAAAGAGATATCCACAAAAGAGAGCGGCACCCGTAGACACAATACAAACGTCAGTGACGTGTGCTGGAGGAGCTACAACATGACTGGCAAAACAACGAACCACTCAAGAGATGGCGGCACTTGGGCCACCGCTTCCCACCAGGAGCCCGTCCCCATGGCGCCCACATTGGACGCCGGTCACGTCGTCGCCGTCAACGGCATAGCAAACGTACAGAGTCGGATGTCCGACGACTGCGACGGGGGCTCATCGTCCCAGAAAGGGAACAACGGCGCTAGCAGGGGGGACGACGCCGTCCTTGCCACACCGCCCGTGTCTCGTCACTGGGGCCACGCGCCTAGAGCACACGTAGGCAACCACGGTAACGCCGACACAGCAGGGACGTCTAGTCCCTAGCCCCTGGCTCGGAAGCGTCGCTGCCGACACCCCCGCAGGCCACGAACACCCAGCGTCGGCGCCACGTAGGCACAGAGGAACGGAGGGAAGGAAGGAGGATGCAGCCGCCCAGCGCAGCTGCAAATGATGGAATGATCCGCGATGTGGCAGCGTCGACGACGCCCACAACGGCGGGCGTCGGCGTGAGCGGCAGCAATGCACGTTTAGAACAGCACCAGGTATAGGTGGGACACGACGCGGGGGGGGGCGGGGAGGGAAGTGACCGTCAGCTTCAAATCGGAGACGGGGGATGAAAGCGTCAGCGGTGACAACCAGCACGAGCGGCTCGCAGCGGGCGGGAGCCCACAGACGCGTCACCGCTGGTAGACTGAATGGTTGCGGTATCCGCTGCGCTGGCGACCCCCCAACCGCGCTACATGCCGAGGGGTCCCGCTCGTTTTTGGGGAGGGCGTGGCCGCCAGCCGTGCCGTGGCGCACGAGCCGCGGTGGCCCCTTTTTCCTGTTTTTCGGGCGCGGAAACCGAGGCGCTGCCGCGCAGTCACGTGTGCGGCGGCAGTTTTGACGGCAGACGATGAGTTGCAAATGCCTCTTCCAGTCCCCCTGTCGACAATCCGTTCTGCGAGGAGTGGAACTGAACATCGCTGGCGAACCTGAGGCTGTGGAACCGAAAAATAATTGAAGAGGCCATCCAGCCGCATCGAACTGCCGATACATCTCGCTCCCGTTTGGAAAATCATGCAGTAGCATTTCGTACAGCCAAGCCTGCGTGGAAATCGCCTTCAGAGTTGAACACGAACGAGCCCGATACGGACGACTTTCAGACACAGCCGTCTTCTATCATAGCTCTAGATGCGAGTCACCACGTCACGTCATGCGAAGGACGCTGTATCACTCGAAGTGGAAACAGGCATGAAATGCTACAGTCTTCGGACTTTGTGCTTCGTAGACTTTAATTGTGTTTCTTTAGCTTTTTGTCAGGCATATTTTGTTGCTCACATCCGACCCACATGAAGCCTTGTCAACAGGAGAGACCGAGACATTTAACGGCTGTTACAATTCTGATTAAAAATGAATAAAGAAGTATCTGGGAAGCGGCACCTGGCCAATGAGATTCGCTGCCAGACGAGCCTCATACAACTGGAATACACAATCGTGACATGGCCGGTAGGTTTTCAAGTTCCCATCGGTGGTCAATACCAGCATTCTGGCGTCCTTGTTGCTGGCAGTACACTGTACTTCCGACGGGACAGCGATGAAATCACGGCTGTGTTCCGTCCTGGCGCATGAGATCTGCCTTTGGTTGTGCGGTGTGTGTGCGAGCATTGGTGTCCGTCTGCGCACGATGCTCATTCCCTGAGTACACGTGATGCTTTTTTTTCTCCGGTTCGTCGACGGGGTACGAGTTTCGGACTACGCACGACGGTGCTGTATTCGGTGGCGCACACGCCGCGCTCGCGACCGTGCGGGCGACGTGGGCGGATTGACGCAATGCCTGCCAAGCGAGCATCACGAGCATGACGGCCTTTCCATAGCCATCGAGTAGGCCGCTCCAATGGGCGAGTCGCTGCACGCGCTGCTCGGACCACTGGTAAAACCTCGACGCTCCCGACGCGCTTGGCAGCGACGCCGCCCGAGGAGCCGACCGCCACAAGCTGTCGCCATTGAAGACGACCGTGCCGACCACGTCATATGCCATGGCTGGAGGAGGCAGGTGGGCAGCGATGGCGAGCCCTTACCGCCCGCCCCTAACCCAAACCGGCAGCGGTGGCGGCGGTCGCACCGGGTGGCATCCCTTCGCCGCCGGCGAGCACGTCGCCCTCCTCCACCCGGATAATGGGCGTGCCAACGAGCGCCGAAAATTGGCCGAGGAGAGGATTGCGCTCCTGCACCCCTGTGCATGCGATGCTGGCGTCACCCGCGCCGCAGCAAGTCCATAGTCACCGCCGTCTCGACCGCAACTGCGTCGGCGACGACGCCCGTCAGCAACGTCGGAGTTCTGTCGCCGGCGAGCGCCCGCGCCAAAGGCTCGGGGTGCGCAGCATTCGATATCGACGCCACGCCGCCGGCAGACTGCGGGGCGCCCAGGGCCACACCACCAGAAGGGCGTCGATCTTGACGCCCTCGGACAAGATCGGCAAGAGAGTGGTTCCATACTTTTACGGCGCCAAGCGCCGCAGCGCTGGCCAACACAAGAGACAGGTCAATGAGGTGAGCATCTTAGACGGCGGCGGGGACCTTCTCAGCCTCGGCCTCGGCCGCTGGTGCGGCCGGGGCCTTCTCGAGCTCCTTGGCGGGCTTGGCCTCCTCCTTGGGTTCGGAAGAGATGAGGCCCTTCTCCGTCAGGTAAGTCAGGATGACCCCAGCGCACTCGGCGATCGTCTGCTTGGAGGTGTCCAGCGTGATCTCAGGCGATGGCGGCTTTTCGTAAGGCGCGTCAATGCCCGTAAAGTTCTTGATCTCCCCGCTGCGCGCCTTCTTGTACAGGCCCTTGGGGTCCCGCGACTCGGCCACCTCCAGCGGGCAGTCAACGAACACCTCGATAAAGGGGATGCTGGCGGCCTTGTGAATCTCCCGTGCCATGTCCCGGTCCTCCGTGTACGGGCTGATGAAGGCGGTCGTCACAACGACGCCAATGTCACACATGAGCTTGGCGACCTCAGAGATGCGACGGATGTTTTCCTTGCGATCCGCGGGGGAGAATGTCAAGTTCTTGTTCAGGCCTTGGCGGATGTTGTCACCGTCCAGCCGGTAAGACAGAACCTTCTTGGCAAACAGCTGCTGCTCAAGCTCGACCGACACGGTACTCTTGCCCGACCCAGAGAGGCCGCTCAGCCACACAGTGGCGCCCTTCTGGCCCAGCAGTTTGGCGCGGGCATCACGGGTGACTGCAGGAAACGGAGTAGGTAGTAAACAATAGCGGCCAGCGTGTGAAACAACAACAGAGTGCACAACCACGAAGTAGCGGGGTAGCGCGATAAAATACGAAAAAGGAATGACACAGGGCATGTCAGAGGCAGCACGACACAAACGATTGCACAGGTCGTGATGCACTCGCAACGCTATGGCCAAATGGTCTTCACGTCGGGCCGCTTGTGCGCGAGCGGACCGACAATGTGGGAGGCAGTGGCTCACATGCCTACACATGCTGGCGAGCATCGTCGCATCGCTGCGACTGGGGTCCGATCCATCCGTCGAAACTCAAACAGGAGCAAGCACAGCATCGACGCTGTGATGAACTTACTCAGGCCTTCGTGCCAGACGACGTTGGTCGACATGATGGAAAGGGGGTAGTAAGTACGGGGGGGGCAAGGGCGGGGGGGAGAACGACGGCGGCAGGCAACGAACGGAAGCGGCAACTCGCGGCGCACGTGAGAATCGGAACGGATGTGAGGTGCGCGGCGGGGGCGGAGACTGTCGCTGCGCCGTCCAGTTGGCGACGGCGGCTGGACGAGCACCCGACCCGTCAGTGACTGCGGTGGGTGGGGGGCGCCCGCAGACGCGCCCAGGGGCAGTTGTTTCGTGAGCAAAACAAATGGGCGGTCGTCGCGATCGCCGTGCATCAAGACTGGCGGTGTGCCTTGATGCGGCGCGACGGCACGCCCACGGGCGCAATGGACCGCGACGGCGCCGGAATGGGCCCATTCGGGCGCCGTCGCGGTCCATTGCGGGCCGAGGCTCGCTCTACGATGCCTCGAACTTGGTGTCAGCTGGACCAAACCTTGCCCTCGTGCCAGGTGGTGTTCAAACCTGCTCCACGCTTGGAGGTGGGTATTTACCTGCCTACAGCAATACCTGAAGAAATCCTCAGACGGCAATATGGGTTGTTTCTATGGATTGACATACAATCTGATCGCAGCCTGATGTCATCCGATACCAATATAGGTATTTTATCCTCACAATCCAGTGTAAACATCGGGTATCCAGCACTCACGCCAATGTGTGGCAGCTTCCGCTTCGCCATCCCGCTTCTTCGCTGCCTTTCTGCGACAGACTGCGGCTGGCGGGACGGATGGGGACACTGCCGTGCGTGCAGCTCAACGCAGTGAGCAACTGGGCGGCTTGACGACGCAGGTTGCTGCCTCGTCGTGTTCCAGCCGGGTTCGGTGGCTCGACTGTTGGGCGAGCCGCCGCCTCACGTCAGGTGCCCCTCCGGCCTCGCCAGCCATCGGCCAGCTGGCTCGTGTCCTTCCCCGCCATGACCACCATCTTTGATGGCGTGCTCTTCACCCAATCCCTGCAGGACCTGGTGAAGGGCATCCGCGCGCACCGACGGGACGAGGCCGACTACATCCGCGGGAGAATTGCAGATATCACGGTCGAGTGCCGCTCTTCCGAGCCGCACAAAAAGGCCAATGGCGTCCTCAAGCTCGCTTACGTGCGTTCATCCCGTTCACCTCTGTGGCATATCGATTCTTGTTGTTGTCTCGGGGTTGTTGCGTATGCTTGGGCCTTCTACCCGCCGTGCGTTGATAGTTCCAGACGTCCTCGGTGTTCACCGCCGACGTTGCTGTGTGTCGGTCTTCCGTGCCCTGTGTTCGTTGTCATGATACTGACGCCAGTGCACTGCGCTCAACGCTCTCCTGTTCCCACTTGTGCTTGGGTCTCGGAATGAACCCGATACAGTTGCACATGTTGGGGTACCCCGTTGATTTCGCATCGTTCTACATCTTGGAGGTGATGTCCCGCACGGAGTTCGCATACAAGCGTGTGGGCTACCTGGCTGCCTCGCAGGTTTTCTCTCCGACCACAGACGTACTTCTCCTGACGACCAACCTCTTTAAGAAGGTGCGCTTCTTGTCCTCGTGTTTCTTTTGACTGTGCCTCGTCGGTTACCATTGTACCTTGCAGCGTTTGTATGCATCTTGGCTCGCTCATCGACCCGTCGTTCTGTTTTCGTTCGCTGCGTCCCCTTTCTTGCCTTTGCCAGAGCGTCGTGACTGACGAGCTCTTTTCGTCCCCCGCACTGTCCACGTCCGTGGATATCTGTCGCCTTTGTGGTGGTCCTCCCCAACGCATGCATGCTTCATGGATGACTTTCCCTTTCTGATACAGGACATCACGGCTGGCCGGTTATCCGACTGTTCCCACGCACTGACATGCGTAGCCAAGGTAGCGACGGCCGAGCTGGCAACGGAGCTCGCCCCCGACGTGGTGACGCTACTTGCCTCACCTCGGCCCTACATCCGCAAGAAGGCCACACTCACCCTCTACTCGCTGGTGGCGGCCAGCCCCGACACCCTCCCTGCGGCGACGGTGCGATTGAAAGACCGCCTCGTCGACAGCGACTCGGCGGTCGTCTGCGCAGCCGTAACGGTTGTGGCGCAGCTGGCGGCCAGGTCACCACGGCCGTTCCTTGTACTCGCCCCGCTGCTATACCGTATTCTCACCGAGTCCCACAACAATTGGCTGCTTATCAAGGTCGTCAAGCTGTTTGGCGTGCTGGCGCCGCTGGAGCCGCGGCTGGCGCGCAAGCTGGCTCCTCCACTCACCGCCCTGATGAAGTCAACCAAAGCCAAGAGTCTGTTGTATGAGTGCTGTTCAACGGTGACGCTGGCGCTGCTGGGCGAGGCGCCTCTGGTGGTGCTAACGGCAGACAACCTCGGTCAATTCATCATGGACCCGGACCAAAACCTTAAGTACCTCGGCCTCGCATCAATGCGGCGGCTGGCGGCACGCTTCCCATCAGTGGTGATGCCTCACCGCGGTCTCGTCCTCGACTGCTTGGACGATGCGGACGTGGGCATCCGCTTGCGTGCACTGGACCTGGTCGGCGCCCTCGTCAACCGGGGCACCTTTCGTGAGGTTTCGGACGTGTTGTTGGACCACCTCGAGGCTGTGGCAGCGGTGGCCGGCCGTGCCGCCGTTTCTGGTCTTGCCGGTAGTGGCGGCGGCACGGAGGAAGATGGGGTCATGGGTGGGGGTGCCGGCCGACATGCGCTCACTGCAATCGATACGGACGCACCGTTTCGTGAAGCACTCGCGACCCGGCTGCTCGATGCCGGCGTCTTCATGCGCCCTACCGCACCCCCCGTCACGGCTGGCCGCCCGAGGACAGCGCCGCGCTCCTCCGATGCACTCCCCAGGGCACCGACAGAAGGCGCCGTTGGTCAATCTCCCGTGTCTGGTGCCGCTGCCCCTTCGTCTCTGTCGCCGGTTGTCGAGCCTGCTTCCTCCGCGGGAGTTGAGGCAGCCATGTCGTCCATCTCCCTAGCGGATCCGGCCGAAGACGATGCGGCGAGGAACAGTACAGGTGGCTACCTGCAACTTCTCACCGAGGACGACTTCGAATGGTACGTGTCGGAGGTGCTCGGCGGTGTGGCGCGCTGCTCCCGATGCCTTTCCGCGTCCGTCACGCGACGGGCGGCGGCGCAGCTGGTGGAGCTCCCTGCCCGGGTGCCCGCCGCGCGGCAGTCGTGCGTAGAGCTGGCACTGCAGCTCCTTCGCGCCGACCGGCGGGGTGACCGCGGTGGCGAGGACGGGGCGCCCGCGACCGTGCCGGCGTCTCGCTCCGCTGTGGCAGGCGACAAAGCCGGTGACAGTGGCGCTTCGGGTGAGTCTGCCAGCGCAGACGGTGGCGACGTGGATAGGACCGAGGTTGGTGGCAGCACTGGTTCGGTTGCGGCGGCAGCCGACGACTCGCCAGTCGCGGCGGTCGCGTCGGTCGCCAAGGCGGCAGGCTCGACCGCGACTCGGGCCACTGACGCGTCCCAAGCGTCGCCCTCTCTCCTGGCGGCCGCCGCGTGGTTGATTGGCGAGTACGCTTCGCTGGTGCCGCGGCCGGTGGCAGCCGTTGTCGACGCGCTGCTTGGTGCAGTGCCGACGGGCGGCGGTGCCCGATGCGTGTCGGCCGCCCTCAAGCTGTACGCGTCGGTTGCGACGGGCGACGCGGAGGGGGGCGAAGGCACCGCCGGCGACGCTGCCGCGCTGCACCTGCTGCTGCTGGCGGCTCTCCCGGAGCTTGCCGCCTCGGCGGTCGCCGAAGTGCAAGAGCGGTCGGCTGTGGCCCTGGCCCTGATCACCGCCGTTCCGCCCGGCAGCGCCAACCCGGGGCTTCTGGCGTCCCTTTTCGGCATTCCCCTCCTGCCCGTCGACTCTGGCGCGCAAGCGCGGGCGGTACCGGCGGCGGCCGCCACAGCGGGCGTCGATTTGGCCACGCCACTCCTCGGCTTCGCGGAGCGTGGCCGTCTCATTGCCGACGCTGACGCGGCAGCGACTGTAGATGCGGCGGACCGGGGGTTGGACGGTGGGCGGCTAGCGGGTGGCCGCCGCGGGGCGGGCGAGGGGGGATCGACCCGTGGCGCCGAGACCGCCTCGCTCCTATCGGTTGGCCTTGGTGGCGGCAGCTTGGGGGGTACAACGAGCCGTACTAGTGGTACCAAGCCCCGCCGGCCACGGGGCGAGCGCCACCGCGTCGCCGACGAGGCCGCGACGCTCATTGATGTGCATGGCGACGGCGGAGATGGGGGCGGGCGGCGACGAGCCGCTGCCGCTGCGGCCATCCTCGGAGACGTCGGTTACGACCCGGCAGGCGATGGGGCGACCGCGTCAGCGAGTGGCGCGGCAGCGGCGGGCACCACGGACGACTTGTACGGGGAGTTGGACTTTGGGATTGGGGGGGCGGTCGCCCGCGGCGCGTCGCCGTCGGCATCAACATCATCGACGCGGCCGCCTGGGCGGACGGGCGGTGGCAAGGCGGCTAAGGCGCCGCGTCGGACCAAGACCAAGCCTCGCGCCGCCCCCGCCGCGCCAGCAGACGGCGATGGCGTCGGGCAGCTGGTTGACTTTGACGACTCATCATCTGCGACGACGAAGAAGCCCGTGCGGAAGAAGAAGGTGGCCAAGGGCACCCGTGCCGTCAAAAGTCCGCCGCCCGCCGCAGAGTCGCTGATATAGGTCACTACTTTTTGGTCTACTCTTCAGTCTCGCTGCCCGGAGCTGTGGGCTGCCTTCTTTAAGAACTGATGCACCGGGTATTGCGCCGCCGGACTCATCGGTGCGAGCGTTGGTTTGTGGTTGGCATTGCACGGAGACCGTCGCTGCTTGTTTATCGTCGAAGGGGG
>Ga0114955_1001092_pt1 | contig 12393 bp, 21 predicted proteins | sample Porto_5metaG_FD_87302 | JGI IMG/M metagenome (GOLD analysis project Ga0114955, IMG submission 87302) | Marine algal microbial communities from Porto, Portugal - Porto_5 metaG | ecosystem: Host-associated > Algae > Red algae > Unclassified | place: Portugal: Porto | collected 2015-02-02 | reverse complement strand
CCATACACGGAGGGAGCGTTTTATTGTGGAAAAAGAGGTCCACGCCCGGTGCCCCTCGAGGGGAGCCATGTCTCCTGTGAGGCCCGCTCATATCGCGGGAACATGTTGGAACGCCGTTTTGTCTACGGAGTACCACTGAAAATGCCCATATTGCCCAGGTAAGCATACGGGGAGGCCGATGAACAGACTCCAAGGCGTCACTTGGCGACAATTTGTCCGACGAGCTGCCGCGACGTGCCGCTGGAACGCTGCAGACCAAGTCAATGCGAGTCGCATATGTGCACGGGAGAGGGACATCGATGCAGCGAGGTACTATGAGTCTGATGAGTCATATTCCGTGCTCAAAACAGCGTTTCAACATGTTCCCGCGATATGAGCGGGCCTCACAGGAGACATGGCTCCCCTCGAGGGGCACCGGGCGTGGACCTCTTTTTCCACAATAAAACGCTCCCTCCGTGTATGGAAACTTAATAGGAGCTTCTGCCGTAGACAATCATCTAAAGAACAGGTCAAACGCATACGTACAAGCAGAGATATAGGCGTTTTTCTTCGGACCTTCTCAGATCCGGGGCGCTTCCGAGCTGTCAGTCGGGTCGGCATCCCCAGCAGCACGGTCTGCCGACCTCCCCCTATTCCTTCCCATGAAAATTGGGCACGCTGAGTTATAATCTGCTTTCAGAAAAGATCTTGGACATGTTCCCATCGTATGAGCCAGCCCCGCGGGCAGAGAAGTCCGCGGCAGGGACCTCGGGCCTGTCCGGTTTCTCCGTCCATGATTCGTTGCGCTTGCGTATGCAGTAAGAAGAGGAGCTCTTGACGGATGCAAAGAGCCAAAAAACCATGATCAAGCACGCGCGGGGCCCGAGATACGAGCGTTTTTCTCAGCCCGACCGGATCCAGTCGTACGCTTCCAATGGGCCGAGGGCGTCAGCACGCCCAGAAATACTGTCTCCCGACCTCGCCCTACTCCTGTCTGGGCAACGTAGGCCCGCTCAGTCAAAGTCCGTTGTCCAAACCCCCCTCGAATGTGATGCGGCAGTGTGATCGATGCGGCACTGTGCTGTCAAAACAGCCCGTTTTGCCCATCCCCAACGGGAAGACCCCACCATGAACCACAAAAGGAGAGCGTCTTGCAGGTAAAGACGAAAAGAAAGGTCCCATGCGGACCGCAAAAAAGCAAGGTCCCACAAAGATCACAAAAGAAACAAAAGAACAACCGAAAGCGAACGAAGCCCCAGCGTCGGCGCGACAAACGCACAATGGAGAGGGGAAAAGACAACAGCACGGCACAAAAAAACAAACAAAACGACACAGAACAATAACGCAGAGAACGAGGAGGCGGTGACAGAGGTACCAACAGCAAACACAGACCAAAAGCATCCCTCTCTGGCGGCACTCTTGCGCCAGAGAAGACGCGACGACACCGCCTGCTCTCCGCTCCGCAATTGCCCTCTTGCAGCGTCAACGCGTCGGTCCCCCAAAACCCGACAGCGCGCCTCCATCAATGGTGTATTCACATCTGCGCGGTTCAGTGGCACCAACAGAAAGGCCAAAACAACACGGGAAGCGACAGAAAAGAGGGATTTCCAACGCGTTGTGTCACTGGCCACGTTTTGGCGTCGGCACCATCCCCCACGTCCACGGCGGCTGCGGCGCCCATCTTAAACAGTGCCGCCCCGCCCCCCGAGCGCTCCAGCGGCTCACCCCGTTCACAACCGACATCCCCACGCTCCTCAGCACTCCCGAGAAGCACGCAAAACACACCACAGCCGTACGTCCCCGACGGACGCGTGCACGAACCACAGCAGTCAACCAAAAAGCCCGCGCAGCGCGCAGCCACGCCAACCAGTGCCACGGCTACGCCCAGCCCCACCGCTCACGCACGACGACGCCGCTGCCGATGCGTGCACGCTGGTGGGTGCGCGGGCCACACGTCGCCGACCCGCGTGCAACAATTGGTTGCACGCGGGCCGGAAGCGAGAACCCGCCGCCGTCCTTTGCGTCTTCATCACTGCCTGATTCAGTGGCATCAACAGGAGAGTCAAAAAAGGCAATGGAAGCGACAGAAAAGTGGGATTGCCAACGCGTTGTGTTAGTGTCCACGTTTTGGGGCCCGTCGTTGTGCACTTCAGTGTCGAGACCAGCCAGATGCAGATGAAAGGAGCTTCTTACTCGTGCGCCAGATGTAGAGGCTGTAGGGTCGCACGGCTGCGCGTACGAAGCCGCGGGACATGGCGGGTGTGATTGAGGCTAGCATCAGAGCAATGGTGTAGAGCGGCCAGGCGTTGAACTGCTCAGGCTCCACATGGCGACGAAGCCAACTGCTCCCGACAGAGAAGACGTCCTCAATGGGGTTGAATTCCGGACTGAAGGGAGGCAAGAAGCGCAAAAGCACACCTCGGGCCTCAGGCAAAGCGATGGCGGCCTGGTCATGCACACGAGCATTGTCCAAAATCAAGACGCACCGCTCGTCTTGCGCAGACCAGGACAAGGTTGGATCATAAGCATTCAGATGAGTAAGCAAGTTCTCAAGCTTGAAAAGCAGAAAGTCAACCGAGGATTGGCCTGGTTGTGGTTTCGTGATCTTCCAGTCCAGCACCGCGTCGTGGCTCATGGAAACGAAAAAAACTCGTGCTCACTCTCCGAGCGTTGGAAAGGTAGCACTCTTAACGCGCCCCACGAAGGGACCAGGCCCACTTGCGATCGGCGGACCGACCACAGCGGTGGGTCTTGTCGATGTACACGCGCGCCCGGAAAGGGATGTCCCATTGGTGTTGGACCCATCTCGCGCAGTGCCAGCTCGTTCCGTGAAGTGAAGGCGGACTCAATCACCTTGCGTGTAAAGCCATGTGCGGCAAGAACGCGGGAAACCGAGGAGGGAGAGAGGGAGAAGTCATCACCAAGCAATTGATGCAGGTGAGTGACGAAGTCAGAATTCTCATCCAGAAAAGCCTCCGGGAACTGCTCTACAGCAAACAGGACCGCGGAGCGCAGATCTGGACACCTCAAAAAGGTTTCGGCGTGAGTTTTCCACTTCTCGGGCGCGTAATGCACATCACCAGTCTCCGGCACGTAGGACAAAAGCATAGTTAGGGACCTGCGGGACATGCGCGTGTTCTGTGCCGCTGTTTCCAGGCTCTGCCCGTCGTCCAGATGCAAGGAGACGGCGAGCAGGCGCAGGTCCGCCGCCTTCATTGCGCAGGTAGTGCGCTCACTCCACTCACCTTGCTGCCACGGCGTGCTCCCGCGCCCTGCGGCCTTCGAGGACAACACAAGCAGAGACAGACGGTCGGCGCCCTGCGGCCCTCGCACACGAAAGCCAACCGAAAGAAGTGGCCCTCGTGTGTTCAGGGCGCTACATTACCGGGTCTGGGAATGCCGAGCACAATGAAAAAGGGCTTTAACAGTGAGTCTCTAACTTCCCCCATCAATCACCGCTGTCCGGGGGCCACGGATCGAATTTTGTAGGGGACAAACAGTGCCTTCCTCCTGGGATGGGACACGGACTGAAGCTGACATCGCTTGGGTGGTCGTTCACCGGGGCGACAGCAGCCGAGCGCGCGCTTATTCTTCAAGGAGAGCGACATCAGCATGCCATCGTGGAATGTATCCGTATTGCATCGCTGCGAGGCAAAAGTTGGTGGCCTTTTCGACTCTAGTTGGAAACAACAGTCGTCTCTGTCTCTGGCCACCAGGAATAAATTGGGGGATCAGCATTACAACGCAAGCCGATAAAAACCCGGAAGACATGGACGACGGACGGTGCGGCGCTGCCGAGGAAATCTCCACAGTCTCCTCAAATCCGCTGCGGTCAGTAAGTGCACCTGCCAGCTCCCAAAGGTAACAGCGAGAATAAGAACGCGAAGAACAAGCTGAGCCCGGGAGTTAGAGAACCTGAGTCGTAGCGCACCTGAAAGAGGGTGCTCCGTGGGCTCCTCAGAAAAATATCGAAGAGGCGTTCGCGGTAGCGCTGTCGCAGTTGCGCTACCGGGGTAGCGCTACCGCGTGCATGGGATCGTGCAACCGCGGTAGCGCTACCATCAGTAGCCCCCATGCCAACCACGGCAGCTCCCGCACCAAACCTGCTGCATCCAGTCGAGCTCCCATCTCGGCTGTTCAGCGAAAATTTGTGCCCAATGTCCGCGGTAGCACAGGGACGGATTGTCCCTGTACTACTTACTGCAGCCAGGAGACCAACGCTTAGTGGAGAGGTAGTGCAGTACATTGGGGGACGGTCGTTTTTGATCATGCCGCAAATTCCGAAGGCCGTGAACCTCGTACTTTCGCTAGGGGACTCTTTTTCCACATGTGCACGTTTGCAAGAACGCTGTGGGAGCGCGTTCGAGAAACTTCGGTTCCCTCGCGGTCCCCTCGGCGCCACGTGCGATCCCCTCCGAGAGATTATGCGACGATCCCGGCATAATATCTGTCAGGGGACCCATCCAGAATGCATCCAGGTACACATTGCGACCACTAGATGCGTAGCCGATGTTGTCTTTGCGCTCTCACCCGTGACGACTGCCCCACTTCCTCTGTTCGCCTCAGGGCATGGACCGACATGGTGGTGCAGCTGTGCTTTTGTGGTCCGGAGGATCGCATCGTCACGTCACCGCCATCGCGATCCGGGGGCCGTCGAAGCCCCAATCCTTCGCATACGATGCCTAGTCGTTCGTTGTCGCTGCTGGGGGTGGCTTTCCGCCGTACGTGTCACCTCAATGCTGCGAATTTCATCGGTGCTCTAGTGTCCACTTGCTCCCAAGCAGTTAGGATGGAGGGGCGTTGTACTGATGTACAATACAAGTAGAAAAAGATAGCCGGTCCCCTCATTCTTAGGTAATCAGATCGAGGGGACCGAGGGGAGTGCAATTTCGGGCCATCTGAGGCACTTGCTCATGCCCTCCGGCCGAGTGGGTACTACTTCAGCGACCGGGCGCCAACCGCTGACCGCGGTAGTGCCACCGGATCGGACCCCAACCGCTGATCGTGGTACTGCTATTGGTGATCCACAAATGTTGACCTGGTGGACCGAGACAGAGACTGCCTGTGAATAAAAGCAGTCCATTGGTCTAGAACGACAGTAAGGGAAACTCAAAGCCAATAGTGAGCCCGGATTTTGTGCGAGGACCCTGCATACAGCCGAACGCACTGTTTGTTGCCGCTTGATCCGCTTTTCTGGGCACCGAGCACGCGTCCCAGGCGAGATCTTGATATTCTATACTCTTTCCTTGCCAGAAAGGCGGCAAAACAGATGGCCTGATATCTATTTTCAGGTCGTATGCGCAGTTGTAAGCGATCAGTAGCTCCAAGTAATTCCCAGGGGCGCATCTGATTGGTGGAGGAGAACGGGTCCGCAAGTCAGTCTCGGTCCACCAGGACAGATTTCTGGGATGGGCAATACCAGGAACGGGCCCCAACCGCCAACCGCCGTACTGCAGCCGCAACTCAGTACAGTCATTGTGCGCTTGTTAAGCAGGGTGCAGCTCTTTGTAGCCCACGTCATATTTTACAGCTGATTGGGCAATCTGTTCCGAAACGACAACGACCCGAGGCGCTCATGGTGCTCGATCGTGGAGTTGGGTCATAACTGGCACAATGAGACTTAGAGGGAAGTTGCAAGACTCAAATCTCGATCTTCATGAGGTGTTCCTCGGGGGTAGGCAGGCAGAATCTGAAAGACTTTTAGGGCACAGACTACTCGATCGCAGATCAGCTGTGGATGATCATTTCAAGTGCTATCAAGTGCGACGGGCCCCGCACTGGAGCGATCGAGTTGCGCTCAGTTATACAGCAGGGTACCTTATAAGCGGAACATTATATATGCGCAATGACTGTACCCAAGCCTGAGCCCCGGCGCACTCGACGCGATCGATTCGATTGCAATGTCATGCGATCGTCCGGAGCATGACCGAACTACAATCTCCGACCATCCAGACTGGCCCCGGCTCAGCGGGACCGCCGCGACGCCGGCCGACAGCCACTGACCAAGCCGTCCGACGTGTCACTGCGGCGCCGGGCCGGCCACCACCATCCAAGTCCATCCGGCCCCGTCGTGGTGTGACAACGGCGCCGCGACGCGGGTGACCGCCGGCTCAGCGGTAGCGCAAACGCCGGGCATGGTCGGGGCCGCCCAATTTAAGACCAATTCCGATTGTTTTGCAGGAGATGGTGAGGGATGGCGACGGCAGTTCCTTGGTCCGCCTGTCCGCGCGCAATTCCGCGCTAGCAAGGAAGTAGAACACCACCTCCATGTGCACCACGTAGTCGCGCGCCACGCAGTAGGCGACGTCAAGATGCTTGGTGCGCACAGTTGCCCTGGTGCTGTTGACCCGTGCCTGGCAGGCCTGTTTGTCCTCCCCCATCGGCACGGCGCCACCGTCGACGCCCAGGACTGACAGCGGCTTGCGGAGCCACAGCGCCTCCTTCGTCGCCATCGCGGCTGCCACGTATTTGGCTTAGGCCGTCTTCGTCGCAACAGTGGACTGGTGCTTGCTCGCCAACGCTATATGGCCACCGTGAAGTGTGATGGCAGAGCCCGTCGATGATCGACGACCGTCAGCGTTTTCCGCAAAATAAGTGTCGACGTAGCGGCTCGTCGCCGCCACACACCAGTCCTAGGTCTGTAGTCTTGCAGGGGTAGCGCAGCACTCCCATCACCGACTGCATGTGCTCCCTCTCGGGGCAGGTCATGAAACGCGACATTATTCCCACGGAAATGTCCGACCTCTTCGTGGTCGAGAGATAGAGCAGGGAGCCGACGAGCTCTACATGCCGGTTCCCTTCGAGAATCAGATTCTCGGCCGCCTTTCCAGCCTGACACCGGATACCATTGGCGTCTTGTTGGGCGCGCAGTTGTCCAGCACAAACGCCTCCAGGAGCGCTATCATATTCCCCGGGTTGCTGAAGGTGATAACTGTCGACGCTCACTCGCACGTGACCTTCATGCCGCTGAAGTCCGTAACCTCATCCATGTCGTGTGCATCAAACTTGGCGGCGACATATGCCTTTGCCACCTTGACCCTAGCCGGGCTTTTTGCCGCCACAAGCAGGGCGTCGACGTCGACGAGAATGTAAACGAGTCCATGCACAGGGTCGTACCGCACGCGAAGACGTGGGTATACCATCGGCAGCGCAGCCACCATCTCTTTGAGCTCATTGTCGAGCTGGATGCGCCACATCCGCCCCGCCTTTTTTGTCCCGTAGAGAGCAAGGTTGAGACCGTGGGACATACCAGCCTCCCCCGAGCGGACGCCTTCTGGGAGCTTGATGTACAGCTCCTTCTCCATTTTTTCGTTCAGGAAAACTGCTTTGATTTCAGCTTTGTGAATCTCAAAGTCCTTGGCCGCCACCACAGCGAAGAGCGCACGTATTGTCGCAGCAATGGGCACTGGTGCCCAGGATTCATCCAAGTCGCGCCTCGGCATTTGCTTGAATCCTTTTTTTACGGTCTCGCCTCGTATTGCGTCGCGTTTTCTTCCACTTCGCGCTTGATATATTGGAGAAGGAGGGTTGTGACAGTCTTGCGCGTTCTGTTGCCGTTGATCTCGGACCAGGAACCGAGCGTCTTGTTCGCGAGGTACTTTTTCTTCTTTGCTTTCCTCCTCGGTGGCCAGTCCGCTCTCGCGTGTGCTGCCTTGGCGTGGGCCGGCGGCTTTATTAGATCCAGGTCCGTCGTGATGTCAGCGTCTGATGATTTCACGGGATACGCCTCCGGGTTTCGTTCCCACCGTCTGCTGTCGGTTGCAGGCTTGTGCTTGGACCATCGTGGCGCTTGCGCCCCGTTGTCATCACTATCGTTGATGGAGCCAGGCAGATATTTGTGCTGGAAATGAGCCGCAAAGTGTGCGCTGGCGTCATTGTGATCGCCGTCTTCCGCTTCCTCACTGTCCGACGTCTGCGGCGGGGCATAGTCGTCACTGCCTTGGACTTCCGCGTCCAGAACGTCCGTTGCGCCCTCATCCTTGTCACCTTCTGTCCACGGCGACACCCGAGGACTGGCGCTCGAAGCTGAACCAGACGTCTTTCTGACCGATTGTCTTGGGATCTCTTCCATGCGCACGTCACAGGAGCCCGAAGACCTTGTTCCAGTCATCCTCCTGGATGCGGTAGGCTTGCCTAAAAAGGTGCAGCCAACAAAACGTCCGACGTCCGTCCTGGGTTCCAGCTTACGCGGCTGCTGCTTGGGCTTCAGAGCCCATGCCCTGCTCTCTCAGACACGGAATCCCTTCACGTTCAGGCGTCGCCACGTGAGTGCCTTGAGCGGCGTCAAGGCGTTCCCCGACTGGGGGGAGCGGTTCAATTCGTGGACGACTGAGGACAGAACCTCAGCTGACAGCTCCCATTCCGCGCAGGTGTCCATCAGAGCTGGTCAAACGAGCTCCAAAGTGTAGCGGTTGGCTCCCTGCCTTGCCGTTCTGTTGCGATGCGTACTGTGCCGTCTTCTCCGACGTGATGCCCTTTTTGTCATACCACTCCTTTTTCATGGTGGCTGGCGTAATCTTTGGAGCCACCATGGAGCATGAGCTTCACCTTTAGCCCCGTCAGGGTCTCAAGCTGCTTGAAGCGGGCCTTCCGGACCTAGGGAAGATTGCAATTGGTCTTGGTAGGCCTCGCCGTGATGAACCCGGTGGAATCCTACATAATTGTGAGGAAGTAGACAGAACCGCCCAGAGATACTTTCGGAGGTACATCAACATCCGTGTGAACCAGTTTGCATTTGGTCGTTGTCGGTTTCGAGTGGTGATGCAGAGAGAGTGCCATCTTTTTGTCGATACATGGCACGCACACAGTTCTAGGAACGCGCTTGGCGTCCGCTACCATCGATGGCATCTCATCGATCATCCCAACCAGTCACATGATGTTCTGGAAGCCCAAGCGGTTCATCAGGCCCTTCCATATCTCTGCCTCTCCATACATGCGTGTGGAGGAGGCACTTGCCGACGCCGTGGCCGGCGTCACCTTGAGCATGTAGTTCTCGGATTCTTTGAAGGAAGTGATGACTGATTCGTTGATCAGACTCGCTCTCGCGACCACAGCTTCCCCATCACTGACGATGTAGCAGGCGCCGTCAAGAAGCACCAGCGCACCGCCATGAGGGCTGTCCGCTCGGACCGAAAAACAGTTATATGTCAGATCTGGCACACGCATGGCCTTTCCGAGGACCCTGCGAGCCATGATGTTTCCGTTTCCCACGTCCATGGAAACGCAGCCGTGCCCCTTGATGGATACCTTTTGCCCATCGGCCGGAGTGTCCTTGGCCCCACTCCCCGACATCTTGACGGTAAAGTCCTTGTATCCGGCGGCCATGTTCTTGATCGCGCCGGAGTCGAGCACCCAGGTCGACGCGCCGTTTGCGCTCCCACCAGCCTGATGGCTTTTCGCATTTCTTTCAGACGCGGCATAGGCAAGTGCCGCACGAGGAGGCGAGTCGCCCTCATTGACACCATCTTGTCGACCGCCTCTCGGCTTCTTTTTTCCCTTGACGTCGCCAGCCTTTCTCTTGAAGCAGTCGCGCTTTATTTGCCTCTTCTTTTCACAGTAGTAGCACCCGATCGCCTTTTGTCCCACGGCGTTTTGGCCGTCGAAGCCGCAAACGCGTGAGACTTGGCCCCAGTGGCCGATGATGACCGCCTATTGTTGCCGCGCTCCTCCACGATGAGAAGCTGGCCGCTCACTTCCTTGATCATGCGCTGCCCGTCCATGTTCTCAAGGACGGTCTTGATCATGTGCTGCTCTGTGATTTCAGCATTTTGCCTTTTTGTATAGCTGCTCGGGCGTCCACCAGCTTGTAAAGATTAGGATCATTCTGGAGGAAGAACACATGGTTTACATGGCTGCGGTGGCGACCGGCCCTGTGAATTGTCAGTCGGACACTTGCAATGAGCGCTCCCGCTCAAAGCACAAGCGCCAAACTGAAGGCAAGATCGGCACAAAAGGAGATGGTTAATCAAATCACATGCGCACGTTCCTGCATGGAGGATTCGTCAATGCCGCCCGGGTCGCCTGGTCAAAGGAGCTCACCTTGTTGCAGCTAGAAGTGAACCAGTGTGGCGAACCGTGAAGAAACATTTTCAAAATAAATCATGACAACGACGACTGAGCCACCATCGCGGAAAACTTCGGCTCTCTTCACTCCAGTGTCATGCTTGACGTCAAAGTCGCAGACCGCTGGGTCACCGAAACCGAAGATACAGCGCAGAAGCTGGCATGGCTGAGAAACCTGAAGCGATGAGCAATGCAGCACAAGGACTCACATGCTATTACACAGTTCTTCTAACAAACTCTCTGTTGGTGGGGGCGGAGGAAGGCTTGTGGGTGGATAGATTACGCTCAGTGGCTCCGGCGGGGCCGGATCGAGTGGTGGCGCGGCGGGGCAGAGCAGCGGCTGCGGCGAAGTGGCGCCGAGTGGCCGCACCGGGCGGTGCGAGGACGTGAGGCGGCGCCGGCCGGGGGAGGGCGAGTGGCGGAAGCGCCGCGGGGGGGGTCGGAAAGCGGTACCGGTCAGAAGGGTCCGAGTGGCGCCTCCGCCGCTCCCGCGCAACCCCGGCTAGGCCCCCCAATCCCGCTCCGCCTCGCACTAAATGTCGCTCTTTCCGGAAAGAAAGTTGACAGAAAAAGAGACCGGGGGGCGATCGAAAGGGGGGACGGGGAGTAATGGAGCTCCATGGATTGTTCTTGGGGGAACGCTCACGCAAGATCGCAGGGGTGCGGCGGGGGGAGGCGGTGGATACGGATGGGATCCTTCTGGGTGGAGAGGGGCCGCGAGGGCGGGGTCGAGGGGGAGGAGGAGGGGATGGATGGCGGCGGTGCGGGAGGGGGAAGAGGACGGTGGATGAGCAAGCGTGAAGACATGATTCTGATGAGCCGCACGGTGTTGCAAAATTCACAGCGCCCCCTATTTATTTCCGCTCGCGTCCCTACCTGGTCCTTTCAGAGTCTTCACTGATTTCTTGCACAGCTCTGCCTCGCTGGGTGCCGCGACGTACTCAGTAATAAAAATTTATTGCGAGATTGCCGGCGATCGGCGCACGGCCTTGATTATGGATCAAACCCGCTCGCAGAGGCCAGGCCGCTGGATTCCTCCAAACCCCATGCTCAGACACATTACACCTAAGTGCGCTGGGACCGCGGCCCCAACTGCAGTGGTCATCAATCCGTCTTAAAGGTGACTTCTCCGTGTGGGAGTTTCTGTCATTGTCGTGGTGGTGGGACGTGCCACGCTACGAGAACAATTGTGTCGCCAGACCCCCGACGTGCCATTCCAACTCACAGTGTGCGATGTGGATGAGGTACCTGACTCTGTCGCCCCCAATTCGCATCGCAGTATACTTACGCGCGATGGAAGAACCGCAGGCGATAGCGTGCTCTCTCGCTCGGCTTGCGTGCTTGCGTGCTTGCGTGTTCTGGTATCTTGATTGCGGTGCCAAATCCAGATGGAAGGGCGCTGGGGGTTTCAAGGTATGCAAGGTTCGCGGAGGATTCCGGAAGAGGAGCGCAGGCCGGGGTTGGGGGTTGGAGGGAGGGGCGCGGGGAGGCGCGGCAAGGGGCGGTGCAGGGGCGCGGAGAGCGAGCCGAGGCGCGTGTTGGGTGGCGATGCGCGTTTCCGCTTCAATACCACTTGATTCTCTCGCGCTGATGACGGCCGGTGACCCCCACGGTGCCTGAGATGGTGCATTTGCAGCATGTCGTCAAATTCCACACTTTCTTCATTTATTGTCTTGGGAGCTTCTTTCTTCATGCTTTGATTTGATGTTCGTTTTTCTTGAGTGGGTTTGTTTTAGTGATTGCTTTGACTTCGTGGGAGGGCGTGTGCGTTGGCGTGTGCGCGTGGGGGAGCACTTGATTTGTTGGGGACTTTTCGAGCCGTGCTCTCGATCCGGATAAGTGCGCGATTAGAAAGACAACGAACAAAGCACCTTCGAACTTACACGCGAGCCCAAGCGACTCAGCCACCTCAACGACCCATCCCCCATTCTCACAGAGATTTACCATCAAGGCCTAGGAGCCCTTCCCAGATACCTCTTGAGCACGGTGAAAAGCCAGTGACATGCTGCAGCGTTGAGGTTCTAGAAAAAAAATACTTGGCTGGTCCAATACATTTCACAAGAGAGCTTCCGAGCGCGTCGCAAGCGTGCTCCAGTTCGGATTACATTGCAGGGATATGGCACGTCCCGTATCGGGCCCACTTCGGAGAACGCGGAGGTGGACTTAACAGACCAGCTTCAATTCCATGTGCACTTGCAGCCCATCTCGGTGGGGCTGCCACAGACGCTTTCGAGAGGGGCTGCATGCTGCACCCCCCCCCCCCCCCCCCCCCACCACACTTTCTCCTACTCATTATCCCAACCCCACGCGTTTTGTACTAGGTTTAGTGTGCGCCCCTGAGTGTAAAATCAT
>Ga0114955_1001090_pt1 | contig 12398 bp, 15 predicted proteins | sample Porto_5metaG_FD_87302 | JGI IMG/M metagenome (GOLD analysis project Ga0114955, IMG submission 87302) | Marine algal microbial communities from Porto, Portugal - Porto_5 metaG | ecosystem: Host-associated > Algae > Red algae > Unclassified | place: Portugal: Porto | collected 2015-02-02 | reverse complement strand
CTTGATTGATTGTGGGTCGTTTGCATTTGTATGTCAATTGCTTGAATTATCTGCTTTACAGTAGGGGGGTCCACTGTTATGGATCCCCAGATCTCCCCATGGGGAGGCTACTGCGTGGGATTCCGGGCCATTTGGGCCCGCTTGCTCGGTTAGCCTAAGGGGACAGCGGGGCGCCCGTGGCCCGGCTTCCCCACAAAAAAAAAATATCTGCGTTCTCCCCTCCTTCCTCCCTCTTTGCGCCTTCGGGTGTTTTCCTAGGTGACCGTGTCACCGGGCGAGAGTAGAGCAAGGGTGTGCGGGTGAGTTCCCCCAGCTGGGCAGGTGTCCCTATCTATTTCTGTGGGTTGGGGTGACACGGCGTTTTATACGACAGAAGTAGCACCCACTTCACATGGAGAGCTATCAAGAAGGCGCGAAAACAACAGCAATCACAGCAAAAGTTAAAAAATGGACGCATGTCTCACCACAATGTACACTCCCCCCTCCTCTCTTTTCCTCTGGCTGCAACCCGCTGTCGGTTGACGGCTGGGCGCCGGCGGGCACAATGAGCTCAAGACGGTACATCGGAAGGCTCTAAAGGGCACATATGGGCCGGTTTGGGCGCGTCTGCTGCCTCCCCCGTCCACGCCGCCTGTGGCGCCGACGCCGTGGGCGACCGTGCGCCCGCCACGTCGGATGCCGACGCCTGCCCGTCAGAGCGGAGGCCGTCGGCGGCGGCGTCGGCGCCGTCCACGCAGCGAGCGACAATCTGGGCGAGCAGCTGCGGCGGATGGGGTTCCGCCGGCGGCCGCCGGCCCCGCGCGACAGCTGAGGGTCGTGCGGCGGCAGCAGCTGCGCGTCGGTTCGCTGCACGGGCGGCAGCGGCACGCCACGGCAGCGCCCGGCGGGCTTCCGCTGCGGTGCCACCGCCATCCGCCGCCGCCACCGCAAGGTGGCGGCAGTGCCAATGCCGCCGCCTTGCCCGGCCTCAGGCAGCAGTGGGTGATTAAGCCTTCCTCGCTGAAGGTCTGGAAGGTAAGGGGAGATGGGGGGGCGAGCGCGGCGACGGGTGTGGAGCTGCCACAGAAGGGGGCGCGGCGCAGTGGCTGCGCGGCGCAGCGAAGAGGTGCCTGCCCGACCACACCACTGGCCTTCAGAGGTGGGGGGCGAGCCGAAAGGGGTTCATCGGGTAACGGGGGGGATTTAAGTAGGCCCGTGGGGGCGGGAGCGCAGGGCAGCGTGGGTCCGAACACGGGCACGATAAAAGGGCGGCAGAGCCGGCTGCACGGCGAACGTGGGGATCGCGGCCGCACCAGACGAGCAAGGGCGCCCATTGCAGTACAAGAGAAGAAGAGGTGCCAGCAGGCGCCGCAGACTACGCTGCCGTGGTCAGCGCAGACATGCAGAAGCGTCGGGGGGGTGAGTGCAGGTGAGGGCGGGAGGGAGGCCAGGGGCTCGGGGGGGGGGGCAGGGATGAGATGGTTGGGGGGATACGTTTACCAGAATGGACCAGTCCCAGGCCCCTCTCGCTTGTGAGGACTTCACCGGCGGCAGCGACGCTGACAGGCCACCAGCACCGTTAACGAACACGCGCAGCCGGAGATCAGACGAGCAACTGTTCGTGCCTCAGGTAGAGACGTTGGCGCTGCCCTTGTTCATGTGCTGCGACTGGTCGGGTCGTAGCAGTCTATGGTCTTCAGCTGTTGCCATTCCGGACACGTACGTAAAAACGTACGGCAACCGCCCTGCCGCGAGGTGAGCGACATGGTGGCCGTGTGGCGACGCAACGTCGGGCGCCTGTCCCGTAGCGTAGGCATCGCGCTCGCCATAAGGATGCAAACGTAGCCATTTAGATGTACGAGGCTGACAGACACTCTTGATCGTGCACATTAATGTTGACACTGATCGTTTCTGAAAGCACGGACGATATTCCTAAGAAATATCGAGAAAGAAAACCACCAAAAACGGTTGCGTAGAAATCTTGCAGCGCTGGCACCGGGGGCCGTAGCACTGGCCCTCACAAATACGCGACGTACGCACGCGTGGAAGCCCGTGCTTTAAAGTCGTGGGACGCCCCGCGGGCCGGCAGGCGCTGTCCACTGTCTTTTCTGCGACGAGGCGGCCACGATACACCACTGCACAGTGTCGGCCGCATCTGGTCTTGCAGTATTGTCATTCTCAGTGGCGTGTAAGTTGGCGAGCGCTGCTTTTCAGCAAAGAGCATCTCCAATTGAACAAATCATGTGCAATTCGACAGTGCAGTTGCATATTCAAAGAACTGTTCCAAGAAGGAAAGATGAATCCGGGTACACAATGCACACACGGACGACGCTCATTTTCCCGCAACGGCGCCCTGACCCTGTGCGTCCTCCATGCGGACTTCCGACAGCGCAGGCGAAGGCTGTGCGTGCGTCCGCATCGCGAACTGCCGACGGCACCGAGTACATATTTTGAAAGGCATTCCGTCCTGACAAACTTCTGGCCCCATGTTTCGACAGTGTGAAGGCGGGGGAAGTGCGAGTACCTCAGCTGGCCCAAATCCACGATATGTTTTCCCTGTGATGGGGTCGTCGGTTCACGCAATGCCCACTCCCGAGAGCTTTTCTGGTTTGGAATCTGTCACCTGCTGTCCTTGCCGGTCGGGTGTCGCCAGTGCCCTTACATTCAGCGGCCGTATTCGGTCTCCACGCGGTGGGGCGTTCCACCCCCATGGCCACCTGACCGGTGGCAGCGCCCCCGCCACCAGACGCCACCCCGACGGCCGGCTGCCTCGACCCTTAGAGGCGCCACCCCCGCCACCGGCCGCCGCGCGTGCCTCTAGGCACCAACCCCGCCGCCGGCCGCCGCCCCTGCTGGCCGCCACGCCCGCCGCCGGCCGTCTCCTTGGCCGCATGTTGATGCCCGCCCTCCCTTTTGGCGCCGCCAGCTGTCTCCGCCCCCGCGCGTTGCCGCCGCTCCCGCCGCTGGCCGCCGCTCCCGCGGCCGGCCGCCACCCCCCCTGCCGGCGCGGGCGCCGGCGCCGACCCCGCTGCCGGCCTGTGCCCCCGATATGTGCCGCAGCCCCAGCCACGGGCCGCCGGCCCCGCCCTTGACGGCTTCCCCCGCCGCCGGTCGCCGCCCCTGCCGCTGGGGCAGCCCCTGCCGGCGATCGGTGGCGGCTACGACCCCGGAGCGTGTGCGTCCGGTAGGAAAACGGGCTGTCGGTGACGAGCGGTGGGCAGCAGGTGTTGGGGCGAGCGGTCGGTGGCCGTTGGGTGTGGGTGGGGCGGGCAGTGCTCGTGGCTGGCCGTACTAGCCGCTGCCGGCCGAAGAGGCCTGCGTCAGTTGTGAACACCATTGGCGGTAGCGCTTTCCCGAGGCGGTCAGGTGGATCAGCTGCGTTGGCAGGGGGCACGTGCTGTCGGGGGACGTAGTAGCGGGAAGGGATGACGCAGCGCAAAGTGATTGTGCAGTTGAGGAGGAGGCCGCGTCGGAGATAGGAGGCAACAGCGGTGGAGGGAGGCACCAGCGGGTGGGGAGGCACCAGCGGTGGGGGCAGACATTAGCGGTGCGTGGAGGAAAAGCGGGTGGGGCAGTACAGCGAACGTCGGCACTGACGACGGCAGTTGTAGCGGTCCCGCCAAGCTGCTGAGGCGGGCACGGCGGCAGAGAATACTGGATATGGCTCCGCTAAGCAGGTTTAATGGACCCCCTCTGAGAAAATCTCAGACCCAGTACACTCAGCAGGTCGAAGTTGACACTGTCCTGTCCAGTGGATCATATTCTTTCTCTGACACTGTTCAATTCAGTGGGTTGCGATTCTGCGCTGTTCTTGCTACCTATAAAAGCTCTGTATGTTTTCTTGCAAGAAATGAGAGTCCTACAAACCTCCCAGAGTACCCTTTGCCGAGTACGTCCAACTTTTGTGTCAGAAAGTATGGTCTACTCACCGCCGTGTTTCCTGCTTCCATCTGGTTCAACAAGCAGAAAAGAATGTGCCACGTCTGGGGTGAACTCGACCAAAACATCACTGTTTCATAAAGAGCCGTTCCTGGTTGCTCGAAGAGTCCTGGGAGCGGAAACGTATGCCGCTATTCATACAAACGTCTCCTTCGTACTTTCCTCGCCCTTCCAAGTTCTCTAGGATCAGACGTGCGGCTACCGCCCTATCGTACAATGTCTGTCTGCTGGCCAATTTGGTATGTGCACTGGTTGTTGTGAAACCCATACACACAACAAAGGTAACGAAGAAGCCCCGGGAATGTCGTAGGATGCTCAATGTGCGCGCGAGGAACTCAGAAAACCCACCCACCTCCTTACCGCGCTTATGCGTCGCCCGCGGAGGCGGCATGAAGCTTGAGAGCTTTAGACCCTCTTCGGAATGCCCGTACGCTGCCGGTACACATGTATCCGTGCCCCACGACAGGACATGGCAGAGTAAACCACTAAGGGTACCTCAGAAACGACCACAGCTACCGCCACCGGCGGCTCGCACGGCCAGCCACGAGCACTGCCCGCCCCCCCCACACCCGACGGCTGCCGACCGCCCACCCCAGCACCCGCTACCCGCCACTCGTCACCGACAGCCCGTTTTCCTACCGGACGCACACGCTCCGGGGTCGTAGCCGCCACCGATCGCCGGCAGGGGCGGCTCCAGCGGCAGGGGCGGCGACAGGCGGCGGGGGAAGCCGTCAGGGGCGGGGCCGGCGGCCAGTGGCGGGGGCTGCGGCACATAACGGGGACACAGGCCGGCAGCGGGGTCGGCGCGGGCGCCCGCGCCGGCAGGGGGGGTGGCGGCCGGCCGCGGGAGCGGCGGCCAGCGGCGGGGGCGGCGTCCACTCGCGGGGGCGGAGACAAGCGGCGGCGCCAAAAGAGAGGGCGAATAACAACATGCGGCTAAGGAGGCGGCCGGCGGCGAGCGTGGCGGCCAGCAGGGGCGGCCGCCAGTGGCGTGGGTGGTGCCAAGAAGGACGCGCGGCGGCCGGCGGCCGTGGCGGCGCAGAGCAGTGGGGGATTCGGATTGACGCAGGGGGTGGCCGCCAGCGGCGGCGCCAGCATTGGATGAGGCCAAGACGATGCGCCGGGGGGGGTTGCCGGAAGCGGGTGCGGTGTCCCGCGACGGAAGCGGAAGCCAGCGGCTGGGGTCTTGCCCGTAGGGAGAGAGGCGGCCAGAAGCGCGGGCAGCGGCCGGAATCGGGGTCAGCGGAAGACTGAAGGGGCGGCGGTGGCGGCGGCGCCAGAAGAAGAGGCGGGCGGCAGGCAGCGGGGGCGCTCGGCAAACCGCAGGGGCGGTTGGCAGAGAGCGGGGTCGGATGGAAGACAGCGGGGACGGTGAGCAGCGGCGGGTACAGCGACAGGAAGAGGGGGCGGCGGCCGGCGGCGGGGATGGGGACCTGCGGCGATTGTGACGGCCGGCGGCGGGGGCGGCGGCAAGAAGCGGTGGCGGCGGCAGGCGGCGTCGCGAGCATGGGGGGTCGGCAGCAACAGGCGACGGGAGCGGCGGACTTGGCAGGAAAGGCGACCGTTGGCAAGGGCGGCGCCCGTAGGGATCGAGGCGGCCAGCGGCATCTGCGCCGGCAGGCGGCGGGAGCGGAGCCCGTGCGGTAAACGTTTTCCGGCGGCGGAGGCGACGGCCGGTGGAGGGGACGCTACAGCGGGGCAGCTGGACGGGGGGGTGGGAAGCCTCAGCGTGTTGGGCAGGAACAGGGCCTCTGGGGATACGGACACGGGCGAGACCCAACCAGGAATTGACTGAACGGGTGAGACCTCCACATCCAGGCAGGCTTTACGGAAAGTGCGCTTTTCTTGGCCCATGGCTCCATTGGATGGTGAGAAAATCGTCGATTAGAGCCACCTGAGGCACTCGCACCTCCTGCGCCATCACACTGTCGTAGCGTTCAGCAAGAACTCGCTCGTCCCCCTACCCCCGCACCGACCACGGTGCGCTGTGAGTTCGGTCTCTGTGCTGGTAAGGACGGCCGACGGCGCCGGTAACGGCGCCCTGTGAGTCCACGGGGGGGGGCTGCCAATGGCACCTGCAACGGTGCCCTGTGAGTCAGGGGTCTTTCCGGGTGCAGACAGGCGGCGGCGCCCAAAACGGCGCCCTGTTGTGAATCAACACATGCGGCACTGTCCGCCTTAGTGTCAACCTCGCGCACGGCGTGATGGGGGGAGCCTTGGAGTTGGCCAATGACGTGTCGCGGTTGTGGGTTGGGACCACTCGCGTCGTCTGCTTGGCGGGATGGGCGCCACAGGTGGTGAACTGTGTGGCGCCATGTTGCGATTGTGGCGTGTTCTTACGGGCCATTCATGACTGGTAGGACCCGTTCTCGTCTTGATGTTTGACCCGGCGCCTTTGTAGTGGCGTCGGAGGGCCCTGGCCGCTGTTTTGGCGGCGGACCTTCGCTTTGTTGTTGGCCTCCGGGCATGCAGACGCGTGCGCCCTTGTGGAGGCCTCGTAGGCACCCGTCTGGGACCTTCTCCCGCACCTTTGGGGACGCCTGGAGGGCGCGTGGGGACCGAAGGGGGGTGGTCGCGCAGGGCGGATAAGAGGGTCCGCCGGCACCGGCTAGCGGGCGGCGGCCTCCTGCTCATAAGAATAGACATCGTAAAGTCACTACACCCGGGTTAAGCGTGCCTGCTTGGCTGTGGGTTACGTCGCCCGCTTTCGTATCTGCGCTTCCTGTCTCAGATTTTCCACACCTGTGCGTCCGCGGGGGGGACTGCCGACAGCACCGGCGACGGTGCTCTGTGCGTCCGGACTCTGTGCTTGTGTGGACTGCCAACGGCGCCGGAAACGGCACTCTGCGCGTCCGCGAGGAGGACTGCCGACGGCACCCGCAACGGTTTCCTGAGCGTCCGGCCTCTGTGTTGGTGAGGACCGCCAACGGCGCCGGAAACGGCGCCCTGTGCGTGCGCGGGGGAGACTGCCTAAGTTTTGCGCTCTGGCTTCGGGCTTTTCCCTGCCTCTTCTGTGAATCTTGTCCGACTGCTTGAGCGCCCTGTGACTGAGTGCTGAATGCCGCGAGCTCTACTTCACGTGGATGGTGCCGGTCGATGCTTGTCCCAAGAGTTTGCCATTCGCTTTTTTGAGCGGCTTCGAGCTCCTTCGAGCGCAGACATGGGTGTTCTGTGTGTGGACATGATGGCTACGCGCTCCATCGACAAGGACATGTGCTGCAGTTCCAGCATTTCGCGGAAATAGCCCCTTCCGTTGCCAATCAATCCCATTGACATGTGAACTCATGCGTGGGAACAGGTGAATGAGACGGTCCACTGATGTGTTGGAGTTGGTGTCGTGCCGCGGGGGTGGGGCCAGGAGGAAGCACTGTTCTACATCGCAGGCGCTGCGTGCAGGCACTGTGGCTCTGCAATGACCTGTAGGCGCCCGAGTCTGCCGCAACGTCGCGTCCCGCGCGAGATTCGGATATCGCCATGGCCATGGCAGCGGCGGCGGGGGGGGTAGTGTCACCGGCGCCGGCGGACGCGGCAGCGGCGGGGCAGGCCGTGACGTGACCATTGTTGTCTCTGTTTTCAGTGCTGTGTACGACCATTGTATATGTTGCGCCTTGGCTGGTGGCAGTTGTGGCTCCAGCCACCCAGCTACTGACAGTCGCGTGGCCGCCCGCATAGACAATGGCATGGGAGCGGCCGACGTTCTTGCACTGGGGTACATTGATTTATCTGCGCTCTTGTCGGAAGCGGACGTGGGGTTGGGTGGCGGGAGGCGGTAGGTGCCCTAGTTGCGAGAGCATGGACAGCAGTAAAAGTAGAAGGAGCAGTAACAGGGACAAGCAATGACACTTTTTACAGTATCAGGAGCACTTCTGTAGAGGTGCTGTCTGGAGGTTCGCTGTCATCGGCGCACTAGGAGACCTGTTGGATGCTTCCGCGGCGCATGTTTGTCGCCACGGAGGGCATGTTCGAGTCCGTCAGCTACATGATCTACGTCACTCGGGCTACGTCACTCGGGCGCCACGCCGGCGGGTGCCGGAAGGCTTTCACTCGCTTGCGACGGGTCAAGGCTGTGTTACGACCAGCAACACTCACGAACAGGCAAAATGAATCCAGTCGTACTCCGGATACACCGGAAGAGAGCCACGGCGGGTTTCGTGCCGCAGCACAAAAGAAGCACAGGCATGAAGACTGACAAGAGAGAAGCATACTACTCATGAGACAACTACATAAAATCCATGGAGCCTGCCGCCGGCCCGGCAGGGTCCCCCTCCTCAGAACCCAGCGCACACAGCTCGGCGTCGCGCTCATGCGCTCGAGGCGAAGGGCGTGGCTTTCCAGCGCGGTCGGCGTCGAGCGGCGTTACGCATGTCTCCGCCTCTGCTAGCCACTTCTGAAAAGGAAGGGCACCAAATCCGGTAGTCTGCTTCACATGCTTGTACGGCCAGAAAGGGTCGCTCATCATGACCTCGTGCCGCTCTAGCCCGTACTGCAGCGCGTCAGTCGCCGTGGTCCCGCCCGGCTTTGTCGGAGCCAGAGTTTCATGCCGGTCGTAGGTCCGCTCCCCGCAGCCCTTGCTACCTCGGCGGGCCCACCGCCAGCACGACAACATCAGGCCGATCGAAGGCTCCAACATCCCCTTCAAGATGTCAGGCGGCATGCGTATGAATACGTTATGGACGGATGGCCACTTCTTGGTATCAGGGCTGTAGTACTTCCGCATGATTCGAACGGCTGTCATCATGCGGGCCATATTCCGGTCTTTCCGTCCCTTACAGTCCGAAGCGCCAACGTCTTCAACTTTGGCGACCGACTTGCGCTTTGGTGACCGGCAGTGCACGACGTCGTCGTCCTCGAAGACAGCAAGACCAGCCCGTTTCCTGCCTCCGCGACGCGCAGGAGACGAGGATGGCCGGCAAGGGCCGTCTTGCGGTGCAGACATGACATTGTTGTTTGCCAGTTGACGGCCACAAGGAAGCGCAGTCTGTCGGGTATTGACGGACTCAGAAAGTCTGAGTCCGTACTGAGCGTACGCCGCCGTGATGACCTCGAGAACGTGTGCTGTGCGTACATGGCACAGAGGCTGCGCCACCGCCGCAGGAGCCCCCCGCATTGCTGCGTTAAAACAGAGGGAGAACCATTCTTGGACGCCATTCCGGGTGGCTGGTGCGGCACATTTCGATTTTGACCAGTCGATGTGAATGTTGTACGATGGCTTGATGTCCTGAGCCGTGGTGAACAGGTCCACCATCAAGGCCTGCATGTCATCCCCCCAAGACACAACCCACTCTGAAACGTGCTTGCGCCATACCTGGAGCTCCGCGACGTACTTGCAATGCAAATAAATGTGTTGAACAGGCGAAAGCTCTGGTGGAGCTTCCACAGGAAAATGGAGAACAGGCCCCAGGCCCGCCGAAGCAGCTCCACCACCGCTTGGGCGCAAAGGTGCAACCCACGTGTCACCACCACCTCCCGATGCGCCGTCTTACAAAACCTCCGAGCCAAGAAACAGAGGACGCTCGTAGACTGCAGATGCATCCCTAAAAGCGCCGACTGGAGAAAGCGCAGGCGTGTTTGGACCGACCTGGCAGTCCTCGTCCATGAGGGAGACATCGGGTCCGGAGTTCGACGGCATCGCGGTTTCCCTTTGCGTGAGAGACGGAACTTGTGGCGCAATCTGCGTCTGCGGGTGAGCCGTAGCTGCGGAAGTTGGTGCCGCGACGGGGGTTGATCTCGGAAACGCTGGTGCTTCAACGCCAGAACCGAACCTTGCTGCGCCTTGAACTGGAGGCTGTGGGAGCCCCGCACCACCAGCAACAGCTGCGGTCGCTGGGTCTGCCGACGTGGCACCGACCGCCGCCGCTGTTACCTCAGATAGAACATACCCAAGCGCCGCACACGCAACTGCCACAGAGGCGGCCTCCAAGGCAGCTGCAATAGTTTCCTGCTCCTCAACGCTCCGACTCCCGGTCCCAAACACCGCGATGTCCCTCTCCGGCCATGCCGTCCTCACGACAAGCGTAGTTGATCTCAGCGCCAGCGTCGCATCCGGTGATGAGGCTTTCGCGTTGCCAGCATTCCTGTCGTTGGCGCGGGCCCCGTCAGCACTGCCGCCAGTCGGCGCCGGCACCAACTGTCACACAGGGCGGTGCAGCCGCGGGGTGCCCGCGCAACCGCTGCCGTCTCCGAGAGGCTCGGGTGCATTGCCGCCACATCGTCACCGACATTGATTGTTATTGAACATATAGTCTTAGGGTGAGAGTTTTCTAACATCGGTAATTGTTCATGCAAAGGGCAACATCTACGAAAGGACTTGGGCATGTTGCAACCAACAGTAGCGCACGGAACTCCGTCTGTCGCACCGTACAGAAGTACTCGTGAGATGGAACGCTCTTTGTCCGATACCGACCGACGGCCGCCCATGTAGGAGCAGCGCGGCTGTCTCCTTCCTCAAGGACGTGCGACCACCAAGCGGGCCCATGATGGAAAAGACGCCGATCCGAGCGGCTGCGGAGGGCATCCTCCGCAACCGTTTCATGCACAAGAACTTCAGAGGTGGCCAACTCAAGGCCGTCAAAGTGGAGGTCGACATGGACGTTCCTAACGTCAGCGCTCTGTCCATTATGTGAAGCTGGCAACGAGAGTCGCGGGCTTTGGGGCAGCACAATCGAGATGGAGCGCTTGAACCTTACCAAAGCTGTTGCCTCCCGTACTCTTTTAGTCCTTGTTGCGTCTCCTGAGGCCACTGTCAACAACGCTACCCTGGTCAGCAAGATCAAAGCCGAGCTACTCGGACTATTCGCCCGTGATGAGGCCCACGTTTTCGAATCTTGGAGCCACTGGCGTCCCAGTCTCACCATCGCTGCCTCACGTTTGGATTGCGGCCGACGCGTAGCGCTGTCGGCGACTGTGCCGATTGGGAAGACGTCCGTCATACAAGCGGCATTAAAATTCGAGGAGCCTCTGGTCGTTCACCGCGGTCCCTTCCTGCGCCGCAGCCTTGTCATCCGAGTCATTCGCCGTGACACTGCTTACGGCGGGGGCGGCTCCTGTCGCATAGATAATTGCCATGCCGACCTCTAGCATGCGCAACGCGTTGGGTGCGCTTTACAAATCGCCACTGCCTGTCGAGACGTTGATGGAAACATAATCATCTTCACTCCGTCTCGGTCCGAGGCGGCTCGTGTCGGCACGGAGCTTAAGAGCTTGTCCGAGTCGTTAGCGCGCCTTTATCGCTGTCAGATGGAGCCTCTTCAAGTTGTCATATACCACGCTAGGCTCGACAACCGGGCCGCGACTGAGCAGCTGTTCGCTTCAAAGACAGGGATCGTTGTCGTCGCCATAATTATGTTTGGAATGGCCGTGCAGTTTGCCCGTGTGAGAGCAGTTCTGCACTTTGTACGTTTTACGCATGTCCTACTTCTGACACTCACCTGCTTCCAACCATGTGTGATTGCATTTCGTCCAACGGGCCCTGATTGTCAGTGTGTCGACGCTGACCATCGTCCTTTCGACGGAAAGAGGTTCCTAGATCTTATTGTGCGCTTCGCTTTATCTATCATGCTCACTTGTAATCACTGCGTTCCTGAGTTTGGTACCTTACTTTCTACGGCCGCTTGTTTCCTACTCTTATAACGAGCAGGGAGGTGCTTGCAGTGATGTGGAGTACGCGCAGCAGATTGGTAGGTCTGTCCGTGACGGTGGTCAAGCTGTTTGCGTCCTCTTCATAAATCCACGCGACTCGTTTGGTGTGCGTCACTGCATCAATGAGAAGATGATGACGGAGAATGAGTCGTCGACGCTCTTCGCAAAAATCGTGGACCGCACAACCGTAACCGGCAGAACCTCATTCATGCACATGGCGGACTTCTGGGCAGCATGCGTCGGGCCCAACGAGGTCAGCCATGTGCTTGCCGCACTGCTGCGTCTAGGTGCCAGCAGGGCTGGAGGAGCCGTTCCATGCCCTGTTTCCGTTCGGCCAGACAAAAGTGTAGTGGATCCTGCCCTCAAAGCCAACGGGGTATAACCCCGGCAGAAGACCCAGCACAGGATGCGGATCGCTACGCCAGAGTCACAACGCGAACGCCGGGATCACTGAGCGCGAAGCGCACAAAAAGACGGAAGCAACGCAAACGCAACGATGATTTACTCGAACACGCGCGATGACCCCAAAGCATACTCTCATATACCCTCAGAAACAAGACGCAGGACGTGCACAATCCCAGCACCTGGCGCTACCATGGGGGGACCGGTACCCAACGGGCCACGGCCTCAGGTCCGGGCCTCTAGTGGCCCCTGCCCAGCATCCCTGACAGCCCTTTTACTGGAGGGGGACCCCCGCCCGTCTGGGGTGGAAGCAGGAAATTCACTAAGACTTCCTAGATTTCAGGATTTACCCAAAACCAATACCTCGGGACTTATCCCAAGCTTTTTCAATTTTCCCGGATAGAATTCCGGTGGGATTTTATCCCTGGTCGAGATCATAT
>Ga0114955_1001088_pt1 | contig 12411 bp, 8 predicted proteins | sample Porto_5metaG_FD_87302 | JGI IMG/M metagenome (GOLD analysis project Ga0114955, IMG submission 87302) | Marine algal microbial communities from Porto, Portugal - Porto_5 metaG | ecosystem: Host-associated > Algae > Red algae > Unclassified | place: Portugal: Porto | collected 2015-02-02 | reverse complement strand
GATGCGAATATCATTACGTACGAGCGGATTAAAGATGAACTGAAAACAGGAAGGTCTGTTATATCGGCCTACCGGGCAGGAAATCGTCGCTCACTTGCGACCATTTTTGATGCCAATATTACAACGATGTTAGCGGCTCTTGTATTATTCTTTTATGGTCAAAGTTCAGTAAAAGGATTTGCAACAACATTAATGATCGGGATTGTGCTAAGTTTTATTACGGCCGTATACGGTACGCGATTATTAATGAGCCTTTTAGTAAATAGCCGCTGGTTTGATAAAAAACCAGGCTACTTTGGCGTGAAGAAAGAGCAAATTCACGATTTAAGCAAAGACGACGGCACAACCGTTTTACCTACAGCGTGGGATAAAATTGACTTTGTAAAATACCGTAAAGCGTTCTTCACGTTTTCAAGCGTGCTCGTCATTATCGGTATTATCTCGGTTGCCGTGTTCAGGCTGAACCTCGGTATTGACTTTACAAGCGGAACTCGCATAGAGATTCCAGCAAATCATACCGTTACGCAGGCTGAGATACAGCGCGAAATGAAGTCTCTCGATATCAAAACCGATGACGTAGTTATTACAGGAAAAAGTAATGATACGGGTGTCGTACGTGTAGTTGGGGTCTTAAATAAAAAAGAAATTGCCAATTTAAAAGATCACTTTAAAGATAAATACGGTTCAGAACCAAATGTGAGCACCGTCTCACCGACAGTTGGAAAAGAACTAGCGAAAAATGCAATGATGGCGATTGTAATTGCTTCAATCGGAATTATCATTTATGTAACGATTCGATTTGAATTTTACATGGCGCTTGCAGCCGTGCTTGCCCTGTTACATGATGCGTTCTTTATCGTTACAGTCTTCAGCTTAACGAAGTTAGAGGTTGATTTAACGTTTATCGCCGCTGTCTTGACGATTGTTGGTTACTCAATTAACGATACGATCGTTACGTTTGACCGCATTCGTGAAAATATGCAGAAATTTAAATCCAAAACGTTTGCCGATTTGGCGTTTATCGTAAATTTAAGTTTGCGTGAAACATTTACTCGTTCAATGAACACCGTTTTAACAGTTGTAATTGCAGTTGTAGCACTTCTTGTATTCGGAAGTGAATCAATTCAAAACTTCTCAATTGCCCTGTTAGTAGGTTTAATTCTTGGTGCATATTCATCTGTGTTTATTGCTGCTCAGCTATGGCTTGTGTGGAAAGGGAAACAGTTGAAGCGCGAGGAACAAAAAGAAGTAGAAAGCAAGTAATTCAAAAACGTGCGAAGTGTTCGCACGTTTTTTTTGTGCGTGAAAATTCAAGGCGCACTGTCAGAAAAATATGCTTATTTTCTTTCGTTGCTCCATTTCATCCACTCTAGTATAATAATGTGGGTTAAGGGGTGAAGAGACATGTTACAGTCAAAAAAACGTTGGAATGTTCAAGAATGTGATGAACAACTTGTTAATGAATTTGTAGAAAACCTCAATATTACACCTCTAGTAGCTTCGTTATTACTTAATAGAGGCATGACAACAGTAGAAGCGGCACGTGAGTTTTTACACGTTGATGCACAAACGTTCCACGATCCGTTTTTATTGCACGATATGGACAAAGCGGTAGCTCGTATTCAGCAAGCAATTGATCATAATGAAAAAATTATGATCTATGGAGATTACGATGCGGACGGCGTCAGCAGTACTTCTGTTATGTTATCTGCTTTACAGCAGCTCGGCGCTGATACTGATTTTTATATTCCTAATCGCTTTACAGAAGGTTATGGGCCGAATAAGGCAGCATTTGATAAAATAAACGCAGGCGGCTATCAGCTGGTGATTACGGTAGACACAGGTATTTCGGCAGTCGAAGAAACGGCGTATGCACGTGAATTAGATTTTGATTTAATTATTACGGATCACCACGAGCCGGGTCCGGTTTTACCGGATGCGTATGCAATTATTCATCCAAAGCTGCCGGGAAGTACATATCCATTTAAAGAACTGGCAGGTGTAGGAGTGGCTTTTAAACTCGCTCATGCGCTGTTAGGGGAGCTTCCGGAACATTTGTTAGAACTAGCAGTGATTGGGACGATTGCTGACTTAGTTCCTTTAGTCGACGAAAACCGCTTAATTGCTCGCAAAGGTCTTGACTATTTGAAGTTCACGAAGCGCACTGGAATTGAAGCGCTGCTGAGTGTATGTGGAGTAAAGCGCGAAGAAATTACTGAAGATACAATTGGATTTGCTATGGCTCCTCGCATTAATGCAGTAGGGCGTCTTCAAGATGCTGATCCAGCTGTTTACTTGCTTATGACAACAAATGCTGAAGAGGCAAAAGGTTTAGCTAAAGAAATTGATGCGTTAAACAAGGAAAGGCAGCAAATCGTAAACGATATTACGGAAGAAGCCGTTGAATTTGTTGAAAATATGTATCCTCCGGACGAAAACAGCGTTCTTATTGTAGAGGGGGAAGGATGGAATGCAGGCGTTGTTGGAATTGTCGCTTCTAGGCTCGTAGAAAAGTTCTACAGACCAACAATTGTACTAAGTATTGACTCCGAAAATCGTATTGCCAAAGGTTCAGCAAGAAGTATCGAAGGCTTTGACTTATTCGCGAACTTATCTAAATGCCGTGACATTTTGCCGCATTTTGGAGGGCATCCAATGGCAGCCGGCATGACGTTAAACAGCGATGATGTAGAAGAGCTGCGCAGACGTCTTAATGAACAAGCAAGCAACGTGTTAACCGAACAGGATTTTATTCCAATCACATCAGTTGATACAGTATGCACAACAGAGGAAATTACGCTGGAGAACATTGAACAAATGAGTGCGCTTGCTCCATTTGGTATGCATAACCCGAAGCCAAAAGTTCTCATTAAAGATGTTCATACAACATCTATGCGGAAAATTGGTGCTAATAAAAATCATTTAAAACTCGTATTTGAAGACAGCGGTGTATCGGTTGATGCAGTAGGATTTGGGTTAGGCTATATATTAGATGAAGTATCTCCTATAGCTAAGGTATCATTAGTAGGTGAACTATCTATTAATGAGTGGAACAATATGCGCAAACCGCAGCTGATGGTAGAAGATATCTCTGTAGACGAGTGGCAGATGTTTGATTATCGCAGTGCGGTTGATGTCAAACGTTTCTTTGAACAGGTATTCACGGATCAAATGAAAGTCGTTGCTTTTCATGATTCAACAATTGATAAATACAAGTCGCTGCTGCCGATAGAGCATGTTGTTCTTATTCAAAATGAAGAACAGGCAAACGCATGTATGTTTGCAGGGGAACAGATCGTTTTATTAGATTTACCTCCTTCACAGAAGTGGCTTGAAGCTTTGTTTGTCCAAGGTATTCCTTCTAGAATATACGCTATTTTCTTAACGGAAGAAGACCATTATTTTGATACAATCCCAACTCGCGATCACTTTAAATGGTTTTACGGCTTTTTAGCGAAAAAGGGTCCTTTTGATTTAAAACGCTACAAAGAAGATTTAGCGATTCATAAGGGCTGGTCAAAAGAAACGATTGATTTTATGGCAAAGGTGTTTTTTGAGTTAGAATTTGTTACAATAAACAATGGCTTAATTTCGTTAGTGAAAAATTCTGCGAAACGTGATTTAATAGAATCTGCGACTTATCGCCAAAAGCAGCAGCAGATTGAAATAGAAAAAAACTTTATTTATACGTCATATGTACAGCTTAAAAATCAATTTCAAGATATTTTTAAGCGTTCGATTGAATGAGGAGGCAACATTAGAATGAATTTTAAAGATTATATTACAATTGTACCTGACTGGCCAAAACCAGGTATTACATTTAAAGATATCTCAACATTAATGGATAACGGTGACGCATACCGTGCCGCAACGGATGAAATTGTAAAATATGCCAATGATAAACAAGTTGATATTATCGTAGGACCGGAAGCTCGCGGATTTATCGTTGGTTGTCCAGTAGCATACGCGCTAGGTATCGGCTTTGCACCTGTTCGTAAAGAAGGAAAATTACCGCGTGAAGTAATCAAAGTAGATTACGGTTTAGAATACGGTAAAGACGTATTAACGATTCACAAAGATGCCATTAAGCCAGGTCAGCGCGTGTTGATTACAGATGATTTATTAGCAACAGGCGGTACAATTGAAGCGACAATTAAGCTTGTCGAAGAATTAGGCGGAATTGTTGTTGGAGCTGCGTTCTTAATTGAACTTTCTTACCTTGACGGCCGTGATAAACTAGACGGTTACGATGTATTCACATTAATGACGTATTAAGAAGAACGATCACATAAAAAAGAGTACCTGATACAGGTGCTCTTTTTTCGTTAAAAAACGTTAATACGTAAAATGGAAATGATGTAAATTTCATAAATTAGACGCAAAGGCTTTACATCCTTGGATTTTTTCAAGATAATAGTTACAATATGAATTAAAAATGCTAGTTGATAAAAGGTGATTTCATGGCAAATGAGCAAGTCCTAACAGCGGAACAGGTCATTGACAATACGAAGCGATATTTAAATGAAGAAGACGTGGCTTTTGTACAAAAAGCATATGATTTTGCAAAAGAAGCTCACAAAGAACAATATCGCAAGTCGGGTGAACCATATATTATCCACCCGATTCAAGTCGCAGGAATTTTAGTTGATCTAGATATGGATCCAGCAACAATTGCAGCTGGATTTCTACATGATGTGGTTGAAGATACAGAGATAACACTAAAGGATTTAGAAAAAGCTTTTAACGAAGAAGTAGCAATGCTCGTAGACGGTGTAACGAAACTTGGGAAAATTAAATATAAGTCTAAAGAAGAGCAGCAGGCTGAAAATCACCGCAAGATGTTTGTGGCAATGGCTCAAGATATTCGAGTTATATTGATCAAACTTGCGGATCGTCTTCATAACATGCGTACGCTAAAGCATTTACCGCAGGAAAAGCAGCGACGCATTTCAAATGAAACGCTTGAAATTTTTGCTCCTCTTGCTCATCGTCTTGGTATTTCAAAAATTAAGTGGGAGCTTGAAGATACAGCTTTACGTTACTTAAATCCTCAGCAATATTATCGCATTGTCAATTTGATGAAGAAAAAACGTGCGGAACGCGAGCAATATTTGGCTGAAGTTATTGATGAAGTTCGTGAGCAGGTAGATGAAGTGTCAATTAAAGTTGAAATTTCAGGACGACCAAAACATATTTATTCCATTTATCGTAAAATGGCACTGCAAAACAAGCAGTTTAATGAAATTTACGATTTACTAGCTGTGCGCATTATTGTAAATAGCATTAAAGACTGCTATGCGGTGTTAGGGATTATTCACACGTGCTGGAAGCCAATGCCAGGACGTTTCAAAGATTATATTGCGATGCCAAAACAAAATATGTACCAGTCTCTTCATACAACGGTTATCGGACCAAAAGGTGATCCGTTAGAAGTTCAAATTCGAACATTTGACATGCACCAAATTGCTGAGTATGGAATTGCTGCTCACTGGGCTTACAAAGAGGGAAAAACTGCTGAGCATGCTTCATTTGAAGAAAAGTTAACGTGGTTTAGAGAAATTTTAGAATTTCAAAATGATGCAAACGATGCAGAAGAGTTTATGGAATCTCTAAAAGTTGATTTGTTTTCTGACATGGTTTACATTTTTACGCCAAAAGGCGACGTCATTGAGCTTCCTTCGGGTTCTGTTCCAATTGATTTTTCCTATCGTATTCACTCTGAAATCGGAAATAAAACCATTGGAGCAAAAGTTAACGGCAAGATGGTTACGCTTGATTACCGTTTGAAAACGGGGGACATTATCGAAATTTTGACGTCTAAGCATTCGTATGGTCCAAGCAAAGACTGGTTAAAGCTTGCTCAAACGTCTCAAGCTAAAAATAAAATTCGCCAATTCTTTAAAAAGCAAAGCCGCGATGAAAATATTGAAAAAGGTAAAGAGCTGGTTGAAAAAGAAATTCGTCAAATGGAGTTTGACTTAAAAGAAGTATTAACAGCTGATAATATCAAACGAGTAGCGGAGAAGTTTAATTTCTCAAATGAAGATGATATGTATGCAGCTATTGGATATAACGGATTAACTGCGGCTCAAGTAGCTAATCGTTTAACCGAGAAGTGGAGAAAGCAGCGCGATCAAGAACAAGAGATCCAAATTGATGATATTGCACGCGACACTGCAGCTAAGCGTGTTCGCCAGCATAAACGAAAAGATTCTGGTGTTATCGTACCAGGTGTAGATAATATGCTGATTCGCTTGTCTAAGTGCTGTAATCCAGTTCCTGGAGATGAGATTGTTGGATTTATTACAAAAGGGCGAGGAGTATCTGTTCATAGAGCAGATTGTTTAAACGTTCACACAGATGATGCTGAAAGCCGTCTTATTCCTGTAGAGTGGGAAACACATATTAAAGAAGGCAAAGAGTTTAACGTGGAAATTGAAATTTCAGGATACGACCGCAGAGGCTTACTAAATGAAGTTCTGCAGGTTGTAAATGAGACTAAAACGAATATTTCAGCCGTTTCAGGAAAATCGGACCGAAACAAAATGGCTACGATTCATATGTCAATTTCTATTCATAACATCAGTCATCTTCATAAAGTGGTCGAGCGAATTAAGCAGCTTCGAGACATTTATTCTGTGCGCCGAATTATGCATTAAGAAAGGTCGTTATACATGAGAGTAGTCGTACAAAGAGCAAAGAATGCAAAAGTGACTGTTGCAGACGAGACGGTCGGTGAGATTAAGCACGGATATATGCTTTTAGTCGGTATTACCCACGAGGATACTGAAGCCGATGCAGAGTATGTAGCGGACAAAATTGTAAATTTGCGAGTGTTTGAAGATGAGTCTGGCAAAATGAATTTGTCGCTTCTAGATGTAGAAGGAGAAATTTTATCGGTATCTCAATTTACGCTGTACGGAGATTGCCGAAAAGGCAGAAGGCCAAACTTTATGGAAGCTGCTAGGCCAGATCATGCTGTAACGATTTACAACTATTTTAATAAAGTATTATCAGAAAAAAATATTCGAGTAGAAACCGGCGCATTTGGTGAAATGATGGACGTATCATTTACAAATGACGGACCGGTCACACTTATTGTAGAAAGCAAAGAAAAAACGCAGGCTCACAGATGAGTCTGCGTTTTTTCTTTGTTTTGAAAGTAGTGATTTAATCCTTCAGCGATAGCGGACGTAATCATTTGCTGATAACTGATGGAATTAATATACGTTTCTTCCCGTTCGTTGCTTAAAAAGCCCAGTTCAATTAATGTACTCGGACGTGTATTTTCGCGAAGAACATAATAGTTTCCAAAACGTTCTCCTTTGTCTTTTAATTTTGCATGATTAATAAGGGACTGATGAATAGAATGTGTGAGTGGACTGTCCTGATGCTGATGGTAATAATACGTCATAAGGCCAGTTAGCTGTGAGCTGTTTGTACTGTTGTAGTGAATGCTTATAAAAGCATCTGCTTTAGTCGGTTGCAGCGTGCGCTGTGAAAGCAGAACGTACTCATCATGGCTGCGAGTTAAAATGACGTGTGCGCCTTCTTTTTGAAGTTTGTTTTGTAAAATAAGCGCTGTTCGGAGAGTGAGGTCTTTTTCATATGTGCCTTGTGTGCCGATGGCTCCTTTGTCTTTTCCTCCATGGCCTGCATCAATAATAATTGTTTTGCCCTTTAGGTGCTGTAAACTTTTACTCAGCGTATAAACAGGCTGGCGCTGCGCTACTTGCATGCTAGGCTGAACGCTGCGGAGCGCTACTGTTTTCGTGAATTTTTTAAACACCCAGCCTTGAATGTTCGAGCTTTCTACATAATACCAATCTCCTTGACGGTCTGAAACGGATAGTCTTGTATCTTTCGTCAATTTATTTGTAATTGAAAATGAACGTCCTGGACCGCTGCGTACATGAAGAGAGTCAGCTGTTACAACAATGGGTTGATGCACCGGTCGGTTTGGGCGCTCAAATGAGGAAGAACACAGTAACAAAAGGATACTTGCAGCTAAAACAGATACAGACTTCATGTTTAGATGGCGAATAGATAGACCTCCTTTTTATAACCAAATAGAGTATTCGATGAAAATAAAAAAAATCCTTTCTCTTATGTAAAAACATCTTTTTTGGGCAATGCTAATAAAAGGATAAGTAAGTGTAGGCAGGGAGGAAGAAACAATGAAGTTTAGTGAAAAAGGTGAACAATCGTTTCAGCAGGTAAACCCGGTATTCGGCATTCATTTTCATGATTTTATTGATAGAGAAAGTGAAGCTTCATCCCTTGAATTGGCTTCTGAATTTGGTTTAACGCTTCGAGATATTCAGAAACTAAGAAAACAATTAGACCGCTCTTAACATGAAAGGTGCTTGACAACTGCTCATTTCATTCGTAATATAGAAAGCAATTGCTAAATTAAAATGAATGTATAACATTTTTATATTGATAAGCCAAAGATCGAGAAAAGTAGTAAAGATGACACATGGCTAGAGAGGAAATGTCTTAGGCTGAAAGCATTTCTACATGATGACTTTATGAAAGAACACTCAGGAGGCTTCACTCTGAAAAGGGAACTTAGTAGGAGATGAACGTGTTCGTGCGTTAACGAAATGAGTGGAAACATGTCATATGTTTCAATTAGGGTGGTACCACGTGAGATTAACTCTCGTCCCTACTATGGAAAAATAGTAGAGGCGAGAGTTTTTTTGTATTGTAAATTTTAAATATAGGAGGCATATCACGTTATGTCAGTTCAAATACCTAGAGGCACACAAGATATTTTACCGGGCAAAGTAGAATATTGGCAGTTTGTTGAACAGCGAGCAAGAGAAATCTGCCGTGCGTTCAACTACCAAGAAATTCGTACACCAATGTTTGAACACACTGAATTATTTTTGCGCGGAGTGGGAGAAACAACGGATATTGTGCAAAAAGAAATGTACACATTTAAAGATCGAGGTGACCGCAGCTTAACGCTTCGTCCAGAAGGAACAGCTGCAGTTGGAAGATCATTTGTTTCAAATAAAATGTTTGGAAATCCAACGCAGCCAACAAAGCTGTTTTATATCGGTCCTATGTTTCGCTATGAACGACCTCAAGCGGGACGTTTCCGTCAATTCGTTCAGTTTGGCATAGAAGCACTAGGGGTAAATGATCCAGCTATCGATGCTGAAGTTCTTGCCCTGTTAATGAGTTTTTACCAATCGCTTGGATTGAAAAAATTAAAGCTGGTTGTTAACAGTTTAGGAGATACAGAAAGTCGTCAAGCTCACCGTCAAGCGCTTATCGATCACTTTGCACCTCGCATCGGAGAGTTTTGTAGCGACTGTCAAAGCCGCTTGGAAAAAAATCCTCTTCGTATTCTAGACTGTAAAAAAGATCGTGACCATGAACTGATGGCTACAGCGCCGTCTATTCTTGATTATTTAAACGACTATTCAAAAGAATATTTTGAAAAAGTACAGCAGTACTTAAGCGATTTAGACATTGACTATGTTGTAGATCCGACGTTAGTCCGCGGGTTAGATTATTATAATCACACAGCATTTGAACTAATGAGTGAAGCAGAAGGGTTTGGCGCCATTACAACTCTTTGCGGCGGAGGCCGTTATAATGGGCTGATTCAAGAGATCGGCGGACCTGAAACACCGGGTATCGGATTCGCTTTAAGTATTGAACGCTTATTATCTGCATTGGAAGCAGAAGGAATTGAGCTTCCGGTAGAAACAGGCGTAGATTGCTATGTAGTGACAATGGGCGATGAAGCGAAAGAAAAATCCGTTTCAATTGTAAATACGCTTCGACGTGCAGGCTTTGTAGCCGATAAAGATTATCAAGATAAAAAAATGAAAGCTCAGTTCAAAGCAGCGGATCGTGTACAAGCAAAATTTGTTGTTGTTCTAGGTGAAGATGAGCTAGCAAAACAAGTTGTAAACGTAAAGAATATGGAATCTGGCGAACAGCAAGAAGTATCAATTGATCAATTGGTCAGCTATTTGCAAAAACAAGTATAAGGGGGAACCATGATGACAAAACGTTCATACTACTGTGGAGATGTAACAGAACAAGCAACTGGCGAAACAGTTCTATTAAAAGGATGGGTTCAAAAACGCCGTGATTTAGGGGGATTAATCTTTATTGATTTACGCGACCGCGGCGGAGTTGTACAGGTTGTATTTAATCCTGAAAAATCTGCTGAAGCGCTAAAAATTGCTGAAGATGTACGTAATGAATTCGTACTGGAAGTGCAAGGAACTGTTGTAGCTCGTGAAGAGGGAACCGTTAACCCGAACTTAAAAACAGGTAAAATTGAAGTTCACGCTGAGCAGATTACCGTATTAAACAAAGCCAAAACACCTCCTTTTGCCATTGCGGATCAAACGGAAGTATCAGAAGATGTTCGATTAAAATATCGTTATTTAGACCTTCGACGTTCTGAGATGTTTAACACGCTTAAAATGCGCAATGACATTACAAAAACAATTCGTGACTTCTTAGATCAAAATGACTTTTTAGATGTTGAAACACCTATTTTAACGAAAAGTACGCCAGAAGGTGCACGTGATTATCTTGTGCCAAGCCGCGTGCACGAAGGGGAGTTTTATGCTCTTCCTCAATCACCGCAAATCTTTAAGCAGCTGCTAATGGTAAGCGGAGTTGAGCGTTATTATCAAATTGCTCGCTGTTTCCGCGATGAGGACTTGCGTGCAGATCGTCAGCCTGAATTTACTCAAATCGATATTGAAACATCATTTTTATCTCAAGAGGACATCATGACAATGACGGAAGAAATGATGTCTAAAGTAATGAAGCGCGTAAAAGATTTAGATATAACGACGCCTTTCCCGCGCATGTCATATGATGAAGCGATGAGCCGCTACGGTTCAGATAAGCCCGATACACGTTTTGAAATGGAGCTAGTCAACTTATCAGAGCTTGTTAAAGACTGCGGGTTCAAAGTATTTAGCGCAGCGGTTGAAAACGGCGGAGAAGTAAAAGCAATTAACGTAAAAGGTGCCGCTTCTAGCTATTCACGTAAAGATATCGATGCTCTAACAGAGTTCGTGAAAATTTATGGTGCTAAAGGGTTAGCATGGCTGAAAGTTGAAACTGACGGCTTAAAAGGACCGATTGCAAAATTCTTCAATGAAGATGAGCAAAAGCAATTTGCTGAAGCTCTTCAAACGGAAGAAGGAGATTTACTTTTATTTGTAGCTGATAAAAAGTCAGTTGTAGCAGATGCACTTGGCGCTCTTCGTCTAAAGCTTGCAAAAGAACAAGGGATTATTGATGAAACGAAATTTAACTTCCTATGGGTAACAGATTGGCCTCTGCTTGAGCATGACGAAGAAGACAACCGTTACTACGCGGCTCATCATCCATTCACGATGCCAGTTCGTGAAGATTTACCAATGTTAGAAAGCGATCCTGGACAAGTCCGTGCACAAGCATATGACTTAGTATTGAATGGTTACGAACTTGGCGGAGGATCTTTACGTATTTATGAGCGTGATATTCAAGAAAAAATGTTTAAAACGCTTGGATTTACATTAGAAGAAGCATATGAGCAGTTCGGTTTCTTACTTGAAGCATTTGAATACGGTACTCCTCCTCACGGCGGAATTGCGTTAGGTCTTGACCGTTTGGTTATGCTTTTAGCAGGACGCACAAACTTGCGCGATACAATTGCCTTCCCTAAAACAGCAAGTGCAAGCTGCCTATTAACAAACGCACCTGGTGAAGTAAGTGAAGCGCAATTAGACGAGCTGCATTTGCAGGTAAAAAAGCAAAAAACAGAAGCGTAATCGATTGAACGTCTGTAAAATCGAGCCTGTTACTTGAACATGACAGGCTCGATTTTTTTGTTTTGCTTATTAATTGCAAAGTGATTTTTTCTGTGATAAGATACTTTCAAGAACTAAATAGTCCTGATGTGTTCGTCCTTAATCCAGTTTTGACCGAACAATTTTTTGCTTGGGAGCTCGGAGTTTTTAACGAGCGTACATGCCTCATCTTGAGGACTTACAATGGTTAAAGCAGAGCACCCACCTGCCGAGAGCGGGTTCAAAACGAAGGCACTCGAGACGGCACGATCGGGACTAGCATACATACAAGAAATCCTCTATGTAATCATTTGCATAGAGTTTTTTTATGGATAAATAACGAATGCTCATGTTCGTTTTGCTAAAAATATGGTATAGTCAATTTCGTTGTTTATTTGAATTAATCATACACGTTGGTGTATTTAATAGAGGAGTGTTTTAACATGTTGCATCAGTTTTCACGTAATGAACTGGCGATAGGAAAAGAAGGATTAGCCACTTTAAAAGGCAGCACCGTTGCTATCTTAGGAATAGGCGGAGTAGGGTCATTTTCTGCTGAGGCTTTGGCCCGGTCAGGAGTAGGGCGTTTAAT
>Ga0114955_1001085_pt1 | contig 12416 bp, 17 predicted proteins | sample Porto_5metaG_FD_87302 | JGI IMG/M metagenome (GOLD analysis project Ga0114955, IMG submission 87302) | Marine algal microbial communities from Porto, Portugal - Porto_5 metaG | ecosystem: Host-associated > Algae > Red algae > Unclassified | place: Portugal: Porto | collected 2015-02-02 | reverse complement strand
TTTTTGGCTTTTGGTGCTGATCTTAGGAAGTGTAGCGATTGTGGTGCTCATGGAATGGTTTGGTATGACGTATGAAAATAAAAAAACAGCCAGTTTACAGCACGACCTGTCGCTGTTTTCATTTATACTTGCTTTTGTTTCAGCCGCCGTGATCTCACCTTTTTATGAAGAGATTATTTACCGAGGTTTTTTTTATACGTGGCTGAAACGTAAAGGGGGGATTGTATTTGGATTGGCGGGAAGTTCGTTTATCTTTATACTGGTGCATATTCCAACGTACAATACCTTGCCCGTTAACTTTTTTTCTGGCCTCGTTTTTGCGTGGGTGTACGAAAAAACAAAGTCGCTGCTTCCAAGTATGATCATTCACGCTTGTTTTAATGGAATTGCCGTTATTTTAACAGCGGCAGCTTAATGGAATTTCGATAACGAGTAAGCTATGATTTATCTTACCATATTATGTATAATAAAGAAGCTAATTACAAAAAAATAAACGGAAAATGAACCCGGAAATTGCTAGAAGCACTGCCTGTTCCTAGCCGTTTTTTGTATATGCACGCACGCTTAAGGCTTGTCTTAAAGTGGTCGTTAAGGTGTATGATAAGAGAGAGTAAAGACAGCCATAAAAAGGAGAGGGTATCGATGCAATATCGAAAGCTTGGAACAACAGGTCTGGAAGTATCAAATTTATGTCTAGGTACTATGGCGTTTGGGCGATGGATTGACGAAAAAGCGTCGGCAGCTATTTTACATAGCGCCATTGACAATGGAATTAACTTCATTGACACAGCCAACTATTATGGAAAAGGGCAGGATGAAGAGTTTAGATATGGCACAGGAGAATCTGAAGAAATTATTGGACGCGCGTTAAAAAGAAAACGAGATGATGTTGTGCTTGCAACAAAAGTCGGCATTGCCGTAGGGAAAGGCAAAAATGATAAAGGCCTTTCACGCACACATATTATGAGAGAAGTGGATAATCAGCTGCGACGACTGCAGACAGACTACATTGATCTTTATCAAGTCCATCTTTTTGATCACCATACACCTATGGAAGAAACGCTTCGCACGCTAGATGATTTAGTTCGCCAAGGCAAAGTTCGTTATATTGGCTGCTCCAATTATGCCGCGTGGCAAATCGCAAAGTCTCATCATATTAGTGACAAAATGAATCTTGAAAAATTCATTTCCGTTCAGCCTCAGTATAATCTTCTCTCTCGTGAAATTGAACAAGAGCTGCTGCCGTTTAGTCAATCTGAAGGTGTAGGCGTTATGGTATACAGTCCGTTAGCGCGCGGCATGCTTTCAGGAAAATATAAAACATCAAATGACGTGCCGCCAGAAAGCCGCGCTGCGCATGGTGAAAAGCTGCTGCGAAACTACTTTACAGATCGAAACTTTCAGCTGGTGGAGCAGTATCGCAAGTTAGCAGAAAAAAATGAAGTAAGCTTGTCTCAGTTTGCTCTTTCATGGGTATTGAATCAACCCGCTGTAACATCAAGCATTATCGGAGCTAGTAAATTGCACCACGTAACAGATGCCGTTGAAATTAGCGATTGGACATGGTCAGAAGAGCTGTTGAATACCGTAAATTCACTGTATTGATAAAAAGTCCGCAGGTGCACCTGCGGACTTTTGTGTTTAAATTTTAATTTCTTTTTGCGTTAATTTTGCTTCTAGTGAGTCGTACAAAGTGAGCTTATAGTTAATTTTTTCAAGGTATTTAAAGGTTTTGGCCATTTCTTCTTCCACCGCTTCTTTGTGCTGAAGCATCATGTTTTTTCGTTCTTTAATCGTGCTTTCGCCTTGTTTATAGAGCTCTACATAGCGCTTGATTTCTGCAAGCGGCATGCCCGTTGAACGCAGAGCTAAGATAAAACGGATCCATTCAATATTCGTATCATTATAGAGACGTTTTCCATTTTCATCACGCTCTACAAAAGGAAGAATTCCTTCTTTTTCATAGTAGCGTAAAGTCGGTGCTGAAAGCCCGTTTTTTTCATTCATTTCCTTCATGCTATAAGACAAGATAGTTCTCTCCCACTCATGAATCGTAAAGCTTACTTTAAGGTATATGATAATCGATAGCTTAACGTTTTATCAAATTACTTTTCGTTTATTTGAAAAATATGGAACTTTTATACAGTTTGTCCGTAATAACAAGTAGACAATAAGAAACTTACTGTAAAAGGTTAAGTAAAGGGGATAGAGTAATGAAAAAAATAAAATGGATTAGTTTTATCCTGCTGCTGATTTCAAGCGGAGTGTTTTTTATCAATCATCAGTACGCCATTTTACTAGAGGCTTGGACCACTTACGGAATGGCTTTATCAATCCTAGTTTATTTCTTTTCATACGATATCAAGGATTCGAATCAAGAATAAAAAGTGTATATGCGTTTCTTATTGTCTTCAAAATAAGAGAAGATGATGAAAGGGTGGAAGAAATGGGAGAACTTTTTTGGATGATTTTATTCGGAGCGTGTATATGGGTGCCAATAATTTGGAATAAAATTGCGATTGGCAAGCTCATTGCACATGAAGAAAAGAAAGCAGGACGTGATTTAACAGGGGAAATCAATCCGTTTACCGGAGGAAGAGTGTAAATAGGCGTAGAAAAAAAGCTGTGACAAAAGTATTTTCGGTGAAAGAAGATCCGAATGATGAATCGAGATTCTTAATGCAGAATCAACTTCGTTCGGTTTTTTTATTAGTATGGTGAACGTAGGTGTCATGTATATAGTAGTTTCTAGCTGTTGATTGGAGGACAAGGTGAAGACTCCTGCGGGAAAAGCGGAACAGGTGAGACCCCGCAGGAGCGCAAGCGACGAGGAGGCTCACCGGCCGCCCGCGGAAAGCGAAGCCTTGCACGGAAATCAACAGCGGTGTAACAAGCAGTCCAGCTTATTTATCCCATTTGTTCGTCCTGGAGTAATTTTGTTATGTCTCAGCCTCTTCATTAGTAAAGAAAACAATAGTTTAATTTTGTTAGTAATAGTATAATTAACCATATTTATTTTGAATAGAAAGGCTGATGAAAAGGTGTTAACATTCTTTTTGGCCGGCATGGTATTTGTACTAGTGATGATTATTGTTTCGCGTACGCTGTGGGTGCCCAGCGGAATGGTAGAGCGTCTCAGCAAGAAAAAGTGGTTTCAAAATCACTGGCTAAGCGGAGGCTATTTGTTTGGCATTAATGCTTTATATTTTGGTACTACAATATTTTTACTCTATTTTCTTATGTTTACAGATATCCCTTATCTACATATTGTTCTTATGTTTTTAGCGACGATTGTAAGTATTTTCACGTGGAGCACTTTTAGTGCAGCATGGACAGGGTCATTTAAAGACCGTCTTAAAATGGCTTTAACAGGAAGCAGCTTTTATTTAATAATGGCATTAATTATGGTAATCCAGTGGCTAAGCGTTAAGCCTCTGTATCCCAATGAAGATACGTTTATGCGAGCCTTAGGGTGGATGCTTGGCTTTTTTGTTTCCGCCGTCGCTTTTAGTATATGTTTTATCTTCACTGCTTTTCTTGGAAAACGTTCAGCGCGTGTGTAAGGATATCATCCTTTTATTAACGTTCTTTTCTGGTTAACTACTATTGACGAAAGTAGGGGGAAACGTGATTCGAGAAATTTTAGCTTCCGATGCAGCTGCTTTTTTAGCGTTAAATAAAGAGCTTGATAAAGAAACAGCATATATGCTGTACGAAGAAAATGAGCGTGCAACTACACTTGAACAGCAGAAAAAAATGATTACCACTTTTTTAAAGATGCCGAACTCGACCATTTTAGTGGCGGAACAAGACGGACGGCTTGTTGGTCACTTATCTGTGATTGGCGGAAGCGTTAACCGAAAAAAACACAGCGCATACTTAGCTGTTGGCGTGCTTCAATCTTACGGAAACCGGGGAATAGGGACTTCGTTGTTTAAAGAAATGGAGAGATGGGCAGCGCAGAGCGGCATTAAACGAGTGGAGTTAACGGTGATGACACACAATGAACCGGCCATTTCGCTGTATAAAAAGATGGGTTTTGAAATAGAAGGGAAAAAAGTATGTTCACTCGTTGTAGACGGAGATTTAGCCGATGAATACTATATGGGGAAGGTTTTTGATAAAAACGTGCTTAAAGGAGAAATGAATATGGAAATGACGATTGTTCAGTTAAATGAATGGGTGATAAAGCTTCCTAAAAAGCTTGAAGTATTCTCTGAAGTAGCGGCGTCAAACCGTCCTGCTCCTAAGAAGTGGTCACCAAAAGAAATTGTGGGGCACTTATGTGACTCAGCCATTCACAATTTGCAGCGGTTTATCAATGTGCAGCATGAAAAAACACCTTTGGCCCTGACGTCTTATAAACAAAATGAATGGGTAGAACTGCAGCACTATCAAGATACGTCCATGGAAGAAATAGTTGCCCTATGGCGCAGTTTAAATAAGCAAATTGCTTCCGTTCTTTCTCATATACCAACAGAAAAGCATATGTATCAATTTGAATTAGAAGATGGAAAGTTCGTTTCGCTCCAGTGGTTGGCTAAAGATTATATCGCTCATTTAGAGCATCATATTAAGCAAATTGACGCTCAACTGCCGCTAGGAGGCGAAGTGAATGAAAAAAGAACGTAAAAAAGAAGAATCTCAGGTGAAAGTCGATTTCAGAACAGGCCGCGCCTATGGTGATCATGAATACATAGGAAGTTCAAAAAAAGGCGTGCTTCTTGCTTTGTTACCAATTCTGATCATTGCCGGAGGTATACTTTTTTTGATGGTAAAATGACAAAAGCCGCATTATAGCGGCTTTTTTTCATAGAGGTGCTGAGTTTTGCTTTCTTCGGGATTGGTACGGCTTTCTAGGTTGGAAAAGCCTGCGTGTTCCGCGACTATTTTAGCTGCGGAAGGAAGCGTTTCGACTCTTTCCCAAGATTCTGGATTCCACAGTTTTGATCGCTTGAACGCTTTGCTGCAATGGAGAAAGCATTCTTGTACTTCGACGCTGATAGCAAGCAGCGGAGTTTTATTGTGAACCGTCATTGTTTCAAGCATCGTTTTGTCTTTGACAATACAAGCTTTGCCGTTCACCCTCAGCGTTTCTTCTATGCCTGGAATCAAAAAAAGCAGCCCTATTTGAGGATTAGATAAAATATTTTCCAATGAATCTACTTTTTGATTGCCGCGCCTCTCTGGAATCAATAGTCTTTTCTCATCAACGACTTGTACAAAACCAGCATGATCACCCCAAGAAGAACTTTCGCAAATTCCTTTATAATCAGCTGTAGCGATGATGACAAAAGGGGAATGTTTAATAAATTCCCGGCAGTGTCGATCTAGATAAGAAATTATTTTTTGATGTGCCAATTTGTTAGGCGCGCCGATTATACCGCGAAGTTCTTCCTTCGTTTTTACTTGTTCTTTAAAGTGACTGTTTTCCATTCCTTTTTTCACTCTTACTTTTTGCGTATACTGAAAATACCATTTTCACATATGAAATACTATATTTTTATGCTCGAAAAAAACAGAAAAGTCAGTATATTTAAATGAAGTAGAAGTGTTACACGCTAGCTTCGGTCTTTTTTAAAATTTTTGATTGCATTATCAAAAATGTCATTAACCGTCTTCATATGTTCACTGACAAGATGATTCGAGTCTTTTTCTCGCTGGCGCATGTCTTTTAACAAATCATCCATATCATCTAGCAAACTTTGAAAATACTCATCTTTTTGTTCTTCTTTCATTGTGGAATCGTCCATTTCATCAAGCTTATCGAGCTTATCTTCAATTTTTTTGAAGTATTCATCTCTCAAGAATCTCACCTCATTTATAAAGTAGCTTTCTGCTTATTGTATGCACAATGTTTGTTTGCATGAGTAAGAAGTAGAAAGTACATAAATAAAAGAAGAGTCTGAAAAACTCATTTGCTCCTTAGTAGGTTACTTTTTAGTTCCCATATTACTTTAAAGTGCGTACTTTTTTTTCTAGTTTCCATGCTTCATAATGAATTTTGTCAGGGAATAACAAGACATTTAATGAATCGATTGATCGTTGGATTCGCCTTCATACTAATTAATTTCTAGAATAGAGGTATAAAAATTTCAGGAGGTTTTATGAATATGAGAGAAATACTGCAGGGGAAACTAGGATTTGGAACAGCACCACTGGGCAATATGTATCGTAATATTCCAGAAGAAGAGGCCATAGCAACGGTTGATGCTGCTTGGGAAAGCGGCATCCGTTACTTTGACGCAGCTCCTCTTTACGGAGCTGGCTTAGCAGAAATGCGCCTTGGTGAAGCACTATCAAAAAGAAACCGCGATGAGTATGTGCTAAGTACAAAAGTAGGTCGCGTCATTTCAGATGAACTAGAAGACACATCTTCACGTGATATGGGAGAAAAAGGCGGACTTTTTGAATTCGGCCGTAAAAATAAAATTATCAATGACTACAGTGCAGATGCAACTCTTCGTTCGATCGAGCAAAGTTTAAACCGTTTGAAAACAGATCGCTTGGACTTTGTGTATATTCATGATGTTGCGCAAGATTTTTATGGAGATGAGTGGGTAGGACAATTTGAGTCTGCTCGAACGGGCGCATTTCGTGTGCTTACGCGCTTGCGTGAAGAAGGAGTTATTAAAGGATGGGGACTTGGAGTAAACCGAGTAGAACCAATTGAAATCATGCTGGAGTTAGAAGAAGCAAAGCCGGATGTATCATTGCTAGCGGGCCGATATACGCTGTTAGATCATGAACGTGCGCTGCAGCGAGTGATGCCCGAAGCCGTAAAGCATAATATGGACATTGTTGTCGGCGGACCATACAGCTCAGGCGTTCTTGCTGGAGGTACGCACTTTGAATATCAAAAAGCATCTTCAGAAATTATGACAAAAGTAGAAAAAATCAAAGCGATTGCAGATCGTCATCAGATCAGCATTAAAGCCGCTGCTGTCCAATTTTCACTGGCTAATCCAGCGGTTGCTGCTGTTATTCCTGGCGCTAGTCGTCCAGAGCGTATTGCTGAAGACAAAGCGGCATTAAATACAGTAATTCCGGCAGCCTTCTGGGAAGAAATGCGTGAACAGCAGCTTGTAGCTTCTTATGCTCCGCTGCCAATCAATGTTAAATGAAGAAGTAGTTAAAAACTATATCAGTGTAAACGCTAAGTAAATCTTTATTTGAAGTTTTGACGTATTGCGCTATAATTAATTGTAAAGAAGCTTATTGATAGAAATTCATCATATATGTTTTTTATCTTTGGTGACTTGACTATATGTAGATATATGAAGGGCTGGATAACAAGTATTGAAAAATGCTGAGTCGTTAACCCATCATAAAGAAATTTGTACAGCTATGCACAAATCTCTTTATGATGGGTTTTTTTGTGGAGGAGTGGATATGTTGGAGACAACTAATAAAGCAGCAAGCTCTAAAACAGGCTAATAGTTTTTGAGCGTTTTGCTAACATGAATAGAATCAATGTAAGGAAGTTAGATAAAAGGAAGGGATACAAAGGTGTTGGAACTATTTTTACGTAAAAAAAGGCAGTATCTAATTACGACATATCAATTTATTTTAAATGTCTCGCTGATTATCCTTGGATTTATACTCGTTTATTTTTTAGTGAGAGAGCTTTTTTATATTATGAATGATGCCTTAACAGGAAATAATAACGTTCATAAAATCCTTGGAAAAGTACTTGTTTTCTTTTTATATTTTGCTTTTGTTTCGATGATTATGACTTACTTTAAGGAAAGCTGTCATTTCCCATTAAGTTATCTCTTATATATTGGAATTACTGCCACAATACGATTTATTATTGTGAATAACAATTATCAAATCGGAAGTTTATTTTTATCTTTAGGAATTATCGCTTTAACGATTAGTTACTTAATGTTAACGAAAAAAAGATTAGAAGATAATGAAAGGAGAATTTGAACATGAGTAGAAATAGAGAGCATGAATTTAGTAACTTGGTGCGCGAAATCCGTAAAGAGCAGGTTGGAAACGGACCGAGGGAAATCACTACTCGTTTTATAGATACGTGGGCTGTTAGCGAAATGAAAGGCAATCTTACGAATGTAGAAAAGTTTATGATAACTTCTTCTGAAGGCAAAAGGATGGTTCATGAGGCACGCACGGAACTAGTGAAAAAAATTTATGATTGTTCAGAGATAAGAGATAAGTTTGAAAAACTTGTCCATGCAAAAATTATAAGAGTTTTTTCAGACATTAACATTGAAGAAGATGTCGCGATGACTACTTTTGTTTTTGATAAAAAGTTAGACGATTAACTAAAATAGTTTTTTGAAAGAAAGAGGGATTTAGTGACGCCAAACAACAGAGACATAGCGGATGTTGCTGTTGTGAAGAGTAAGTGTAAAAGAGCATCAAAGGCTTTGTTTCCTTAATAAAGGCTTTGATGCTCTTTTCATCTAGGCGCTTATCTGTTCTTGACGCCGCTCATCAGCAAAAACAAAGGAATGCGCATTCGACGTTCGTAGGTTTCAGCGCTGTCGAAGTGTTCTTTTTGCGGGCATGCTTCCTTTAAATGTGTGACGGTAAATCCACTTTTCTGCATTAAAGAAAAGTACTCTTCAAGCGTGCGATGATACTTTTGAACGTATCCGCCCATCCAGTGCTGCTGACGGAATCCCATTGAGAAGTAGTTATCCACCGTCCAGTTTGTGCGCAGAGCGGAAGGCTGCAAAGTGGAAGTAATGACTGGATGTTCCACAGAAAAAATAAATCTTCCTTCAGGTTTGAGTGCTTGATTCACTTTAGTGAAAATGGAGGCTAAGTCTTCCATGTAGTGGAGAGACAGTCTTGCAGTAACCAAATCATATTCGGTGCATGGTGGAGTATAATGCTCCATCGATTCATGGAGCGCTCTTGCATTTGGATAGTTTGAAAGCTGTTGCTGAGCTGCGTTTATCATATTGATCGAGCCGTCTACTCCGGTATAAGAGAAACATCCCTGTTCAAGAAGCTCCACGCCAAATCCAGCATTTCCGCACCCTAAGTCTAAAACGTCTGCATCTGTAACGTCACCTAGAAGCTGTAAAATGACCGGTTTTTCAATCGTATCGTTGGCATTTTCTTTTTGCTGCCGGCGTTTTGTATAGGCTAGAAACGTCTCGTCATTATCGTAAAATTCAGCTCCTGTTGAGATCTTCAACTAAATCAGCCTCCTTTGTGAAAGGTACCTTATTATACGTATAATTTGAAATTATTTACAAGGATTTTGATGAATATAGAAATTATGTTTTATTTTGGAGATGGCGTTATCATGGGGAGTAACGGGTTTATGCACGTTTATGGAAGATAAGTCTAAAAGCTAAGAGTTGAGTATAGAAAGGATCAGTCTATGCGTAACTCTTAGCTTTTGCTTTGAAGTCGTAGGAAACCATTTGTTTTTGGCGTCGTTCTTATTTCCGTAATTTTTCAACAATTGCTGCGTCTATTTGCTGAGATAATACGCTGCTAATCTCTTTTTCATTCTCCACTTTTTCTAAAATGAGCTGCTTATTACCTGTCTTGATTTTTAACATCGTACCTGAGTGGATGGAGAAACCATCTCGCAGCTTTTTAGGAATAGTAAGTCGAAAACGGTCATCAATTTTTCGAGATTGAGCTGTAAATATTAAAGTCGTTTTCTTACCAAAATTCATTTCATATTTCTGAATCACAATGTTATTTTCTTTGTTAATAAAAAATTGAACCTCCATGTTTGCATCCAGTTCGACGGACGTTAAAACTTCAGAAGTGAGCTGAATCTGCCGGCTGGCTAATATTACATAATAAGGAGGAGACGCCGCAGGTTTTTGTGAAAGCGCTATCGATTTTTCGTCTCTTTTTTTCATAACAATTTGCTGTTCTACCACGTATAGTTCTACATAATCAAAGGGCTTAAGTTCATAGTCATTTCGCAGGGATCTCGGAATGACTATTCTACCCATGTGGTCAATTGTTCGAATGAAGATATGAGAAGGAACCGGAACATTTTCATCATAATGATCGATAATAATCCAATCATCACAGCTCCGTAAAAAAACTTTGTCGTTCGTCTTGAGTTTCGTTAGTTGCATAAACAAAGAAGGAAGGGATACTCTTCCCATTTCGTCAATTATACACTCTTCTTTTTTTGTACGCATCTTGCTATTTAATCCTTTCTAAAAACATTTTAGATGGGGTATGTTACTTAAATTACACAGCATTTATTTCTTTGTCAAATGAAGCAAATGAGTATTTATTCATTCTACAGATTGAGAAATACAGGAAGTTTGAACTCGTTCAGTAGATGCACAGCTGTCCCGTGTAAATGGTCATCATCTGTAGAAAACAGTTAATCTGTTAATTAGAAAAGCATAGAATAAAAGCGTTTTTCTTTCTTTTGATTTTATTGTCAGAAACAAAGGTTTAAAAAGGAGCTTCCTTCCTTTTCTAAAGAGTAGGTTTTTTATTGAATAAATGCAGTCAGATTTACGCTGAATGATGAATAGATTTATGCATATTAAGTCGAGAAAAAAATTTCAAGCGGAGCTTTTTTACTTGTTTTGAAGAGCAGTTATAGTTGAAGAATAAAGAAAAAAGCTCAAAGCAATGAGCTTTGAACCAATTTTTTATCGTTTTTCTACCAGCAATAAGCTGAAGGTAGCAAGCGCTCCTAAAGCAAGAGATAATAAGAACCAGTTCAGACCCGTTCGATTTTTAACTTGTGCTAATCCGGCATTAATTAAAGCCAGCGTTCCCCATCCTACAACGTATTGATTATCCATATGACACCCCGCTAATAATTGTTTCTTTATTTGATTAACAAAATCTATATTAGCATAAATATCCATATTTTTGATTAGGATTCCTGAATTAGGGTGGAGAAACGGTGAATTTCTTCAAGAAGCAAAGTTCCTATTCTCCTTAACTTAGTGAAGGTAGTAGTGAATAAGAGAAGGGTGCACGTAGTAGATGTGAACATATTGAGGTCGATGATAGTGAAGCTGATGCATATATTGATTCATAAGCCTTTGAATGGCGTTATACACATTAGGCGGATAGCCGTAATAGCCGTGGTGAATACCAACTCGAAACAAGGAAACGGGCGTCGTGTTATTGGTTCTGCACATTGTTCTACACTCTTCTGTGCTTTTAACCTTGCGCAGCTGCTTCACCCGCTGGTGCAGCTTTTCGCTGTCCTCGTTCTTGATCGAGTATAAAAATAGCTGGAGGGTTATTTTGGGAGATTTTTAGACGGTCTACAATCGTTTGAGCTTGGGCCTCTTCGTCGACTTGCTCTCGTAAAAAGTCCTGCACGATGACTAACGTTTGAGGGTCATTCGCTTGGCTGATAAATTGAAGCGCTTGACGATAAGAATTCGTGACGAACTTCTCATGCCCCAATACTTTTTGAAACGTTTCTAACGGTGTCCCAAACTCACTTGGCTGAGCAGGCAAAGAGCTTAATTCTACCGTTCCGCCGTGGTCAACTAAGCAGTCAATGAGTTTTAGCATATGAGTGCGCTCTTCTTCAGACTGCAGACGCAGCCAGCTGCCCATTCCTTTATAGTTTAATCGATTCATATAGTTAAACATAGCTAGGTATAAAGTCGAAGAGACGTGTTCAAGTTGAATTAAGTTATTGAGCAGCTTTTGAATTTGTTCGTTCATACTCGTTATTCCTCCTTAGGGAAAGGGTTTCTTTCATATATTACCTGCAACCATCACGCTTATAATCTGCAAAGATACTATATGTCACTTCTTTAAGTAGGTAACTTGCCCATCCTTTATTGGTGCCTTTTACTTACATTTAAGGGTTGTATAATATAGGAATAAGAGTAGTTTAAAAGTATCTTTTTTTAGATGGTTAAAATTACTATGTTCTATTTAACCAATTTAGTGATAAAATTGTCACTCTGTGCAATTTTAATTGGAGTGAAGGAGTCAGAAAAATGAATATGCAACACGTATTAATACCTGGATTTGAAAAGCTTGCGAGCTTTGTTTTCTGGTATCCATTTATCATGTCTTTATTTTGGATTGCAGGCACGCTTATTTACATACGCTATCGCGACCGAGATCCTAAAGTTGATTTTTCAACAATTGATTGGCCGTTAGTGAGCTTTTTAGTGCCTTGCTATAATGAAGAAGAAACGATTGAAGAAACGCTTAAGCACCTTTTGGCGTTAGATTATCCGTCTAAAGAAATCATCCTTATTAACGATGGAAGCACGGATGGAACAGCTGATATATTAAAGGACATCAGCAGAAATCACCCTGAAGTTCGTGTGATTCAGCTTTATGAAAATAAAGGAAAAGCCAATGCGTTACATTTAGGTGCGCACGCATCTAAAGCAGAGTTTTTAATCTGCTTAGATTCCGACGCTATTTTAGATCAAAACGCTCCGTATTATCTAATCCATCATTTT
>Ga0114955_1001081_pt1 | contig 12446 bp, 19 predicted proteins | sample Porto_5metaG_FD_87302 | JGI IMG/M metagenome (GOLD analysis project Ga0114955, IMG submission 87302) | Marine algal microbial communities from Porto, Portugal - Porto_5 metaG | ecosystem: Host-associated > Algae > Red algae > Unclassified | place: Portugal: Porto | collected 2015-02-02 | reverse complement strand
GGGGCGAAGTTGCGGCCGCGGTGGTGTTCCACCCACTACGGCGACGTGCTGAGCGATTTCTATCCCGCCAGCCGCGAAGCGGTGTTGCGCCACACCCGCGCCGCCGTTTACGCCGACGGCGGTGCCACCTGGGCCGTTCTGGGCGGCGGCCCGGGCGCGGAGCGGCTCCCGGCCGGGCGGTATCAGAAAGGGCGTGGGCCCTAGCCGCGTGGCGCGGCGGGGCGGCGGAAAGGGCGGCGCATCCGTGCAATCGGTCGGAGCTCGTGTTGCCGGCGCTAAGACGTAACGCGCAGCGGTGTCGTAGATACCCCGAGTGACGCTTGGTTTAAGGTCTCGCCGCGGATCCTGTGCCGGCGCCACCACATCTGCCGCGACGTCGATGTCTGCGGGCGTTTTGGGTTGTGGGGGGGTGACCACCGCGGCGTGGGTCAAAGCCACGGCCTCAGCGGCGGGCGTCGTCACTGCGTCGGACGGCGACACCGGCGGCGGAGGGGTCGTAAGAACCAGGCATCGCGCCCGGAGAGAACGCGGGATGCGGGGGCGGGCTGGGCAGCGGTGCGTCGCCGGAGCGACGCGGCGTCGCGGCACCGTGGGGAGCCCGTGTCACCGGGCTGCCTGGGACAGCGGTCGTGGCGGCCCCGTGGGTCGCTCCCGCGCGGAGCAAGCGCGGGGAAGCGCGAACTGAGGAGGGTGATGCGGTCTGAGCGAAAGGCGCACCCACGGCGGAGCTACCATGTTCGAAAAAACATATATATAGATATATGGATAGAGTGGTTCTCTTGTTGCCTTTCCCCACCGTTCTCGCTCACCAGGAGCGCTTTTGGCGGAGGTGTGGCGGCCACGAAGCGTGGTTTTTGTCGTGAGGGGACGCGGGCTGCTAGATATGTTAAGAGGAATAGTCTTCCTCGGGCACAAGGTTGCATCGGTGTAACGCAGCGTGCCCGAGCTTTCAGAACGTGCGGTCTTTCAAGTGGTCCGGAATGTGGTTGACCAGGAGCATGGGCCAGGAGCTCGGAACAATCCGCTTCAGACCAGTCCGGATGCCCAATTTCTTGCTGCGTTTGCGGCCGATTTCCTTCCGTCTGAGGCTGGGTCCCGGCAAAGGAGACCAATGTTTTGCAGAATTCGTCGTTATCGCCGCTGTCTGACCCGGGTGCCCTACGAATCGCGATGATGCTGCCAGAGACCGCGAACACTCTGTCTGAAGGAACCCGCAGTGTTAATTAGACGTGGAGCCGAGTACTGCATTCTCAAACACACGGAAGCGAAGCCGACAGCTCTGAAAATGAAAAACGGAACGCTCGTTGAGCCTTATAAAACTTTCCTGCATGATGGATCACCAACAAATTTTCAGGCCTCAGGCCGACATCTCATAAGTCGCTCGAAAGCACAGGGAGGCGAGCTCTCTTGAACTGTTGAGTTGTATAACTGTTCGCAGCCCTCGTCTTCCTGTTCGCATCGACCAAGTTTGGGCTTCCTGCAAAAAACCCATCGCCACTTGATTGTAGTCATTGACAGCAGCTAAGAACAGTTCGACGGACTTTGTAATTGGCTGAAATGACGTCATTTCAATATTACTGCGCAACAAGAAGAGTACGGCAGACTGCATTTACGGGGATTTCGGGCGAGATGAAATTAAGAGTTGACCTGCCTTGGCAAATTTCGAGCATGCCTGACTGTCCCTCGTATTAACCTCCCAGGCCGCATCCCTCTTCATTGTTCGCCCCAGCCAGGAACATGTCAACAACCTGATGAACTCCGTCAACATCGGTCTCATTGACCTCCAAGCGACGCATCACCCGCGCCTGGTCTTGACCGCTTCAGCCCTCGAACTTGTGCTCCGGCGTCGTGCTAACCATCATGGCCACTATGGCTTCTCCAAGAAGGCGGTTGCAAGGCGTGCACAGAAGAGTGCCAGCCAATCAGAGCGCACAGTGCACATCGCACGACAATCACGCGGGCTATAATCTCCGTTTTCGGCCCGACTGGATGCCTGGGTACACGATTGAGTTACGACGGAGAACGTGCCACTTCGTCTCACGTGGTCGCCTTCGAAAGTCAACTTGAGCCTCAAGCTGCGATTGTTTCCGCACTTCTAATTGGTAGACGTGCCGCCATGCCTATTGTAGTTGCACCATATTGCGGACAGTCCGGGCCTTAAAAAGAGGCTCTTTTTGCCTTTGATTGGCCGAGGTCTCGATCGGCTTGACTGGGGGCTCTCCCGCATTTAGCGCAACGCCCAGACGGTGGATATCTGCTGATACGCGCGTGATCTGATCTGCTCGTTTAGATGGCCAATGGTTGAGCACGTCGCGTTCACGAATGTCGTGCTGCTGTGAAGACAGGCGTGCACCTGTCACGCCGGTTTTATGTAATTGCGTTGGGAGTCACGCCTATTCACGTGCACGAAGGCCCGGTCTATAGACAATGTCTAAAGAAGAAAAAGTCCAAGTTGTCGTCCACGGAGACAGGCTGAACGTCACCAAGCTGGCGCCTGAGCTCAGCGTTGGCCTTCTTGGGCAGGCAGTCCGCCTTCACTCAGGGCAGCGGATAATATTGTGGGTAAAAATCGCGTTCTACTACTCAACGTTGAGCTGAGTCCTGTGTAAGTTGATTTGGTCTGGGAGTTGAACATGTCAATTGAAGATGCCTTCGTAGTCCACAGTCCCCGTTCTGTCGGCGCCTGTGGTGCGTTCTTCGCCCGGTTAGAGACCACCTCCCCATGCCTTGGGGTCGTTAAAAGCCCAAATTATTGTCCTAAATATCTCGATACTGTCGCATAAAACGCCGTGTCACCCCAGCCCACAGAAACAGATAGGGACACCTTCCCAGCTGAGGGAACCCACCCGCACACCCTTGCTCTACTCTCGCCCGGTGACACGGTTACGAAGGAAAACACCCGAAGGCGCAAAGAGGGAGGAAGGAGGTGAGAACGCAGTAATGTTTTTGTTGGGAAGCCGGGCCACGGGCGCCCCGCTGTCTCGTTAAGCTAACCGAGAAAGCGGGCCCCAATGGCCCCGAATCCCACGCAATAGCCTTCCTATGGGGAGATCTGGGGATCCATACCAGTGGACCCCCCTACTGTATGGCAGATAAATCAAGCAATTGACATACCAATGCAAACGACCCACAATCAATCAAGATCCCAAACAGCAAAGACAGCGCCACCTGTCCGAACCGGGGCGTGACACGTCGTCCGCGTCGCCCGGAGCTCCATCGACCTCCTGGCCGTCCAAGGGGGGTGGACCGGGCCGCGTAATGCGAGAGATACGTTAAATGAACGGTCCCGTCTCCGCCTATCGAGTCGCTATATCACCTTCTCAATTGGTGTTGAGCCGTACACGTGACGGTAGCAGGACCCAATCGCATGGTAGTATGGCAGTAGCAACGGGCCTATTGTGGGCATCCTCGGGATGTCAGTGTCGATCGCAACACGGAGTTCTTGGCAAGTTACACTGGTTTTTGTGACATCGTCTTTCTGGATTCTCGATTCTGGACGAAGTCGATGGTGAGTTTGACTTCGGCACGATCTAACCGAAGCGCGACAACCCCAGGGGCCCGCCAAATAAAACCAGACTGCCGCTCCGCTTTCTGGCGCCCTTCGTCGACGGGGTGGCGGCAGCAGCAATGAAGCGCACCGCTGCCGACGCCGGCTGCTACGAGAGACGGTGCCGCCCGTCGGACGCCCATTGTGGGTGGAATTCGAGGCGGCTGACGTACCCGCCCAATGCGCGCGTGCCTGCGGGCCAGCGAGTTTGAGTGGCGGGGACATGGGGGTTCGTTTCACCCCCGCGACCTGCGCGACGCTCGCGTACCAGTGGCAAGTGCGCCGCAGCCGAGGCAAGAGCATGGTACTGCTGCTGTCGCACCAGGGCGTGGAGGGCAGATGTCGGTACCCCTGTGCCGGCGCATCCACGTCCCATGCTGCTGATACGGTGGGCGCAGAAAAAAACGGGCCGGCTGCGCGCCGTCGGCAGCCCTGTTAATCTGTACGTTGGAGGTGGGTACGCGAGCATGAGCTTGGCCGACCGAAATTGGGTGTTGGACGCACGATTGATTACCTCACGCCGCCAGCGCGATGCGGGATTGTCTCTTAGCGGCAGCAGGCGGGTTTTTGCCCGCCGCGGCTTCCGTTTTCGGCCCATCCCGCCCGCTGGAATCAAAGTCCCCGTATAAAATTACGGATTGGTTACTTTTGATGTTGACGAAGGAGTTCGCGAGGCGTTATTCTTCGTCCGCGTCGGAGGAAGATCGGGGCGCCTCGGAGCGTTCACCCCCGCCGTCGGTTCAGAGGACGAGAAATCATCTCCCTCCTCTGTGTCTTCGTGCTCTGCCTCTGACATGCTCGGGCCTCGTTTATGTTTCATTGCAACCGGATTTCATGCATAAAACTTTCCTCGAGAGGTCAGCGCTTTCAAATCGCCGCAAACGGTTTTCACGTTGCTCACAATTTATTTTGGGGTTCACTTGGGAGTTCCATTGGGATTGACCTCGCTCACTCTGTTGAGTTCACTTCTCATAAAGGGCGTCGGCCCACTGATTCCCCTTCCCCCGGATACAGTAGTCCCCCCGGGGGGGGGATTTCGTTAGTGGGGCCCCGCTGCGCAGCTGTAGATCCTCCACGCTAGGGTTGGTCAGAGCGCCCATTTTGCTTTTTAAGGCGTCGTCCTCGGCGTCACAAGGGCGTTGCTTGGGCGTCGAGCGCCCCTAAAGCCCCTTTTCAAAAGGGCGCGACAAGGCATCGCGAAGAGAAAGATTTACGGGGGGTCTACATGGCGCAGCAGGTGGAGGCTGAGCACATTGGTTGGGGAGCGGCACCCAGTTTTGTCACATAAAAAACATATGAGTGGACCATATGCGTGGCACATCATAGATATCGGGAACTACAGAGGGTGCCAAATGGAGCATCGTAAGAGAGATTGGGCGGCCCTGGTGAGGCACTTGGTGAACTAGTCACGGCTGACGAGCCCCATGTGACACCGCAGTCGTGCAGCTGTCTGTTCAGGACCATAGAAAGGGTGCGCAGCACGATGCGCGCTGTGGAGGCCTCTCCTAGGCATGCACCTCGCGGTCCAACAGAAGCCTCGTTTGCAACCAATAATGACTTGCTGTACTTGCGCTGTGTATTGCTCGTGCCACCTGGGGCGGTGCCCGCCGTGATCGACATCCTCGCCGCCGTGAGGCGGACCTGGGCTCCAAAGTGCTGGCACATGTGAGCCGCAGGCGCACCCAGACCTTCTACCTGCCGGCGGCTGCGGGGTGCTGCCGCCCGGCGCTCGGCAGACGAAAGGCGGAGAAGCTGGGTCCGGGAGAAGGACGTGCGCAGTCGCCACAGCGCGACATCTGGGCGCCGCCGGCTGTTCCGCACTCACAACAAGCTGGCGAAATCTATGGGCCGCGGCCTCTCTGTCGAAGGAGGCAGGGCGGCGGCCAATGGGGTGGGGCGCAAGAACGTGCCCCGTCGACACAGCAACGGCGGGGCGCCTCCGGCTGGTCTCAACTGCCCGCACGCAGGCGGAATCCGGGGGAGGCCGCTTGGCAGTGTGCCGACACGAGGCGGCAGCAAATGCGGTAATGACGGAGGTCGGGCGTGGCTGCCGCCTTGCAACGACTGGGCGCCGCCGGCTAGTCGAGAAGCACCATCAGCCGGCGGCCACAGGGGGCCGCCGCCGGGCGGTCGATCACATTACGGCGGCGGCCATTGGGGCGGGGGTCAAGGACGGGCCTCTTTTCAGCTGGAAAACCACATCTCGCCGCTGGATGGTGTCAAGACACCGCAGTTCTGCGGTAGCCGGGGCCCGCCGCGTAGTGGTAGACCTGCATAATGCGGCGTCCATTAGGGCGGAGGGAAAGCACGAGGGCTGTTGCCGCCGCGCAACCACTCCGCGACGCCGGCTGTCGGGCACCCAAGTCAAGCCGACTGCACGGATGGACCACATCCGGAAGGCGGGGCGCCTCTCTTCGGCCCCGTGCCCGTCGGCTTCAGGGGCGCGCCGCCGTCTGACGGGGGAGGGCCTGACGGTGGCGGCGATTCGGGTCGCGGCGAGGGAGGGGCGTCTTCGCCGGCGCCGTATCTGTCCCCGCCGGCTCCCACGCAACGGGTTCTAAACGAGGTACCTTACACATCTTGATAGTCGTGCTCGCACGCTGCGCGCACACGTTCGAAAGGCATGCTGCGCAGAGGATGGAATCTCCCAAGTAGCCATTGATGTGCACAGATTGGACTTCTTTGAAATTCTCAGGAGGGTTGCATCACACAAGAGGCGTCACTTAGCAAGCCGATGTTCTGAGGTGATGGGGCAGTGAGGTGGGATTCGAGTGCCACATCATTGATTGCATCGGTCAAAGTTCGCTGTAATCTGCACGTACACCGGCAGACACTTTGACTATTCCAGACAAAATCCAGCGAAGATCAAATCACGATCTATGCGAGAGGAACACGAATGATGACAGCCAGCCACGAACTGTGGTAGGCATTTTTCGGGCGATGCAGATGTCGATTCACGATCACATCGCAGTGGTGTGTGGCATGGGGTTGCACGAAAACACGACTCTTGTAGCACCACGGGGCCCCCGTTGATGGGGGGGGGGCCGCCGGTGGGCCGTCGGAGGCGCCGGGGGTGCGACGACAGGCGGGTGTTGGCGACGCCGGCGGCGGTAGTCGCGGACGGAACGGTGCCGCGGGAGCGGGGATGACGAGCCCACTCGCACACCGGTGCAAGCCACCAAAGGGACGCGCCCGGCCGCCGCGCCCCGCTCTGAGGGCCCCACGGGGGGCCCGGTTGCCGCGGCCATATGGCGCGGCCGGCGACAGCCGACTAGACGCCACGCGGCGGTTGCAGCGCGATGCGCGCGGAACGGCCACTCCCCCTCGTCTGCAATGATTGCTTCGGGGGACTTGATATGCATTGAGAGAATTATCTGCCTTGGTTGGTGACTGCCCAGGTCAATTCCCAAACGGGAAGTTGAGCCCGGGAAATGGTTTCCGCCCTTTTAGGACGAAGGGCGACGACGGTGGGAGGCACCATCGTCGCCGGCAAGTAAACTGTGTCTTAATGACTTGGCGTTTCGATCGGCCCGACTTCCTGGATCTCGGGTCCCATAGCGGGTGTCGCGCGAGCGGCCCAGATGGCCGCCACTTCCCTCCTCCTGAGATAACGCGCCTGATCATGGTACTACACTTCTTCTCTATTTTCCGGTCTGCAGGTGCTGAGGAAGCACCCGCAAGCTTCTCTCCTTCCAGGCAGTTGTCTACCATTCTATCGGTCAACTGGGAGCGGATGGCGGCGGCTCGGGAGCGGCATGGGCGCCTGCGCTTTTGCGGTTGGCACCCCACAAAGGCGCCCCTCGTCGCGTTCCGCGACGTAACCGTCGGCGCGCGCCCAGAAACTGTTGCTGAGCGCTAATACGCTCGGCGGTGGGGCTGGGGCACCCGCCGCGACCGGCGCCGCCACGCCGGCAGAGGCGGCGAAGACGATGGTCCGCCATTCGCGTACGCGAGAACGCGGGGCACACTTCATCCAGCACACCACCGCATCAACCGCTTCGCCCAGCTCACGGGGAGTATCGAGTGGCATCGAAACGATCTTGCGTCGCGGCCGCATTCAGCTTGCGCAAGAAAATATAGAATGGCCGCCCGGACACATGTTCGTGGCGGCGATGTGAAGGTGGGCTGCTCAAGCAGTGTCGTTTCGAACAGATCTTTAAAGAATTCAGACACGATTGGAACGCGGCCGGGAGCCACGGCAACGACCCCACGAACAGAAAACGAGTACTGACACTCATGACAGCTGCCCGAGATGATCAGCCAAGTGGTTTCGCATTTCAACAGAGCTGTATCGATTGATTGCAACTTTTAGGGAAACAATAAGCTCTTGTTAGAGAACCGTATCGTCAGGTGAGTCAAAAAGCGGCTTTCTTGTCGACCAGCATTTGCCGTCCTCTTCATGCAGCACTATGGAGGACAGTTTTTTCAGAAAACACGTTCACCATTAGCTTAGTTCTCCTGTGTGCATTTTACGGCACACGAAAAACGACATGACCCATGGTTTCCCCTTTCTGATGCATCTCTGTAACGACTCCCGCATACCACAGGGTGTCACGTATGGCCCAAGGCTTGTAATGTCGGGGTCCTTACGCCGGATTCCACGTGCCGTACATACGGAGCTGCAGCCGAATTTCAGGATCATAAGGTAACTGGTTGAGATCGCGCTACGCCGGGTTCTGAACAGACAGGACGTCGGCGCCGGCGACGGCCACGTTGTAGGCCGAAACTGGCGGGGAGTCGGCGCCGGCGGCGGCCAACCGGAACTTTCAGGCCGTACGGGTGTCTGTACCGCCGACGGTCAACCGGAAAGCCCCAACCGCCGGTGTTTCCGTGCCCATGGTTGAAAGTACAGCCGAAGCCAGCGGCGACCAACATTCACCTGACGAATACCGGACGCTGGCAGCACCCGTGCACCCTCTGTCTGTTCTGACGCTGCCACCTAGGACTTCGGTGGGAGAGTCGGCGGAAACACCGACGGTGGTCCAGGACCAGTCGGCGGCAGCGAGCGGCGCGCAGCGGCTAGTGAAGAAGTAATAGACGTTGACTCCGTCGACTCTGGCGTCGTTGCGCTGACGTGCGCAACCCATACGATGGGTAAAAGGTTGGAATGGACCAACGAGGAGCATTGCGCTGTGCAAGGGGTACCTGACGATATCCCTTGACCCTGTGAACGGAGCGAACCAGAGTGGCCGGACTCTCTTTGACCACGGTGGTGACGTCCTGGAATGGGCTGCTGGTAGGATGCCCTGGTGTTCACTGGCGCACTGATCCGGGCGTGGGGGGTGTTCAGAAGCAGTGGGAAGAGATACGCAAGGGCGTCAACGAATTTGGATGCCACTATCTGGCCGTCAAGCGCATGGAGCTCGTAGGGAACCCCAGTGACCAGGACTTCGTCAGCGCAGCGGTGGAGCGCTTGTGAGGTGCCAATGTATGCGAGGACATGAGAACTTACAGCGCAGCAGACTTGTCCAAGAGCAAGCAGACCAATCGCAAGGCTCAGAACGTTTAAATACAGTGGGTCCCATCCTCGCGGGTGCTCCGGATCGTGAACAAGTTCAGCGGGGCCGCCGGGGCCACTGCAGCCGATAGCGGCGGCGCCAGGTGAACCGGCCGCTCTCCCGACGAAAGAATACCGACTTCGACTACGAAGATGGCGAGAACGCGGGCGTGAGTGGATTCCATCGCGCCCTCGCGGCGCCAAGGCCGCCAAACGCGACAAGGCTGAGGAATTCCGGGCGTCGCGCATGCTGAAGGCTAGCACCGACGCAGTTCGTTGTCTGGCGCACTCCACGGCGGAGCGCACGACAGTCGCGTTCTTCAACACTTCCGAGGTGCGGGACATCCCGGAAGCTCTTGCGCTTCGTTGTGAGCATTCTGTCCAGCTGATGGCGGGAGCCGGGCTGAACGTGTCCCCGCCAGTTGTGTTATCTTCACTGGCGGAGATGGCCGCCGCCTCTGCGCCGCCGCCGGCGGGGTCACTCGCGATGACTTCCCTCGCCGCCTCCGCTTTTCTGGAATCCTCGAGTAGGCCACTGACAACTGCCGTAAATGTGCCGGCAGCCGGCGAGGAAACACCGTCCACACGCGCGCTGACTTCCAGCTCGACGCCGCGTATGCCGCCGGCGCAGGAGCCGGCACCTGGTGCTGCGGTGGCGCCGGAATCTACGACGGAGGCGAGCGACACTGGATCTACGCAGCCGGCGTGTCCCGAGGTCACAACTGCCCTTACACTGTCTTCACAGGCGGCATCGCCCGCCGGCGCCAGTGCTGCCAGCCATAGCCGGATGTCGCTGTTGACGAAGCATTGGACGGCTGTGGTGGCTCCTTCCGCCGCTTCCAAGACTCTCGACGATGAGAACGACGCCATTCATATCGTGCCTATGTTTTACCGACACAGGAGCGGAAAAGACCGGGAACAAGGAGGACGCTGAGGGGGACGACTCCCGTGAAAAAAACAGCGACAGTGAGTACTTTCAATGTGTTCATTGCGTCGTGAGCGGCGAGTACAACGGTTTTCTTCACCCCGTTGGGCAGGGTTCTGTTTTTCTACTGTGTACGTCTTTGCGTTCGACAATGAGCGTCTCTTCGGCTTCTTACCTGCTGACTTAAATGGCAGTGCAGCGGCGGCGCTAGGCGCAAAAACTTTAGCACTGCTCCCTTTTCCTACCGAATACTTTGTTTCAGCTTCTTCGACAGACCATGGTGTGCACGCCGCTGCCATCTGCACGTCGGCGCCGACGGCGCGCGCGTGGTGTTAACCGCCACCCCGCTCTGGCATCCGGCGAAGGTACCGCCAGAGACGTCGGGGGGGAAAGGCCCAATGCCCCCGCCACCATCCTCCCGCCGTTGGCCTCACTACCAGCGGCGGCGGTGCGAAGGAAAACTTCCCGACCTCCAGCCTCCCCTCTCTCACCGGAGGCGGCACTACTGGCGGCGGCGGCGGGGGGGTAAGAACCCCCACCCACCGCCGCGCGCCCGACACGGCCGGAAGCATTACCGGTGGCGGCGGCGCGGGTGTGAAGAACCCCATCAGCCGCCGCTCCATTCTCTCCGCCGGCCGCTCTACAGCCGGCAGCTGCTGGCCCGTAAGATGCCCTCAACTCCTCCTTCCCGTTCTCGCCGCCGGCTGAGTTCTCGGCGTCGGCAACGAGGCTGTGAAGACTCCTACCCCCGGCCGCTCCGCTCCCGCCGCCGGCCGCGCTGCAGGCGGCGGTGGTGGGGGGTTGAGAACCCACACCCCGCCTCAAGCCAGCAGTCTCCGTCTGCATGACCCCCGGCGTCTCTGGAGGCGCCAATGAGTGCACCCCCCAACGCACTGCCGCCGCCGCCGGCCACATGACCACCGGCGGCTGCGGGGGGGTGACCACCTCTATTCCTCTCCGCGCCGCCGCCGCGGCCGGCCACAAGACAGGCGACGGCAGCGAAGGGGTGAAGACTGGCATCCCCCGCCGCGAGCTCTGCGCCCCCAGATGCTTAACTGGGGGCGGCGGGGGGAGGGGCAAGCCCCACATCGCCGTCCGGACCACCACCGACGCCGGCCGCCCGTCTTCCGGCGTCGGCGCGGGGATAGACTGCCCCTCCCCCCTCCTCCGCGCCACAAACTGCTCGTGCGGCAGATAAGTTGCTTCCGGCCGGGAACGGCCAGGAACGGCGGCGGCTCCGGGAAGGAGACCAAGACCCCCCGTCTCCAGGCTCCCGAAGCCTGCCGCATCACAGCCGGCGGCGGCCGTGGAGTGAGCACACCTAGCCCCAGCCGCAATCCCGCCGCAACCAGCCGCCCGGCTGCTGGCGGCGGCCGGCCGGTGAACGGCCACACCCCCGAGACCCAGGCCACCAAATGTGTGTGCCACCGAGCCGCCGCCGCCGGCCGCATGAACGGCGGCGGCGGCGGCGGTGTGACAACCCCCACCCCCCGCCGTGGAGCATCCGCTGCCGGCCGTGTGACCGCTGCCGGCGGGTCCATGGCCGCCGCCGGCGCAGTCCTCATCGATCCCGCCTCCTCCGTCGGCGGCGGCAACGAAATCAAGGCCATCCCCCCCCGCCCCGCCGCAGCCGTCGGCCGGCTGCCCGCCGGCGGCGGCGGCACCAAAACCAACCTCAGCCCCGCCCCCTCCGCCGCCGCCGCCCAACGTCTGACTGTTGGTGGCCGTGATGGTTCGGGATACGTAACCGTCTCCCCGCTGCTCTGTCACCGTATTATGAAGGATGGTCACAGCATTCGTCACGGTGACCATTTAGGCGACAATCGAATACTTTCCCGGGTGCAAAGCGACGTGGAAGCGCGCCGTCAGTACAGAATATAGGCGTTCGAAATATTTTCGAGCTGCTTCTTCTCGGAGACTGTAAGTCAACTCGACTTCTGTTGTAGGGTCGGGAAAGGGTGACACGAGAAAAGAAATCCGATGATAAAGGTCATCGACAACGTAAAACAGCAGAGTGTGGGTCGTGCCGGAAACAGTGAATGAATGGGTACGCGGCGGCCGCTCCCCGTTAGTAACTGATTAATATAGATGAGAAACATGCATAACGTAGAGGTCGCTACGAGATCTGGGACGACCCGCGAGTAAGTGTCAAATCCAGAGATTCTCGTCACGAGCCGTCTCCATCACCACGGAACGCTTCCCGTATCGATCCTGATACATGCCAGAGAAATCCTTTGGGAAGTTGCGCCACTCCCAGTGGCTTCAGTCAAGAGAGCCCATACACCCAGGCATCCCGCGCTCGGCAGTACGCGTTGAAACTCGCTGCAGTTCCTCAGGGGTGGCGGGACGCAAATAAGAGTGTAGTACCACAATCTAGGGGGTTACCTCAGAAGGAGGGAAGTAACGGCCGTCTCAGCCGCTCGCGCGACACCCGCTATGGGACTCGAGGTCCGGGAAGTCGGGCCGATCGAAACGCC
>Ga0114955_1001079_pt1 | contig 12456 bp, 7 predicted proteins | sample Porto_5metaG_FD_87302 | JGI IMG/M metagenome (GOLD analysis project Ga0114955, IMG submission 87302) | Marine algal microbial communities from Porto, Portugal - Porto_5 metaG | ecosystem: Host-associated > Algae > Red algae > Unclassified | place: Portugal: Porto | collected 2015-02-02 | reverse complement strand
ACCCCACTTCCATTATAACAAGGATTGAAACATACGTAGCTCATAGTTCTAATGTCATTTGCTTACGGCTTCTTACCCCACTTCCATTATAACAAGGATTGAAACAGTAGCCGCTTCGTTAGAATTTTGCCCTGCCTTTGCTTCTTACCCCACTTCCATTATAACAAGGATTGAAACTAAATAGTGACGAGCATTTTATAATTGAGGACGGGGCTTCTTACCCCACTTCCATTATAACAAGGATTGAAACCCCCGTCCACTATACCATCAATGAAATTTTCACCAACCTTCTTACCCCACTTCCATTATAACAAGGATTGAAACAAGGTATGAATTTCCGGGAGTTGGTGTTTCTGCGGCGCTTCTTACCCCACTTCCATTATAACAAGGATTGAAACTAAACCAGATTAGACACATAGTTAAAATAAATCAATTCTTCTTACCCCACTTCCATTATAACAAGGATTGAAACAGGGTGGAAATGCGGCGAGCGTGGCGAATGTGAGGCTTCTTACCCCACTTCCATTATAACAAGGATTGAAACTGAAAGCATTTGCATTTGATGCAGCATTTTTTCCTGTACTTCTTACCCCACTTCCATTATAACAAGGATTGAAACTAAAATAACAAAAGAAGAAAGTACCAATTTTCCTGCCCTTCTTACCCCACTTCCATTATAACAAGGATTGAAACGATTGAGTGCCTATTATCCAATCAATACAACCATCAACTTCTTACCCCACTTCCATTATAACAAGGATTGAAACGTCATTAGTATTTCAGTCATAAATGCTGAACTTCGACTTCTTACCCCACTTCCATTATAACAAGGATTGAAACTAATGCTCCGGCGTTGCGTGATGAGTTGGAGCGTTGCTTCTTACCCCACTTCCATTATAACAAGGATTGAAACTCGTTGAAATTGTCCGCACTGTCAACCTTACTAAAACTTCTTACCCCACTTCCATTATAACAAGGATTGAAACTATCTTTACGGTGCGTTGTAGAGCAGTCGGTAGCTCGCTTCTTACCCCACTTCCATTATAACAAGGATTGAAACACTGGGCAAACAGCCCAAAACGTTCACTTGCTTGCCCTGCTTCTTACCCCACTTCCATTATAACAAGGATTGAAACCATTTGACGGGATGTACTCGTCCGGTTGGACGAAGCTTCTTACCCCACTTCCATTATAACAAGGATTGAAACAACATATACTGAATTGAACCTTCAGTATAATTACGACTTCTTACCCCACTTCCATTATAACAAGGATTGAAACTATCAATTATCGAGAAGGGCGGCGAATTGAGAAATGCTTCTTACCCCACTTCCATTATAACAAGGATTGAAACCCGCAAAAGACTTGCAACCAATAATATGTCCTTCTCTTCTTACCCCACTTCCATTATAACAAGGATTGAAACTTTTATAGCAACCCTTAAAGCATAATCAATTAATCACTTCTTACCCCACTTCCATTATAACAAGGATTGAAACATGACCGTCGTGGTGACGGTCACTTTGTCAATGCGTTCTTCTTACCCCACTTCCATTATAACAAGGATTGAAACAAAAGACATACAAATACATTTTAGTTTTGATTATCCTTCTTACCCCACTTCCATTATAACAAGGATTGAAACTTGACGCTGCCTCTGCGTGGCACAATGTTGACCCCGACTTCTTACCCCACTTCCATTATAACAAGGATTGAAACTACGAGTTCAACGAACTATCTGACGAAGCTAAAGGAACTTCTTACCCCACTTCCATTATAACAAGGATTGAAACTTTCAAAGTCCTGAATCGAGCAGGGCAAACAATCGACTTCTTACCCCACTTCCATTATAACAAGGATTGAAACTCGAAGTTTACAATATCATTAACGGAGTGGGCTGGCTTCTTACCCCACTTCCATTATAACAAGGATTGAAACTCCAAGAATACATAACCTCTATGCTTGGAGCGATGGGCTTCTTACCCCACTTCCATTATAACAAGGATTGAAACGTGGATTGGTTTTTTAGGACGGGGGAGTTTGAAGGATCTTCTTACCCCACTTCCATTATAACAAGGATTGAAACTCAGAGCAATAAATCAATCAAGTGAACGCTTAGGACTTCTTACCCCACTTCCATTATAACAAGGATTGAAACTATGTGCTTATCAGGGATTAGAAATGATTAGCCCCCTTCTTACCCCACTTCCATTATAACAAGGATTGAAACATGAACTATGAAATTGCCGTCGGCGAAGTGTCCCAAGCTTCTTACCCCACTTCCATTATAACAAGGATTGAAACAGCCAATTCTCATTATTAAAATAAACATTGACAACATCTTCTTACCCCACTTCCATTATAACAAGGATTGAAACTTGAAAAATTGCGGAGAATAAAAAAAAGACAATGCTACTTCTTACCCCACTTCCATTATAACAAGGATTGAAACTTGAGGTTGTGTTTTTCTGCGAATTGCTTTTGATTTCTTCTTACCCCACTTCCATTATAACAAGGATTGAAACTCGCGCTGTTGAAGTCTATGTCAATTTCAATTTCAACTTCTTACCCCACTTCCATTATAACAAGGATTGAAACTACGAAGTAATCGCACCGTCTCTACCTGTCTTGCAACTTCTTACCCCACTTCCATTATAACAAGGATTGAAACAGCGAAACGATAGTTGCTTGTTTTCCGAGCGAAATTCTTCTTACCCCACTTCCATTATAACAAGGATTGAAACTTAGCTTGTTACTACTCCAATTGAATGTAATTGTATTCTTCTTACCCCACTTCCATTATAACAAGGATTGAAACGTCGGAGTTATCGAGTGCTTATTTAACACGCTTGTCTTCTTACCCCACTTCCATTATAACAAGGATTGAAACGTCTGCTGTTTTTTTGGCTGCTTTGATTAATTCTGCTTCTTACCCCACTTCCATTATAACAAGGATTGAAACATAACAACCGTCAGGTATTATCCGACCCTGTTGATACTTCTTACCCCACTTCCATTATAACAAGGATTGAAACATATGATACCACGATGTTTTAAATGAATCATAATAACTTCTTACCCCACTTCCATTATAACAAGGATTGAAACTGAATAATCCGTCAAATCCCCTGTCCCCAAAAAAACTTCTTACCCCACTTCCATTATAACAAGGATTGAAACATAGTATGACGTGGGACACAAACGGACAAAAAAGAAACTTCTTACCCCACTTCCATTATAACAAGGATTGAAACCATAAACTTTCATAGTAAAAATAATGCGCGGGTACGCTTCTTACCCCACTTCCATTATAACAAGGATTGAAACTTTTCTGATAAGGCGCGCGAGTGACTTTCACTTGCGATCTTCTTACCCCACTTCCATTATAACAAGGATTGAAACAGGCGTTTGGATGAAGTAAATAATTATAGGCCCACTTCTTACCCCACTTCCATTATAACAAGGATTGAAACATGGAAGTGGAAATCCTACGGGGGTTGTTACTGTTCTTCTTACCCCACTTCCATTATAACAAGGATTGAAACGTATGCCTCGTGTGTCCACTCTTTAGTATCTTTTGACTTCTTACCCCACTTCCATTATAACAAGGATTGAAACGTGGTTTCCCGATTACAATGTAGTCTCATTCATCGAACTTCTTACCCCACTTCCATTATAACAAGGATTGAAACTTCACAGGAAGCAAGGCTGGCAGTTTTCGACTCAATACTTCTTACCCCACTTCCATTATAACAAGGATTGAAACGACAAAAATTACAAAAGCATTTTCAACTCAATGAACTTCTTACCCCACTTCCATTATAACAAGGATTGAAACAAAATCAAATGACAAATACTGTAAACATATCAAAGTGCTTCTTACCCCACTTCCATTATAACAAGGATTGAAACTTTTTTTCTTTTTTCTTTTCCGCTTGCCGACATAACTTCTTACCCCACTTCCATTATAACAAGGATTGAAACTCTGGTCGGCTTCGTCAATGATAGCATCCGTCAAGTCTTCTTACCCCACTTCCATTATAACAAGGATTGAAACTATTCTTTGCCCGAAGAAATTTGGCTTGGAATTGTCTTCTTACCCCACTTCCATTATAACAAGGATTGAAACGTTTTTCAACCTGATTGGATAGGAGCGATAACAAGCTTCTTACCCCACTTCCATTATAACAAGGATTGAAACGCTTATCGGGTCGGGCATACGGGGTGATTGGTTGGGCTTCTTACCCCACTTCCATTATAACAAGGATTGAAACGCTTATCGGGTCGGGCATACGGGGTGATTGGTTGGGCTTCTTACCCCACTTCCATTATAACAAGGATTGAAACAGCCTACGGTTGTTCTAAGTTAAGACTAAGTGTATACTTCTTACCCCACTTCCATTATAACAAGGATTGAAACCAAAAACTAACTGTCTAATCCAATGTAACCGTTTAACTTCTTACCCCACTTCCATTATAACAAGGATTGAAACTCGACAAATACATTACGGGGAGTTCGGGAGATTATTCTTCTTACCCCACTTCCATTATAACAAGGATTGAAACATTATTCACCTATATTGAATCAGCAACGCCAACACTCTTCTTACCCCACTTCCATTATAACAAGGATTGAAACTTTTCTCTCTGATAAGCCCTTGAAAAATCATCGAATTCTTCTTACCCCACTTCCATTATAACAAGGATTGAAACCCCAAAAATCAAGATTCCTTTCCTTTCTTCATCTGCCTTCTTACCCCACTTCCATTATAACAAGGATTGAAACAGCGTCGATGAACGCATCAATACGATGCTGCGGGACTTCTTACCCCACTTCCATTATAACAAGGATTGAAACTTTTTCATGATGTCTTGAAGAACGAAGACATCCTTTTCTTCTTACCCCACTTCCATTATAACAAGGATTGAAACTTGATTTCTTGTAATAATAATATGTGTCAGCGTTTCTTCTTACCCCACTTCCATTATAACAAGGATTGAAACAGACTTCAAATCTGAAATGTCTAATTCTTCGGGATCTTCTTACCCCACTTCCATTATAACAAGGATTGAAACATCAGTCCGGCGTCCAACGCTTCCTGCGCTGTAAACTTCTTACCCCACTTCCATTATAACAAGGATTGAAACTTCGCTAACCTTTTGCCTTCGCCGCCTTCGCCTTCAACTTCTTACCCCACTTCCATTATAACAAGGATTGAAACTTTTTGGGAATTTTGAAGCCGGCGGCGATTAATGCCCTTCTTACCCCACTTCCATTATAACAAGGATTGAAACCAATAAAAGCCCGTAGAAACTTTACCCAAGAAGATGCTTCTTACCCCACTTCCATTATAACAAGGATTGAAACCTATTGCCAACATTAGGGCTGTCTTTTCGGGTGTTACTTCTTACCCCACTTCCATTATAACAAGGATTGAAACGCTGATGCAAAGGATGTGGACGATAAGACACGTAGGCTTCTTACCCCACTTCCATTATAACAAGGATTGAAACATGTTGTTTGGAAAAAAATCCCCTACGTTAGTTCGACCTTCTTACCCCACTTCCATTATAACAAGGATTGAAACTCCGCCTAAATAATATCCTTATTTCTCCTTGTAAAAGCTTCTTACCCCACTTCCATTATAACAAGGATTGAAACATAAAATTTTCGGGGATTTCCCTATCTCCACCGTTTCTTCTTACCCCACTTCCATTATAACAAGGATTGAAACAGGAAATTATAAATGAAATAAAGCGGCGAATTGACGCTTCTTACCCCACTTCCATTATAACAAGGATTGAAACACGACCTGATTAAATTTGGGTACATTAAAGAAAAAAACTTCTTACCCCACTTCCATTATAACAAGGATTGAAACCTTGCTGATATTCTCCTTACAATTTCCATTATACGACTTCTTACCCCACTTCCATTATAACAAGGATTGAAACTAATTGCTTCAATCAATACGATACAATAAGTTTCGACTTCTTACCCCACTTCCATTATAACAAGGATTGAAACCGCCTTGTACGGTCTTAATGTAGCCGTTAGGGTCGGCTTCTTACCCCACTTCCATTATAACAAGGATTGAAACCAAAATCAAATATTGCATTTCTTGCATGAGTAGTCGCTTCTTACCCCACTTCCATTATAACAAGGATTGAAACAAGCGATTAGAGGTTGTCAAGATGCTATTGAAAGAACTTCTTACCCCACTTCCATTATAACAAGGATTGAAACACCCGGAGAATTTCATCCCAACATTGTCGGATTACGACTTCTTACCCCACTTCCATTATAACAAGGATTGAAACCATGACCTATTTTCCTTTTCCTTTCGGTGTGTATGTCTTCTTACCCCACTTCCATTATAACAAGGATTGAAACAACTCGCCAGTACCATTAATGTAATGCTTACAATTATCTTCTTACCCCACTTCCATTATAACAAGGATTGAAACATGTATTTAATTTGCTATTGTGGTTTATTATGTCGTTACTTCTTACCCCACTTCCATTATAACAAGGATTGAAACGTGCCGAAAGTGATGTCATAGATAGCTTGGAGTTTCCTTCTTACCCCACTTCCATTATAACAAGGATTGAAACGAAGTTTGGTTATTTTAGCCTATCTTTGTGGTACACTTCTTACCCCACTTCCATTATAACAAGGATTGAAACAGGTATGATGACCTGTGCCAACCACCAGCCATTATTCTTCTTACCCCACTTCCATTATAACAAGGATTGAAACATAGGCTGTCCGTTTCGGGCGTACTGATATTTTCAGTCTTCTTACCCCACTTCCATTATAACAAGGATTGAAACTAAACAAACGCCCATCTCGGTCAAATACCCCATGCACTCTTCTTACCCCACTTCCATTATAACAAGGATTGAAACATAGATAAATGTCGAATAAACACTGACAAGTATGGTCTTCTTACCCCACTTCCATTATAACAAGGATTGAAACCTTGTGTCTGTATTTTTCATACTACAAAGGTATTAAACTTCTTACCCCACTTCCATTATAACAAGGATTGAAACAATGTACCCAAATCAAAACAAAACAAAATGAATGTTCCTTCTTACCCCACTTCCATTATAACAAGGATTGAAACAAATTAAGCCAAATTGAATCGGGACACCAAAAACAACTTCTTACCCCACTTCCATTATAACAAGGATTGAAACCAGGTTTCATACCCAACCAAGCCGGGCTATATAGTACTTCTTACCCCACTTCCATTATAACAAGGATTGAAACGAAATAGTCAAATATGCTCGAACAAATTCTAAAGGACTTCTTACCCCACTTCCATTATAACAAGGATTGAAACGAAGATGCGTCTTTCGGATATCGTGATCGCAGCGATACTTCTTACCCCACTTCCATTATAACAAGGATTGAAACGGCGATGTAGCATTTCTCCGGCAGGAGCTTCGTAAGCTTCTTACCCCACTTCCATTATAACAAGGATTGAAACTGTAGAACCCCAATCTGCTGTTTGTGTAGAATACGACTTCTTACCCCACTTCCATTATAACAAGGATTGAAACGTGTTAACGTGTTTCAAGATATAGCACCTACTTATGACTTCTTACCCCACTTCCATTATAACAAGGATTGAAACCACACCTAACACACTGATAACCAATAAACTGATATACTTCTTACCCCACTTCCATTATAACAAGGATTGAAACAATAAGACCCTTGTTTGTCCCCCGTCATCCTGTTATCTTCTTACCCCACTTCCATTATAACAAGGATTGAAACGTCAAAAGTCAAGTATTCAGACGTAACGCACAAGTCCTTCTTACCCCACTTCCATTATAACAAGGATTGAAACGTGATTAGAGTAATAGGAGTCAAAATCCCAACCCTCTCTTCTTACCCCACTTCCATTATAACAAGGATTGAAACTTGCTTAGAACGTCTTAGAACGTCTTAGAACGTCTGCTTCTTACCCCACTTCCATTATAACAAGGATTGAAACGGAACAGACAGGGCTTAAACAGCACGAACAACGCCAACTTCTTACCCCACTTCCATTATAACAAGGATTGAAACGAACGTGCGGAATTATTGGTCAAACTCCACGCTCTACTTCTTACCCCACTTCCATTATAACAAGGATTGAAACATAATAATACTTTTTTTAATAAGTGATATTGTTTTACTTCTTACCCCACTTCCATTATAACAAGGATTGAAACGACAATAGCGTAGTGACTCCATTTATAATTACTTCTACTTCTTACCCCACTTCCATTATAACAAGGATTGAAACAACATTGGGCTGAATGTAATGACTTAGAGATAATTCCTTCTTACCCCACTTCCATTATAACAAGGATTGAAACGCGTTTTATCTTTGTTGAGGAGTTTTTTCTTTTTGCTTCTTACCCCACTTCCATTATAACAAGGATTGAAACCCCAAGAAGATGTTGATTCAATCCTTAATGATGTGCTTCTTACCCCACTTCCATTATAACAAGGATTGAAACTTTTCAATAAGCAATCTAACGCCCATTTTCTATTAGCTTCTTACCCCACTTCCATTATAACAAGGATTGAAACAAAATGATTAATAATCGTCCTCGTCCTCATCTTCCGTCTTCTTACCCCACTTCCATTATAACAAGGATTGAAACTTACTGATAATTGCTACTTTCTGAATAATCCATGAAACTTCTTACCCCACTTCCATTATAACAAGGATTGAAACATGACTTGATATTTCGGGGTGGTTTTTTCAATAATCTTCTTACCCCACTTCCATTATAACAAGGATTGAAACTATCATCACTCACATCACTCACATTACTCGGAGTGAAACTTCTTACCCCACTTCCATTATAACAAGGATTGAAACTGATGCTGTACAAAGCATCCTCCCCAAAGAAAAAGAACTTCTTACCCCACTTCCATTATAACAAGGATTGAAACGACGTTAGTGGCGTTCCTGTAAAGCAAATTAACTTCTCTTCTTACCCCACTTCCATTATAACAAGGATTGAAACTATTGACATCAGCACAGTTCAGAAATAAATCTCCCGCTTCTTACCCCACTTCCATTATAACAAGGATTGAAACAATGTGACAGTGGGTAGCACCGTAATACCACTTAACTTCTTACCCCACTTCCATTATAACAAGGATTGAAACAAAATTATATTATAATGAAAAAAATACTTATTCTACTTCTTACCCCACTTCCATTATAACAAGGATTGAAACTTGTTGACGGCACTATCAAGCCCGAACACTATTACACTTCTTACCCCACTTCCATTATAACAAGGATTGAAACATGAGATAATGAAAGGATAATCCCCTCACTGCCCGTTCTTCTTACCCCACTTCCATTATAACAAGGATTGAAACCCAAGCCCGGTAACAATCAAGTTAAGCCAATTCTCCTTCTTACCCCACTTCCATTATAACAAGGATTGAAACCGAAGGTATGTACGATGATTGTGACGCAGATGCTGGCTTCTTACCCCACTTCCATTATAACAAGGATTGAAACTTCATTCCAAATGCCCCGAATATACCAAAGTATATGCTTCTTACCCCACTTCCATTATAACAAGGATTGAAACTAAAAAAAATGAAAAGTGACAAAAGTGACGAAAGTGCTTCTTACCCCACTTCCATTATAACAAGGATTGAAACAGGACTTCTTTCATTCTATGCTCATGCGCTTCCTTACTTCTTACCCCACTTCCATTATAACAAGGATTGAAACCAGACGATTCGTTCGACGATGTAGCTTGTGTGGCGGTCTTCTTACCCCACTTCCATTATAACAAGGATTGAAACTTTGATAATCCATACATCGAACCCATGAACGATGATGCTTCTTACCCCACTTCCATTATAACAAGGATTGAAACATTGCTGTATCGTAGGGCTTCGCGCGTATCACTATGCTTCTTACCCCACTTCCATTATAACAAGGATTGAAACGTTTTTCTATTGTGAACGGGTACGTTTCTTGCAGCGCTTCTTACCCCACTTCCATTATAACAAGGATTGAAACAAGCCCCGTCAGCATCACACTGACGGGGCAAATTATCTTCTTACCCCACTTCCATTATAACAAGGATTGAAACTCGAACCGTTCTGCAAAATAATATCAACACATTCGCCTTCTTACCCCACTTCCATTATAACAAGGATTGAAACTTTTTTTCGTACTTTTTGTATTCAATTCTATAAAACTTCTTACCCCACTTCCATTATAACAAGGATTGAAACTCGTGCCGGGTGTCAATCAACATATCTTCTAAGCCACTTCTTACCCCACTTCCATTATAACAAGGATTGAAACCATGGATCCGTTTGGAGTGCTTGAATTAGCGTCACTCTTCTTACCCCACTTCCATTATAACAAGGATTGAAACGGATTTCGGGAGCGTTCTCGTGCTTTGAGGTTTGTACTTCTTACCCCACTTCCATTATAACAAGGATTGAAACATGACTTGATATTTCGGGGTCGTTTTTTCAATAATCCTTCTTACCCCACTTCCATTATAACAAGGATTGAAACCGCTTTCGTACCCGGAGGCGATGGATGAGTTGGGATCTTCTTACCCCACTTCCATTATAACAAGGATTGAAACTACAATTATAGCGATGCACCTAATGTTGATACGGTTTTCTTCTTACCCCACTTCCATTATAACAAGGATTGAAACTTATATTACAATTATTTATTTATGTTTAAAATTTGTCTTCTTACCCCACTTCCATTATAACAAGGATTGAAACATTTTCTTATTCAATCCCGATTCATTGTCCACCGTCTTCTTACCCCACTTCCATTATAACAAGGATTGAAACTGTCGATTTTCATTTCAATATCGTCGTCGCCGTCGCCGCTTCTTACCCCACTTCCATTATAACAAGGATTGAAACTACAATTATAGCGATGCACCTAATGGTGATACGGTTCTTCTTACCCCACTTCCATTATAACAAGGATTGAAACTCAATCCGCAACCTTCAGCAGCTATCCTAATTGCGAACTTCTTACCCCACTTCCATTATAACAAGGATTGAAACTACCTTTCGCTTCTTACTATCCCATTTCCATATTTACCTTCTTACCCCACTTCCATTATAACAAGGATTGAAACCCAAAAGGTGCATACCATGTTTGCCTGTATGTGTACCTTCTTACCCCACTTCCATTATAACAAGGATTGAAACCCAAAAGGTGCATACCATGTTTGCCTGTATGTGTACCTTCTTACCCCACTTCCATTATAACAAGGATTGAAACCCCCTGCGCTGTCCGCTTTCTATTTCGCTAAGATATCTTCTTACCCCACTTCCATTATAACAAGGATTGAAACAAGACGGCAGCCATGAAGCTAACATTTGGGTTGCTCTTCTTACCCCACTTCCATTATAACAAGGATTGAAACTATTAATACGGAAAATATTAATTACAGAAGTCAGACGCTTCTTACCCCACTTCCATTATAACAAGGATTGAAACCTATTACGAACCCAAATTCGGAGGTACACCCGATTACTTCTTACCCCACTTCCATTATAACAAGGATTGAAACTTCCATGGTGCCGAGTATGGAAAAGGTTGGAATCATCTTCTTACCCCACTTCCATTATAACAAGGATTGAAACACAGGCTTTGACAAGGAGAAATAACGCTATCATTCAGCTTCTTACCCCACTTCCATTATAACAAGGATTGAAACTTACGTGTTTGAAGGCTGTCAGGGCGCGAAATTACGCTTCTTACCCCACTTCCATTATAACAAGGATTGAAACAGCAATCGCCCGATTGCAACGATGGCGATAATTCGCACTTCTTACCCCACTTCCATTATAACAAGGATTGAAACTTTTTTGCCACCAAGTCCGCTTTTTCGTTTTTGGTCTTCTTACCCCACTTCCATTATAACAAGGATTGAAACCGCCCACATACTTACGCGAATACAGTACAGATGAAATACTTCTTACCCCACTTCCATTATAACAAGGATTGAAACCATCGCTTCCATCGTCGATGTGTTGAGCGTCGATGCTTCTTACCCCACTTCCATTATAACAAGGATTGAAACTGGCATGATGTACAATTTTTATCGAATATCGCTAAACTTCTTACCCCACTTCCATTATAACAAGGATTGAAACCGTCATCATCGAATCGCGGTCTATGTTCATGCCATGCTTCTTACCCCACTTCCATTATAACAAGGATTGAAACGAATCCTGATTGGAATTTCAGCATTGAAGCAGGTATTCTTCTTACCCCACTTCCATTATAACAAGGATTGAAACCTACTGACGCTTCGCTCACCTAAAACAAATTTAACAAAGATTTTAGGTGAAGGACAAAAAAATTACAGTGTTACTCCAATAAAGCAATAACATTAATTAAAAATCCCCCGATGTTTGAGCTACTATT
>Ga0114955_1001074_pt1 | contig 12488 bp, 12 predicted proteins | sample Porto_5metaG_FD_87302 | JGI IMG/M metagenome (GOLD analysis project Ga0114955, IMG submission 87302) | Marine algal microbial communities from Porto, Portugal - Porto_5 metaG | ecosystem: Host-associated > Algae > Red algae > Unclassified | place: Portugal: Porto | collected 2015-02-02 | reverse complement strand
TGCGAAGCGAAAATTTTGATGTTCTGGAAGGGGGGTACCCCCCTTCCAGAACATCAAAAACATATAAGCTGTTTAACTTGTTTTTCATAAGGAATGAATTTACACAGAATAATGGGCTTGACTAAGAAACAAGAAAAAGAGGTCACCAATGAAGCCGATTGGTGCCCTAAAAATCCAAAAACAAGAAAAAGAGGTCACCAATAAGGCCGATTGGTGCCCTAAAAATCCAGAAACATGAAAAAGAGGTCACCAATGAAGCCGATTGGTGCCCTAAAAATCCATAAACAGGAAAAAAGAGGTCACCATCGAAGCCGATTGGCGCCCTAAAAATCCAGAAACAGGAAAAAGAGGTCGCCAATAAAGGCGATTGGCGGCCGAAAATCCCTCATATCACCACCCATGTCCCAATGAAACCTTATGGCCTTTGATTCGTATATACTAAGGACAAATTGATAAGGGGATTATTATGGGAAATATACTGTTGTTTGCGCTATTAGTTGGTTTGGCTTCTGCTCTGGTTCTTACTCCTTTTTCAAGAGGGGAAGAAAAGGGATGGAAAATGAGGTCGTCCTTTTTGATTGCTGTGATTGTCCTTGTTACAATTGGAACTTTTGCGTTTTATTATGCCTTTAATTTGGATCGCAACTTATCTTCTCTATGGCCGTTTGCGGTTTTGGTCACGTTTGGCGGAACGTTTTTTGCGGTTGGGAAGGAAAGGATGGTAAAAGGGATTCTATTTATAGCCGTCCTTCTTGTTGGCGCGTATTTTATGATTGCCTTTCTTTTTAACGCCGAGGAAAAGTATGATTCTGCGAAAATGGCGGAGAAGACGGAGATCTCGACTTTTGATGAAAAGGAAACACCTGCGAGTGTCCCTCCGCAGTTTGCGCGCAATAAGATGAAGAAGGCGTTCGGCCAGGTTCCGAATACGAGTTATTATGAGCTTGGGAATCTGCAGATCCAAAAGGTCAATGGAGAGTACGTTTATATTGCTCCTGTCGAGTTTTCAGGCTTTTTCAAGTGGTGGAATGGCGAATCGACACCGGGTTATTTTACAGTAAGCGCCACTGATTCATCAGCAAACCCAAAATTCATGAAGTCGGAGATGATTTACACACCATCTTCTTATTTCAATAAAAATCTCGAGCGTCATATCCGGATGCAGTATCCTGAGACTATTTTTTACGGAGACACGCAGCTGGAGATTGATGATGAAGGAAAGCCTTTCTATATCAGGACTTTCGGTGAGTTCATCTCAGCCAGGAATGGTTTTGACGTGAAAGGCGTTGTCGTTGTGGATCCGGAATCGGGGAAGACAGAATCCTATGCGCTGGCCGATGTTCCTGAATTCATTGACGGAGCTGTTTCTCCTGAGGCGGTCAGTCTGCAAAATAGCTATTACGGTAATTATGTCCATGGCTATTTGAACAGTGTTTTTGGCAAGACCGATGTGAAGCTGCCGTCAGATGAAGGGACCGAGGCCCAGGTCAGCCCTATTTTCGATGAAAAAGGCGAAATGTATTACTTCACCGATTTTACCAGCCCGAAAGAAGGGGTCGACTCGATGCTCGGCTACGCGCTGACAAACTCACGGACAGGGAAGGCGACCTTCTATACCGGTAATCTCGAAGATTCCTATATGGATTCGGAAGGCGCGCTTCAGATTATCGAAAAGAAATTCATTGAGAAAAAGTGGCACGGTGAAATGCCGATCATCTACAACTTCTATGGAGAAGCCAGCTGGTTGACGGCCGTGCTAGATTCGAACGGTTTCCTGCAAAACTACTTTATCGTGTCAGCAGCGAACCCGGAGATTTCCGTGTTCGGCAACACTCCAAATGAAGCATTGAAAAAGTATAAGACCGCTCTCCAGCATGGCGGCGGAACAGTGGATGGCAATTCGAAGGCAGAGGAAAAGCAAACAAGCGGAACCGTGCTGCGCGTCTACAAAGAAAAAACAGGTGACTACACGATTGTTTCCATCCTGCTGGATAACAAAAAGAACTACATCATTTCATCAGAAACCAACCCGCTGGCGATTTATGTAAAAGAAGGCGACCAGGTCAATCTCAGATATATGGATACCGGCGAAACCTTCCTGCCAGTGAAAGAGTTAGTGATACAAGGGTTACAATAAAAAGAAAATCGCCTGCCCTCCGGTATGAATGTTGAACCGGAGGCAGGCGATTTTTGGGTTATGGATAATTATAAGGAAAGATAAATTGTCTTGAGGACCTGAGAAGCATTTGTGTGTGGGATATTTAAGAGATGGTGTGGTTGCGAAACTTACTGCTGTTTTTCATTGAGTATCTCTAAAACATCTTGATGCTGCTTCTGAACATTGGAAACATGCTTGATCTCACTGGATAGTTCTGATTTCGTTTCATCCAGTTTCTTCATCAGGCTGCCATAATAAAATGCCACTTCTTTCCGCATCTCACTCTGTTCCGAAAGTAAAGATTGCTGTCCTTTCTTCAAAGCACTCTGTTCTAATTGCAATAATTGTTGGCCATTCTCTAAGTTGATTAAACGATTCTCCATAGAATCAAACCGTTCATCAACAGAATCAAACCGTTCATCAACAGAATCAAAGCGCGCATCAACAGAATCAAAGCGCGCATCAACAGAATCAAAGCGCTTGTCCATGGAATCCAACCGGTCTAAAATCTTATTCAATATTTCCTCCATTTCATATCACCTCCTTCTATATGACTTCATTATACCCAGCCCTGTAAAACAAGTCACCACAAAATGGCTAGCAGTTTTGCTTTTTTTCAACTGCTCCTCTAATCGCATTGCTTATACATAAGCATTGTACTAGATGGAAGTTATCAGCTTTTTAAATTCCAGTGAAGAAGACCACATTCGAAAGAGATTGTTTCGGGTAAAATAGAAAATATTGTGATGCTACATCACCGTCCCTCGGTTTGTATCGGGGCTTTTTAATACTCTAAGTGGCGGGGAGATGGCTAGGAATTTTCTAGCAAAATTGTCCTTTATCTCGTATTCTATAAAAGGAAGTTGAAATTCACGTTTTAGGTGGTATGGTCTTGCTGAAAGATTTTTTTATACATTCTAGTTTTGTTATCACGTTTTTGTTTATAGGCGGAAGTTTATTTAAAAATAATCCTGAGATGGATACAACTCTTCAAAAATTAAAACTTGGGGCATTAGCGGGAATACTTGGTTCAGTGTTAATGGCTTTTAGTATTCAGATTACTCCTGTGATCATGATGGACTTGCGCCATGTCGCAATCCTGTTGTCTGCTTTTTATGGAGGGTTTGTTTCGGCTTTCGTAGCCGCGAGTATCATCAATATCAGCAGATTAGTATTTTTTGATGGAAGTTTGGAAACGTTTCTGGTCACTGTGCTCATAATGTTTATTATTGCGGGGTTTGCCGCACTAGTCCAAAAAAAGGTAGAGGGTCCGGACTTTTTTAAGTGGACGATTATGGGATTGATTAGCTTAATTACGATTTCATCCGGCTTATTGTATCTAATGGGCTTTTCTGATCAGGTATATCAACTTCTGGTTAACTATTGGGTTATTACAACAATATCAGGAGTTCTGGTGTATTTTTTGGCAGGATATATCGTTCAGTCGAACCAAATGTTTTTGCATCTGAAAACCCAGTCGGCAACAGACTTCCTTACGGGATTAAATAATGTCAGACAGTTCGATTCTTCATTAAATGAGAGTATAGAAAGTGCCCAGGAGCATAATGAAAAATTATCGTTGCTTATGATTGATATCGATCACTTCAAAAAGGTTAATGATACATATGGTCATCAAGCTGGAGATGAAGTTTTAAGGCAATTGGGAGGTCTGTTAATCACCTGCTCGCGCCCAAGCGATATTGTCTCAAGAAATGGCGGTGAAGAATTTTCTCTGTTATTAAAAAATTGTTCCTATTCTCAAGCGCTGGAAATCGCAGAACGCCTCCGCGGAATAGTGGAAAATCACCGTTTCTCCATACCAAATGGCAAAGAAATCAAGATTACCATCTCCCTTGGTGCTTCCACCTATCTAGAAACAACTCAATACTTAGAAGATTTTATCAAACAGGCGGATGATACCTTATATAAATCAAAACGGACAGGAAGAAATAAAGTATCCGCACTATGAAGCCCGGGGGGACGTACCCTGGGCTTTTTTATTTAGTGTACGTCGTTAAAATATTTGCCTAATGAAAGCAATGTCGGCCATCTTCATTTTTAAAAGATAACTAGCATAATAGGGAATTAAAGGTAAAATAGAGTTATAGAGAAAGAGCGTGTTAAAAGGGGGGATGAACATGATTCCAGCAAAAATGGATGCCATCACAATCACCGCTGTTCAAGAAAAAGGGATAGATTCTATCGTGGATTGGTTCGAGCGGCATGAGCAATCCTTTTATGCACTAGGCTGGTTTTATCTTGGCAATCAACAGCAAATGGAAAAGCTATTTTACCGGTCAATTATAAAAGTTCATAGGGAATTGCCTCGATATAAAAAGAATACAGCATTCGAATTATGGGTTGCTTCGATCTTCGTTGATATCTGCCGGGAGCTTTCGGGTGATGAGGTCACGTTGGCATCAGATGAAGATGCATCACATCATGATTTATTTAATGCACTTGATCAACTTGAGGATGCTGAAAAAGAAGCGATGATCCTTACATATGGTACAGGGTACTCCCAGGAGGAAGCTTCACAACTTTTACGAGTTTCAGTGGATAAAATGAAAGAGCTATTGTTCTCCGGAACTCAGTCGGTCAGAAAGCAATTGTACGGGGCAACTTTTAACGGCTGTAAGGAATATCAGAAGAACTACATTGATTATCTGGAAAAAAAGATGGAGCGGCAGGAAAAAATAGAGTTTGAGATTCATCTTTACGAATGCCGGGAATGTCAGGAGGATTTGGCTGCCTTTCAGGATGTCACCTTGATGTTACATCATGCTGAGTGGATGAATGATTTGACAGTGCCGGAGAATTTGATTGCGAATATCAAAGAGCGGTTTGCAGAGAAAGAGCAGCACAGGCAGCAGAAATATAAGAAGCTTAAAAAAGTTGCATTGTTTTTTGTAAGTGTGTTTGCATTTGTGATCGGAATCGGTTTCTTTACTGGCGCTTTTGCCAATGTCTACTATGCATGGACCGAAGAGGATGAGCAACTTCGTACCTTCCTGCAAAAGGATCTTGGCGAGAGGATGAGCCTGGAAGCGGAAAGTGATGGGGTGAAAATCAGGATCAAAGGCGTCGTTGCTGATGATTATCAGACTCTTGTTTTTTATGAAATAGAAGATACAAATGAGGATAAACAATATGTGATGAATTTCGATGACGGGCTTACTATAGAAAATGAGAATGAACTCATGAAGTATGATACATATCCAAGGTATCATCCACCGGATCTTAAAGCGGAGATGAATAAAAAGGAAAAAAATGTGTTTTACGGCAAGGTTGGACTACGGCCGTTCGAGGAAGACAGCGGTGTTCTTAAACTGACTATTGAAAGGATTCAGGAGCTGGCTCTCGACGAACAAGAGGCAAGGCTGGGCTTTGGTTACAGGAGCAATGGATTTAAAACAGGTGAGTGGAAATTCGAAATCCCGGTGACTAAGCAGCCTTCTGTCGAGTATGAATTGAATGAAGAAGCAGAAATCGAGGGAATCCCGATTCGCCTGGATAAATTGATCATGGCCCCAACAGCCACGCTTTTGGAATATGGTATTCCTATGGATGGGCAAGAAAAGAGGATCGATAGGATTCATTTTGGCGATTTAGAAGTGGACAATGTAAAAGTGAAACCGGACCAGTTTGGCGGTGGATATAACTATTTACAGCCTGATGCAAATTGGCAAATACTCCAAATGTATTACGATCCATTTTTGGGAGAAGAACCGAAAGACGTCGCCGTTCAATTTGTATCTGCCTACTTTTCATTCGAAGACAAGAAAAGCATTGAACTGGATGTAAATGCGCAGTATCCTCAGACATTTGAATATGCGGGAAGCACCATCAGCATTGATAAAATTGAAATTGGGCAGCCTACAAAAATTGTCATCAGCAATCATGAAGTTAAAAATCGGGAATTTGAGACACTCCACCTTAATGTTGTAGGTGAAGATGAACAAGAGCCAATTTCAATAGGGATGGAAACCGAAGGAGTGCTCGTTGATAAGAACGGTGTTGAATACGATTGGAATTCAGGCACATTCGATTATGAAAAATTAGAACAGCCCCGGCATTTCGTTACCGTCCAGACCTTAATGTTAGATGGCAGCAAAGTCATCCCTAAAAGACTGGATATCTACGGATATAACTCAATGAAATATTTGGATGATATTGTGGAGATTTCGCTGGATTGATAAGCTACAAAAGCACGGCTGTTAGTAGTGTTTTTTATGGAGGATACCTAAGTTGAAAGAGCACAGGGACATATACCCTGTGCTAATCTTTTATGGGCTCATTATTCTTGTGCAGATGTAAAGGAAAGATTAATCGCGCATGGACCCTGCCTCTCGGGAAGTCATGGCACCTTGCCCTGCAGCTACATCTTTTTGGATTTGCTGTTTTACTTTTTCGGCATCTGTTCCTGAATAGCCAGGTTGCATCTCAGCGCCTGAATTTCCTTTAACTTGTTGATCCATCTGCATAAAAATCCTCCTTCGTTTGCGGTCTTATTATTAACATAGCCCAGTTTTTCATTCATTTTTGTGCAGGTATGAGTAATCATAAGCGGAGAATTTCCGGTTATTGAATAAGAGGACACTCAGGAAGCAGAAATAAGCGGAGCTATTCCGGTTAGCTGCTATAAGTAAGACGAAATTCAACGATTTGAAGGAAATAAGCGGAAAAACGACTCTTATTTTTAAAGAAATAAGGGTTGTTTCCAATTTAAGCGGAATTTCTCCGTTTATTTTACAAAGACTGTGAAATCATCAGGCATTTACCACAAGATGTTCATTCATTTGGTTAATTTTTAGAAAAAATAAGAATTTTATCTATTTTTTGTAAACAACTTCTATATAATGTATTTAGGTGTTGCACTACAAAAAAATTGTATATATGTTAAAGGTTGGAGGAGAGACATGATGTCTAATGAGCATGAGGTGTCATTGGATAAAGCTGCAGAAAGAAAGCCGAAAGTGAAGGTGGAGAGAAAAGAGGGAGAACCTACTTCGGCATTTAAGGGTGCTTCCTGGGGAGCACTGTTAGTTGGTGTTTCTGCTTATCTGATCGGTTTATTCAATGCAGCGATGGAATTGAATGAGAAAGGCTATTATTTTGCTGTATTGGTATTCGGACTCTATGCATCGGTATCTTTACAAAAGGCCGTGAGAGATAGGGAGGAGGACATACCTGTTACCAATATTTATTACGGGATCAGCTGGTTTGCGCTGATTGTCTCTATTTCACTAATGGCGATTGGTCTATACAATGCGGGAAGCATTATTTTAAGTGAAAAGGGATTCTATGGGATGTCGTTTGTCCTTAGTATATTTGCAGCCATAACCGTACAGAAGAATATCAGGGATACTCAGAGAGCAAAAGAAAGAGATTGATAGAGTGATAGCGGGGCGTGGATCCGATGTGGATTCAATGCTATAGAAGCCGAACAGGGACGGTTCCATCTGAGGAACCGTCCCTGCTTGCGTTAAGCCTTAACCTGCAATGTATCTTCGATTGTCTCCATGATATCGTAAGCACCGCTTGATTTATTGGAGCAGACCGTTGCAATGGTTTGAGCGGCTAGATAGTAGGCGGAATGGAAGCTGACTCCCGGGTCATAGCCCATTACATGGTATTTCGAAATTTGATTATCTTGCATCTTAATCCAGACTCCGTATCCATAATAGCCTGTTTCATTGACTTGTACGTGGGGAGTCAGCAGCTTGTTCAAGGACTCCTCTTTTAGTAAAAGCTGGCCGAGAAGTGTCTTCCACAGCTTGCTCATGTCATCTGTGGTGACGTAAGCTCCTCCGTCTGAGCCGCCTTTCACCGGCAATGAGTAGATATTGGTTTTCCAGCTCCCATCAGGCAGGTCGATATAACCTAAAGCCGTATTTGAAGGCAGAGCGTCAAAGGAGAAGTAACCAGAATCCATCATTCCCGCTTTTTTAAAAATATGTTCCTGTACATACTGAGTGAATTCCATCTTGGAGGCCTGTTCTACAATCAGGCCTAATAAAATGTAGCCTGCGTTATTATAGTGAAAGGATTCCCCCGGAGTGAATTTCATCTGCTCATCCTGGAACATAGGCAGGAAATCCTTTGGGCTCTTGATATGATACATCGGCCTTGTAATCCACAGCTCCTCGAAATCGTCCATGACATCCTCATCAAAATAGTCAGGAACACCGGATGTATGCGTCAGCAAATGATGAATCGTGATTTCCTCACTGAAACTTAGAAACTCAATATCAAGGCAATCTTTCAGTCTAGTATTGAAATTGAGCTTTCCTTCCTCCACCAGCTGGCAAATAGCGATCGCCGTGAATAGCTTGCAACCGGAAGCAATTCCGAAACGAGTTCCGAGATTGTTTTTTGATTTCTCAGCCCGATTGGCATAGCCAAAGCTTGCAGTTGATGCGTCGCCGTTCCCATCTACGACCATGGCCACTCCTGAAAAATCTACCCTGGACTGAATCTCATGAAGGGCTTCTTCAAATTTATTCATTTTGATCCTCCTAACCTTAACTACTATAAGGGTAACATTGGTCGTGTATAGATTATAGGAAAATTTTACAATAAGTGAGTTAGCTTGAGTCCGGACAGGAAGACTTGACAGAGAATAGTCCTTTCCTCAATATCAAAAAAAACAGCTGCTTAAGAATAATAAACTGTTCCGTTTAAAGGTGTATATCTTTTAAATGACAATGAAAATGGCGTGTAAACTGATATCAGTTTTGACACGCCATTTTTCAAATTTATTGTATTTTCGAATCTAAAATATAATGGTTCTTATTCAACAAAACCACCTGTTTGTTACTATCCTGCACCGTTCAATAAGAAAAATTAACCTCCATAGCCAATAAAGATCCTCTAGAACACTCCTTCACAAAATAAGAACAATCATTGTTGCTTGTATAAACTGTAACTTAGGAATACGACATAGTTTTTAAACCGTGTTTAATTCTTCCATTCGGAACCAATAATTTAAATGTAATAATTTTGAGGTGATAAGAATGACTACAATTGAACGGATGGATAAACTCGCAAAAGAAACTCAAGAAATAGTAAAACAAGTAATAGAGCTATGGCAACAGGAGGTAATTTTCTCCTGGCGGTGGTGGTTCGGAGTAATTGTAACAATAATCACTTGGTTTCTATGGATTAAATTCCATAAAAAAGAGAGTAGATATAGATTATTAACGGCTGGATTTTTTGTGATGACTATTTCTGTTGCATTAGATGCAATCGGCGTACAAATGGGCTTATGGTCTTATCGCTATGAAGTCTTCCCTTTCATACCTGCTTATTTACCTTATGATTTAGCGCTAATGCCAGTCATAATAATGAGTTTAATACAATATAAGCCTCACTTTTCACCCATAAAGAAAGCATTAATATTCGGTTTATTAACAGCGTTCATTGGTGAACCCCTAATTGTCGTAACAGATATATACAAGCCAATAAATTGGAAGATCTATTATTCGATACCGATTTATATCGTGATTTATTTAATTGCTTATTGGCTTACAAGAAGAGAAAACTTTGAAAAACTAGATGGTTAGCATCTCAAAACGGACCGGTTTATAAGAATAATTGAATCGAGATTACTGAGTATCGGGATTTTGAAGGATAAAGGAAGTATATGGAATATATTTAGTGGTATGGCGAAGGACTTTTGAATGACTTGGCAGAACTATATATGAGTAGGGAAGGGGGATGAATAGCATGAAAAAGCTATTGCTGTTGATCGTTTGTTTCATACCAATCATGTCAGCTTGTACCGATACCGAAACAGTTGATCAGCTTGTGAGTGAGAAAGAAACATTAGTCATGGATCTTACTGAGAGTAAAGAGGAAATCGAAAGGTTAAAGAAGAAAATATCCGAGCTGGAAAAGCAGCTTGAAATACATCAAAAAGAAATTGACCTGTTTTCCCAAATAAGCTTCCTATCAAGAGAGTTTGTAAAGGCACATACTACCGGGGACAAAGAAGCAGTGCAAGCTCTTCTGTCTGACGAACTGATCCTGGAGGAAAGGGACAATAAGTTATTGGTCAAGGGCAAGGATAATTTCGAATGGCATCTGTATTCTGCCGATAGTGGCCAGCTGGATGACTGGGTTATCCAGGGGTTTCAGTATCTGCCAGACCAAGATTCCTATAGGGTCCATATAAGAGAATTTATCATTGATGCAAGCGGTAAGCCGATCATTCCCCCGACATTCTTGAATCTTACATTTAAACTAATCAATGACGAATGGAAAGTTAATATAGTGGAATTTGATGTATAAAAAGAAAAGAAGCATAGGCGCCCTATGCTTCAATTTTATTAAAGAAGCTTAGAGACGCACTCTAGCTCCCAATCTTATTCATAAATATAACTGATTACATCCAGTGCCTGGTCGACAGTTTCTACCGTTACATTTGCTTTATTGGATAGTTCTTTTAAAGGATGAATCAAGGATTCTGGTCTGACGATAATCGTCGGTTTGTTCATTGTGATGGCTGCACTGGCGTCCATCGCGGTGTTCCATTGTTTATACTTTTCGCCGAACAGGGCAATGACGATATCGGATTTTTGCATCAAGACCTGTGTCCTGAAGTTGTTGATATCAGATGCAGCATCGTCTTTATACACATTGCCTGGCTGTTGCCCGAGAATATCCTCACCAATATTGTCGGAGCGATCATGGTTCGTCTGCGGTCCGACGAATACCAAAGGCAAGTTCTTTTCCTTCGCTTTCTTTGCAACCTGATCCCGCCAATCATCGTGAATCTGCCCAGCTAAATAAACCGTTAATTCCATCATAACACCCTCCAATTGAATATATTGTAATTCAATCATATAAAACTTTACTGATAATTCAAAGGAATTAGGGTGAGGTGAGCATCGGAACGGAATATGGTGAAAGTGAATACTAAAGAAACCGTTTATGTGCCCCAACTCGGAGGATTTGCAGGTTCACGGTCACATAAACAGGTTTTGTGTGCCCCAACTCGGAGGATTTGCAGGTTCACGGTCACATAAACAGGTATTATGTGCCCCAACTCGGTAGATTTTCGAGTTCACGGTCACATAAAGAGGTATTATGTTCCCCAACTCGGAGGATTTACGATTTCACGGTCACATAAACAGGATTTATGTGACCAAACTTGGCGAATTGGCGGGCACGTATCTGACATGAATGAAGCAAGTTTTACTCCAGCATGTTACCTATTGACAGATTGCCTGGGCATGAATTATATTGTATTTACATTATTTGAATAGTTCTCCTAAAGGGGAGTAGCTTTTACAACAGAGTCGTCATTTCGGAGGTTTCGCATCTCCCGGCTTTGTTGGCAACGTTGACGTTGTTAGCAAGACCTTTACCGTTTTGGTAAAGGTCTTTTTGTTGTTTTGGGACCTTTACCATGTCTGGTAAAGGTCTTTTTCTATGTATAGACCGCAGACAAATAAACAGGAACTTTCGATAATAGCAAACTATTGAAAAGGGGCTGGTTAAGGTGAAAAAGAAAAAAATGACTTTTGAGGAATTGCTGAAGGCTAATAGGCTCGAGCTGATGGAGGATGAAAAGCAGCTGGAAAAAATCGAGGAGCGGATTGAAGCCAGGCGTTTGAGCAATGTCCATAAATCCGGGAATGCATCTTGAAATACTGATTTTAAAAGGGGGATAACGTAATTGGAACTATCGATTTTATTTGAATACGGTTGGGTATTGCTGCTGTTGATCGCTCTTGAGGGCCTGCTGGCAGCGGATAATGCATTGGTTTTGGCGATCATGGTAAAGCATCTTCCGGAAGAAGAGCGCAAAAAAGCACTTTTCTACGGTTTGGCAGGAGCATTTGTCTTCCGATTTGCATCGTTATTCATCATTTCGTTCCTGGTCGATGTCTGGCAAGTGCAGGCAATCGGAGCGCTTTACCTGCTATTTATCGCGATTAACCATATTGTCAGGAAGCTATATTTTAAAAAATTGGAAGACAACAACAATGTTGACGAGAAAAAGAAGCCAGGTTTCTGGGCTACTGTTTTCAAGGTAGAGCTGGCTGATATCGCGTTCGCGGTTGATTCAATCCTGGCGGCTGTAGCCCTGGCGATGACTCTTCCGAACACCAACCTTCCGACTATTGGCGGTATGGATGGCGGCAAGTTCCTTGTCATTTTTGCCGGAGGGTTGATCGGTTTGATCATCATGCGTTTCGCGGCCAACCTGTTTGTCAAGCTGCTTCATTCAAGACCAGGTCTTGAAATCGCTGCTTTTGCCATCGTCGGCTGGGTAGGTGTCAAACTTGCGGTGTTAACATTGGGACACCCTGATATCGGAGTG
>Ga0114955_1001072_pt1 | contig 12503 bp, 10 predicted proteins | sample Porto_5metaG_FD_87302 | JGI IMG/M metagenome (GOLD analysis project Ga0114955, IMG submission 87302) | Marine algal microbial communities from Porto, Portugal - Porto_5 metaG | ecosystem: Host-associated > Algae > Red algae > Unclassified | place: Portugal: Porto | collected 2015-02-02 | reverse complement strand
GCCCCCCGCCGCGAATGGCGATATCGATGCGGGTCGCCCCGGCATCGAGGGCATTCTCGACCAGTTCCTTCACCGCCGCCGCCGGACGCTCGATCACCTCGCCTGCCGCGATGCGGTTGACGGTGGCGTCGGACAGGCGAGCGATGGGGGCGCGGAGTGTCATGGGCGGAAGTCTAGCGCGGGGGGAGGCGCTTCTCCATCGCGAAATGCGCCTGATTCTCGACTTGGACCGCCCCCCGATCCGGCATAGAAACGCCGCCATGAAACATGATCCCGCCTACCCCCCCAGCTACTACGCCGCCAGCGCCAACCCCGCCCGGCCCCGCCCCCCCTTGCAGGGCGAGCGGACCGCCGATATCGGCATCGTCGGCGCGGGCTACAGCGGCCTCTCCACCGCGCTGCACCTGGCCGAGCGCGGGTACTCGGTCGCGGTGATCGAGGCGAACAGGGTCGGGTGGGGGGCCTCCGGGCGCAACGGGGGGCAGATCGTCAACGGGCTGAACGCCGGTCTCGACAGGATCGAGCGCCATTACGGGGCCGACCGCGCCGCCTTCGTCGGGGGGCTGGTGCAGGAGGGGGGGCGCATCATCCGGCGCATCGTGGCCGATTACGGCATCCCCTGCGACCTGAAGGACGGCAATCTCTTCACCGCCTGTACCCCGAAACACATGGCCGACTTCGAGGCGAAGCAGGCCCTGTGGCGCCGATACGGCATGGACGACCACGAGATGCTGGATGCGGACGGCGTGCGCGCGCATGTCGCGACCGACGCCTATGTCGGCGGCATGTATGACCGTACGGGCGGCCACCTGCACCCCCTGAACCTGGCACTGGGCGAGGCCGAGGCGATCGAGGATCTGGGCGGGGTCGTCCACGAGGACAGCGCGCTGGTGCGGCAGGAGGGGACCACGCTGCACACCGCCGGCGGCACGCTGCGCTGCAAGGCGGTCGTGCTCTGCGGCAATGCCTATCTGGGCGATACCGTGCCGGCCCTGACGAACCGCGTGATGCCCGTCTCGACCCAGATGGTCGCGACCGAGCCGCTGGGGGCGCGCGCCGATGCCTTGCTGCCCACCGATATCTGCGTCGAGGACGCGCGGTACATCCTCGATTATTTCCGGCTGTCGGCGGACAAGCGCCTGATCTTCGGCGGCGGCACCGTCTATGGCGGCACCGACCCCGCCGACGTGCGCAAGAAGTTGCGCCCGCAACTGGAAAAGGTGTTCCCGCACCTGAAAGGCGTCGCGCTGGATTATGCGTGGAGCGGCAATTTCGCGCTGTCCTTCAGCCGCGTGCCGCAGATGGGGCGGCTGGAGGACGGGGTCTACTTCGCCCACGGTTACAGCGGCCACGGGGTCACGGGGTCTCACCTGTTCGGGCGCATCCTGGCCGACGCCATCCACGGCGACCAGTCGCAGTTCGACGTGTTCGCGGGGATGCGCTGGCTGCCGTTTCCGGGGGGGCGGACCTTCGGGGCGCAGTATTCGACGGTGGGGTCGTGGTGGTATGGGCTGCGGGATCGGCTGGGGGTCTGACGGGATTTCCCGCCCCGGACGCTGCGCGCCGCGCTTGATCCGGGGCCTCTCTCTGCTGGAACAGGCCCCGGATCGAGTCCGGGGCAGGGTTCATCGATTGCTAGCCCTCCCCCTCCGGCAACCACAGTTCCGCGAGCGGCAGCGGCACTTCGGCGAAGGGTTCCGCCTGCGCCTCGCCCGCGTCGCCGTGGATGCCCAGCAGGGTCCAGTGGCCGTCCCGCAGGGTGTAGACTTCCAGCGTCCGGGTCACGGGGTCTGCGATCCACAGGTGGGGGATGCCGACCTCGGCATAGATCCGCATCTTCAGCATCCGGTCCGTGCGCGCGGTGGAGGGGGACAGGATCTCGCACACCCAGTCCGGCACGACGGGATAGCGGGCGGCCGCGTCGATCACCGGCATCCGCTCCCTGCGCCATCCGGCGAGATCGGGGACGAGGGTGCGGTGGTCGCGGTTGCCGAAATGCAGTTCCGGCTCGGCGACGATCCACCAGCCGCCGGGGCCGCCGCGCCCGGTCTGGAACGGCGGATGCAGAAGGCCGACCATGCCCGTCTGCGTGAAATCATGCCCCGGCATGGGCCGGGCCTGCATCACCAGTTCGCCGTCGAGGATCTCGGCGCGCAGGCCCTCGGGCGCATCCAGCACGTCCTGATAGCGCGCCGCCCGTTCCTTCATCGCCAGCATGATACGCCCCCCCTTTCGCGGTTCTCGCTACACAAGGTACCCCTTTTCGCGCAGGAACGCGAGGAGGGTGTCGGCGGCCTGTTCGGGGGTCTGGTCGGTGGTGGAGAGGCGGATTTCGGGGTTCCGGGGCGGTTCGTAGGGGCTGTCGATGCCGGTGAAGTTCTTGATCTCGCCGCGCCGGGCCTTGGCGTAGAGGCCCTTCACGTCGCGCTCCTCGGCGACCTCCAGCGGGGTGTCGACATGCACCTCGACGAACTCGCCGTCCGCCATCATCTGCCGGGCCATGCGGCGTTCGGAGCGGAAGGGCGAGATGAAGCTGACGAGCGTGATCAGCCCCGCCTCGACCATCAGCTTGCCGACCTCGGACACGCGGCGGATGTTCTCGACCCGGTCGGCATCGGTGAAGCCCAGATCCTTGTTCAGCCCGTGGCGCACGTTGTCGCCGTCGAGCAGGGCGGTGTGGCGGCCCATGGCGTGCAGCTTCTGCTCCAGCGCATCGGCGATGGTGGATTTGCCGGAGCCGGACAGGCCCGTGAACCACAGCATCACGGGTTTCTGCCCCTTCAGGTCGGCCCGCGCCCCCTTGTCGATCACCAGCGCCTGGCGGTGGATATTGGACGCGCGGCGCAGGGCAAAATCGATCATGCCGACGCCCACCGTCTCGTTCGACATGCGGTCGATCAGGATGAAGCCGCCCATGTCGCGGTTGTCTTCATACGCATCGAAGGCGATGGTGCGGTCGAGGTTCAGGTTGCACACCCCGATCCCGTTCAGGTCCAGCGTGGCCGCCGCCAGATGCTCCATCGTGTTCACGTCGATGGCGTATTTGGGGGCGGCGACGGTGGCCTGGGCCGTGGCCGCGCCGGTCTTCATCAGATAGGTGCGCCCGGGCAGCATCGGCTGCTCGTTCATCCACAGGATATGGGCCTGGAACTGGTCGGCGGCGGGGGCCGGATCGGCGGCGGCGCACAGCACGTCCCCGCGCGAGACATCGATCTCGTCATCCAGCGTGATCGTGACGGATTGCCCCGCCACGGCCCGCTCCAGATCGCCATCGAAGGTGACGATGGATTTGACGGTGCTTTCCTTGGAGGAGGGCAGGGATTTCACCCTGTCGCCCGGCTTGATCGTGCCGCTGGCGATCATGCCCGCAAAGCCGCGAAAGTCCAAATCGGGGCGGTTGACCCATTGCACCGGCATGCGGAAGGGCTGCGCCTCGGCCCCGTCGGCCACCTCGACCGTTTCCAGATACGCCATCAGGGTCGGGCCGGTATACCACGGGGTCCTGTCGCTCTTTTCGGTGATATTGTCGCCCTTGAGCGCCGACATCGGGATCGGGGTGACGGAGGCGAAGTTCAGCGGTTTGGCAAACTCGGCATAGGCCGCGACGATCTCGTCGTAGACCGCGCGGTCGTAGTCGACGATATCGAGCTTGTTGACCGCCAGCACCACGTGCTTGATCCCCAGCAGCGACACGATGAAGCTGTGCCGCCGGGTCTGGGTCAGGATGCCTTTCCGCGCATCGATCATCAGGATCGCCACATCGGCGGTGGAGGCCCCCGTCGCCATGTTGCGGGTATACTGTTCGTGGCCGGGGGTATCGGCGACGATGAATTTGCGCCGGTCGGTCGAGAAGAAGCGATAGGCGACGTCGATGGTGATGCCTTGTTCCCGCTCGGCGGCGAGGCCGTCGACGAGGAGGGCGAAATCGATGTCCTGCCCCTGGGTGCCCACGCGCTTGGAGTCGGATTCCAGCGCGGCCAACTGATCCTCGAAGATCATCTTGGAATCGTACAAGAGCCGCCCGATCAGGGTCGATTTCCCGTCATCGACGGAGCCGCAGGTGATGAACCGCAGCAGGGATTTCGTCTCGTGGGACTTGAGGTAGCCGAGGATATCGTCGGCAATCCGGTCGGATATATGGGCCATGATTCTATATCCCCTCCCCCGGACCTGATCCGGGGCCTGTCGAAGTGGTAAGCGATGCCGGGCGAAGCGGATACAGGTCCCGGATCAGGTCCGGGACAGGGAGAGGGGCGGGAGCGATCCTCATAGCGGAATATCCGTACCCAGATCCCGCCACTCCGGATTGATCGACCCGATCAGGTCGTCCTTCCATGCCCGTCGCCAGCGTTTCAGCTTTCGTTCGCGCAGCAGGGCGTGTTCCGGCGTGTCGTGCGCTTCGAACCATACGAGCGTATGGATGCCGTATTTCTTCGTATGCGCCTCCACGGTGCCGGTCCGATGCTGTTCCAGCCGTCGGCGCAGGTCGTCTGTACGCCCGATATAGATCGCACCATGAGGGCGCGCGGCGAGGATGTAGACGAAGTGCATTTCGGCTTTCCCCAGAATACCCTCCCTGCCCCGGACTTGATCCGGGGCCTTTCGCCGCTTCGGCATATACGGTTCGCAGCGGATACAGGTCCCGGATCAGGTCCGGGACAGGGTAGATTTGCGAAGGTCCATCCATCAGAAATACCCCTCCTGCTTCTTCTTCTCCATGCTGGCGGCGGCGTCGTGGTCGATCATGCGGCCCTGGCGTTCGGAGGTGGTGGTGAGCAGCATTTCCTGGATGATCTGCGGCAGGGTGGTCGCCTCGCTCTCGACCGCCCCCGTCAGGGGCCAGCAGCCCAGCGTGCGGAAGCGGACCATGCGTTCGCGCACCTCCTCGCCCTCGTGCAGCACCATGCGGTCGGGGTCGTCGATCATGATCAGCGTGCCGTCGCGCTCGACCACCGGGCGCATCGCGGAGTAGTAGAGCGGCACGATGGGGATGTCTTCGAGGTAGATGTACTGCCAGATATCCAGTTCGGTCCAGTTGGACAGCGGAAACACGCGGATGCTCTCGCCGGGGGCCTTGCGGGCATTGTACAGCCTCCACAGTTCGGGGCGCTGGTTCTTGGGGTCCCAGCGATGCGCGGCGGTGCGGAAGCTGAAGATGCGTTCCTTGGCGCGGGATTTCTCCTCGTCGCGCCGCGCCCCGCCGAAGGCCGCATCGTATTTGTAGAGATCCAGCGCCTGCTTCAGCGCGACCGTCTTCATGATGTCGGTATGCACCCCGGACCCGTGGGTGAAGGGACCGACGCCCTGGTCCACACCGTCCCGATTGGTGTGCACGATCAGCTCCATCCCCGATTCCGCCGCCATGCGGGCGCGAAAATCGTACATCGCCCTGAACTTCCACGTTGTATCCACATGCACCAGCGGAAAGGGCGGCGGCGAGGGCCAGAACGCCTTGCGCGCCACGTGCAGCAGAACCGCGCTGTCCTTGCCCACGGAGTACAGCATCGCGGGGTTCTCGGCCTCGGCCACCACCTCGCGGAAGATGTGGATCGCTTCGGCTTCGAGGCGTTGCAGATGGGTCAGGTCCGTCATGGCGTCTCTTTCCGGATCGGGCGGCGGGCGGGGCCGGGCGGCGGGGGTGGTCAGCCGGGGGCGTGAAGGGTGACACCATCGGAGTAGGCGATGAAGAAAGGGTTCTCGAAACCCGCTTTGCCGTAGGCCAATGCGCCCCCGCCCCACGCATCCACATGCCCCCCGGCGGCGCGCAGCACGGCGTGGCCGGCGGCGGTATCCCATTCCATCGTGCGGCCCAAACGGGGGTACAGATCGGCTTCCCCGGCGGCGAGCAGGCAGAATTTCAGCGACGACCCCGCGCTCCTGAAATCGGCGACGGCGTAGCGGGCGATGTACTCGTCGGTCGCGGCATCGCGGTGGGATTTGGAGGCGACGACGTTCAGGGCGGCATTGTCGGGGGTCGCCACGCGGATGGGCCGGGCGTCGCCGCCCCCCTCCTTCAACCACGCCGCGCCCGCATCGTCGGTCCAGAACAGGCGGTTCGTCGCGGGGGCATAGACGGTGCCGCGCACGGGCACGCCGTCCTCGACCAAGGCGATGTTCACGGTGAAATCCCCGCCGCGCTTCACGAATTCCTTGGTCCCGTCCAGTGGATCGACGAGGAAGAACCGCGACCCGGCGGCGGCCACGTCATGGCTGTCGGTGCGCTCCTCGGTCACGACGGGGATGTCGGGAAAGGCCCGCGCCAGCCCCGCCCCGATGATGCGGTCGGCGGCCAGATCGGCCTCGGTCACGGGGGAGGCGTCGTCCTTGGCCCGGGCCTCGAAATCGGTGGCGTACACACGCATGATCGCCGCCCCCGCCTCGCGCGAGAGGGCGTTGAGCGTATCGGCGAGGCCGGTCGGGGGCATGGGGAAACTCCGTCGCACAGATCTGGAAAAGGGGGCGTTCCCGAAGTCATATCAGCGCACCGCCGATTTCGCAGCCCCTGCCCCGGGTCTGCGCGACGCGATCAGGTCCGGGGCAGGGGAAAAGTCGGAACGGCCACTCGTTTCCGCCGCTGGCGTCAGGCCGGAAGCCGGTCCCCCGGATGCTCGCAGATCTTCCAGAACCCGTTGAGGAGCTGCAGCACCTCGCTCAGGCCCGACGAGCCATTGGGCTTGACGATGTAGCCGTTGGCGTTGTTGCGGTACGCGCGGTCGATATCCGCCTGGTTCGCCGAGGTGGTGAACACGAAGACGCGCGAATGCTTCAGGTCGTCGTTCGCGCGCAGGCGGGCGAGGAACTCGTGGCCGTTCATGCGCGGCATATTGATGTCGAGCAGGATGAAATAGGGCTTGGGCAGGGTCTGCGCCGCCGCGTCCTCCGACAGCATCTCCAGCGCCTCGACCCCGTCGCGCGCCCGGGTCAGGCATACGGTCTTGTCGACCTTGCGCAAGCCGCGCTCCAGTATTTCGACATCGAGATCGTCGTCTTCCACGATGAATATATTCATGTCTCTATCCATCTCACGCTGCCTCGCTCACAGTGAAGGATGCAGGCTCGCGGCGGGCCAGGGGCCAGTCGAAGCCGAATGTCGCGCCCTGTCCGGGGGACGATGTCATCACGATCCGGCCACCATGGCGCTCGATCGATTTCTTGACGATGGCAAGCCCGATCCCGGTGCTTTCGGGGGCGTTGCCGACGCGCAGGGTCTGGAACATCTCGAATATCCTGCCGTGGTACTTGGGGTCGATACCGGGGCCGTTATCCGATACCGATACCTGCAGCCTGTCGTCCGATACCTGCGCCGAGACGACGATTTCCAGGTCGCGCACGCCGTCATGGTACTTGACCGCGTTGCTGACCAGATTCTCGATGATACGGCGGAAGCTGAAGGTATCGATGCCCACGGGGGGTATCTCGCCGACCATCTGCAACTGCTCGGGCGTCACGGCAAAATCCGAGCGCAGGGCATCGACGACGCTCGCAAGGTCGACGGGCGTTTCCGATTCGGCATGGCGGCCGATCCGCGAGAATTCCATGATCCCGTTCGTCAGTTCGTTCATGCGCCGCACCCGTTCGCGGATGCGCCCCAGATTCTGGGCCACGTCGGGGTTGGCGTCGGGGGAGGCGAAATACTCTTCCAGATCGTCCTCCATCATCTCGGCCAGCCCGCCGATCCCGCGAATCGGGGTCTTGAGGTCGTGGGAGGTGACATAGGCGAACTGCTCCAGTTCCTCGTTGTTCACGAAGAGCTTCCGGTTCGCGTCGGTCAGCATCTCGGATTCGTGCTTGAGGGCGGCCGTCACCTTGTCGGCATAGGCGATGGAGCGCTGATTCGCCCGGGCCATCAGCAGCAGCAGGGCGATGATCAGCCCTTCGATCACCAACCCGCCCAGCAGGATGAAGGTCGGCTGCGCGAAGGTGTTGGCTTCGTGGAAGGCGATGTTGGTGCGCATGTCCAGCGTCCAGGTCCGGCCATAGAGACTCAGCAGAACCTCCTCCGAGAACATGGGATCGGGGTCGTTCAGGGGGTCGTCGACGGCGTGCTCGTCATAGATCGTCTCGCCCGCATCCTTGATACTGAAGCGCACCCCGCGCAGTTCCTTGGCCAGCAGGCCATCCATCAGCTTGCGGGTCACGAAGGGGGCGTAGACCGTTCCCACGATCCGCTCGCGGCGTTCCTCGACGGTGGCGGGTACGCTACCCTGATAGAACGGGGTATAGAACAGGAATCCGGGAGTCGCGCCTGCATCCTGCACCAGAACGATCGGGCCGGTGATGCGGGCCTCGCCACTGTCGCGGCTGGCGAGGGCGGCGGTGCGCCGGTTCGTCTCGAAGGCAAGATCCAGCCCGATGGCTGCCGCATTGGGCGCTTCGGGTTCGAGATACGTGATCGGGATGTAATCGGCCTGGTCGTGTTCCGGGTGAATTCGGAAATCGGGCCGCTCCAGCCGGCGTTTCGCGAGATAGTCCGGCAGGCCGTCCTCATCGAGGAAATGAGTGACGCCGATGCCGCTGATGCCCGGATACTGCTTGTCGATCTGCAGCGTGCTGGCATAGGTATGCCATGCGTTATAGGTGATATCGGCACCGTGGGATTCGACGGTTGCCGCTCCGGCCCAAAGCACATCTTCGTATTTCTGCATCCGCGCGGTGATCAGGCCGAGCACCTGGTCGCGCTCCACCGCGAATCGCGCCTCGGTCCGCGTCTCGATCTGGTATTTCGAGAATTGCCAGGCACCGACCGTCATGATCAGGGACAGGAGGATCACGAACACATGGAAGAGATTCAGACCCGTTCCGTGAGTCCGGGGCGGCAGGGAAGCCGTTCGATTCGCTGTTTCCGCATGTATCATGGACACAGGATAGGTAATCGGTCCTAAGGACTCGTTTACCGCAGGGCGCGGGCGCAAGAAATATCGGGAATTTTCACGAAGGGGCGTGGCGGTCCTGTCGCGGGAAGTCGCTGTAATGCAAGCGATCCCGGGCGCGGGGCGGCGATCCGCAAGAAACGGGTAGTGTTAATCCGTTCAGCCCGAATAGACAGGATGCTCCACCCCGCGTCCGCCTATTTCCTGCTGCACTGCCGCAGCGCCTCGAGATCGACGAGGTGGTAGTAACCGCCTTCGCGGGTGATGATCCCCTCGCGCTTCCACTGGTTCAGGATGCGGCTGACATTCTCGCGCGAGGCCCCGATCATCGAGGCGATCTCGGCCTGGGTCAGCTTGTGGGCGATGCGGATCGTGCCGTCCGGCAGGGTCACGCCGAATCCCGTTCCGAGACGCAGCATCATGCGTGCCAGCTGTCCGGCCAGGGACAGGAAATCGCGGGCCGCGAGGGAATCGTTGGTATCGCGCAACCGCCGGGCCATGATGCCCAGCAGGTGGCGGTACAGGGCGGCATTGCTGTCCGCGAATTCGAAGAAGGTGCTCTTGGGCCAGTAGATCAACGAGCATGCCCGCAATGCCGTGATCGTGGCCGAGCGCGGCTCGTCGTCGAACATCCCCATCTCGCCGATGCTGTCGCCGGGGCTGAACACGGCCAGAAGCTGCTCGATCCCGTCGGGGGACAGGCGCGTCGCCTTCAGCCCGCCGGATTTCACGATGTAGAATCCGGTCGCCTCGTCCCCCTCCAGAAACAGTAATTGCCCCTCCTCCAGCATCAGGGTCCGGCCCCGGTCGACGAGGGCGGTGGACAGGGTCTTGTCCATTCCCCGGAGGACAGAGCCGTCCCGCGTCATCCCCGTTATCGTCTCCGGCATCCTCGCCCCTTCTCGTTAACCAATTTCGCTCCCGGATGTGCCGATGCGGAGTGGGTTTTCGGATAGTTAATGTGATATTGAGCACACTTATTCATCGAATTATATGGTTATTTGTTCTGGCAGGCCTTTTCGCATGGTCGTCCTCACCCTGTTCCGGGGTCGCCATCGAATACCAAGGGTCGGCACCGGTTGTGTCCGTGTAGTGATGTGTTGCGTATCTGGCTGGAGTAGCGGGGTGGCGTTATCGTCCCGTTTGCGGGTGTATTGCCGGGTGTACGAGTGAGCGGGTGTCGTGCTGGGGGACTGCACGGCACCCGTTTTTCTGAAAGGTTCAAGATAGCCGCGAAACACTGTAGCGTCCACGAATGGATGGCACGATCGAAATTCCCCTCTGGGTCGCGGTGCTCGTCGGCCTCCTCGGAATCGCCGGGTTGCTGGACCGAATCATCGGTCCCTCCCTGCGCTGGTTCTTCCGCCGGCGCGTCAACCGCACCATCGACGATCTGAATCAGCGCCTGTCCCTCAGGATCCAGCCCTTCAAGCTGACCCGCCGCAAGGTGCTGGTCGACCGTCTCGTCTATGATCCCGAAGTCATGGCCGCCCTAGACGCGCATGTGCGCGAGGAGGGGGTGCCGAGGGACGTGGCGGTCGAACAGGTGAGGCGGTACGCGCGGGAAACCGTGCCGTCCTTCTCCGCCTTCGCCTATTTCTCCTTCGGGGCGCGGATCGCCCGGCTGATCGGCCAGGCGCTGTATCGCGTGCGGCTGGGCTATATCGACGAGGCGGCGCTGGCGCGGGTGGACCCGGAGGCCACGGTCGTCTTCGTCATGAACCACCGCTCGAACATGGATTACCTGCTCGTCACCTATCTGGCCGCCGAGCGCAGCGCGCTCAGCTATGCCGTGGGCGAGTGGGCGCGAATCTGGGGATTGTCGACGCTGATCCGGTCGATGGGCGCGTATTTCATTCGCCGCAAGTCCCGCAACGCCCTCTATCGCAAGGTGCTGTCGCGCTATGTCGCGATGGCGACCGAAGGGGGGGTGACCCAGGCCGTCTTTCCGGAAGGGGGACTGTCGCGCGACGGGATGCTGCAACCGGCCAGGCTGGGGCTGCTGTCCTACATGGCGGAGGGGTTCGAGCCGGGGGTGTCGCGCGATGTCGCCTTCATCCCCGTGGGGTTGAACTACGACCGGGTGCTGGAGGATCGGGTGCTGACGGCGGGGGGCAGGGGATTCGGCTTCAGCCCGCTGGCGCTGATCGGCTTTCTGGCGCGGCTGTCCTGGCTGCGGATCACGGGGCGGATGCACCGGTTCGGCTATGCCTGCGTCAGTTTCGGCGCGCCGGTCTCGCTGGCGGAGTTCGCGCGGGAGCGGGGCGGGGCCGATATCGACGCGCTCGGGGCGGAACTGATGCACCGGGTCGGGGCGGTGGTTCCCGTGCTGCCCGTCTCGCTGGTCGCGACGGTGCTGCGCGAGGCGCAGGGTCCGCTCAGCCCGCTGGAGCTGAAGGCCCGGACGCTGGGGCTGATGCACGCCCTCGTCGCCGCCGGTGCCCATGCGCACCTGCCCCGGGGCGACGACGATTACGCGGTGGAGGTGGGGCTGCGCATGATGCGCCTGCGCCGTCTGGTGGTCGAGGAGGAGGACGGCGCGCTCTCGGCCAATCCGGACGAGAGCGCGCTGGTGGACTACTACGCCAACGCCATCGCGCATCTGCCGCGCGGGGCGTTGTCCGGGGACGCTACCTGAAGACGAGATTGCCGTCGGCGTCCTGGTAGATATCGCCGTTCCTCAGGGCTTCGCGCGCCTTCCTGCGCCACCCCTGTTCGTAGCCGTAATGCTCACCGAGGGCGTCGATCTGCGCGCGCCGGTTCGCATTGCCGCCCCGGTTGGCGTTGCGCTCGCCATTGCCGCGCTCTGCCTGACGATCCGCCCGGCGCTCGGCCCGGCGTTCCTGCCGCTGGCGCTGCTCCTGCTGTTCGGCCTGTCGGCGTTCCTGTTCGATGCGGGCCTGGCGGTCGGCTTCGCGGCGCTGCTCCTGCTTGAGGCGCTGCTGCTCCTGCGCCTCTTGCCGGCGTTCGCGTTCGCGCTCGATGCGGGCCTGGCGGTCGGCTTTCTGGCGTTCCTGCTTGAGGCGCTGGCGCTCCTGCGCCTCCTGCTGGCGGTCGCGTTCGATGCGGGCCTGACGGTTGGCTTCACGGCGTTCCTGTTTCAGGCGCTGTTGCCTCTGCGCGGCCTGCTGCCGGTCCTGCTCGATCTGCTGCTGGCGTCTGGCTTCGCGGTTCTGGCGGTTGCGATTGTTTTGGATATCCTTGCGTTGCTCGCGTTTGCGGGCCTTGCGCTTCTTCTTGTCGTCGTCGTGCTTGTCGTACAGGATCGCCCCGAGGATGGCGGCTCCGATCAGCCCCCCGACGACTGCGGGCGCACCGATGGACGGCTCCGGCGATGCGGGGCGCGCATAGGTGACCCGGGGGCGGACCTGCGGCGGGGCGCGGTAGACGGGCGGGTTGACGATCGCGGTCTGGCCGTAGGTCGGCTGCACGTAGGTCGGCTGCGGCGCGGGCGCGGGCCGGGCGTAGAGCGGTGCATAGGTCACCGTGTCGTCGAGGGGCGGCTGCGTGTAGACCTGCGGTGCCAACTGCGGCGTCCCCTGCGTCGGCGCCGGGGGGGTATAGGTCTGGACCGTCTGTCCGGTATAGACCGAACCGGGATCGTATGTCGTCGTCGGCGCGGCCAGCGTGCCG
>Ga0114955_1001070_pt1 | contig 12507 bp, 10 predicted proteins | sample Porto_5metaG_FD_87302 | JGI IMG/M metagenome (GOLD analysis project Ga0114955, IMG submission 87302) | Marine algal microbial communities from Porto, Portugal - Porto_5 metaG | ecosystem: Host-associated > Algae > Red algae > Unclassified | place: Portugal: Porto | collected 2015-02-02 | reverse complement strand
ATGATCAAGCTGTACACCACGACCGAGATGAAGGCTGATCAGATACATGAATTGGGCCTGCAAGAAGTAGCTCGGCTTAGATCTGAGATGGAAAAGGTGAAAGAGAAAGTAGAGTTTTCCGGAGACCTGAATCCATTCTTTGACCATGTGAGAAATAAGAAAGAGTTAATGCCTTTTACTGATCCACAGCAAGTCATTGAGAATTTCAATGCAATTCATCAGAGAATGCTACCTCAGCTCGATCAGCTATTTGATCTTAAGCCGCAAACGCCTTTTGAAGTAAGGCAGACAGAAGCTTTCAGAGCAGCGTCCGCAAGTGCAGAATATAATCCTGGATCAGTGGATGGCAATCGGCCAGGTATCTTCTATGTGCCCATACCAGATGTATTAAAATACAATACATATGGTGACGAAAATCTATTCCTACACGAAGCCATACCTGGGCATCACTATCAGATATCCCTGCAGCAAGAAGACCAGGACCTTCCAGCATTCAGGAAAACATTGTGGTATAGTGCCTATGGGGAGGGCTGGGCTTTGTACTGCGAGTCACTTGGTGAGGAGTTAGGGCTATATGCTGATCCTTACCAGTATTTTGGTATGCTGGGTAATGAGATGCACAGGGCGATCAGACTGGTCGTCGACACAGGTATCCATGCCAAGGGATGGTCTAGAGAGAGGGCGATTCAATATTCTCTGGAGAATGAGGCAGAGTCCGAAGCTTCCATTACCTCTGAGATAGAGCGGTACATGGCTATGCCGGGTCAAGCCTTATCATATAAGATCGGGCAGATGAAGATCCAAGAGTTACGCCGTAAGGCGGAGGGTGCATTTGGACCATTGTTTGACATTCGGCAATTTCATAATATAGTACTTGAAGCTGGATGTGTACCCCTGCATATATTAGAAGATCGTATCAATAATTGGATAAATAAGGCATTAGACTTTGGAAAATTATAACTGCCCCAAGCCGTTTTTAATGACAAGGTATTTCTCTCTAAGTATCCTGCTTTGACACGCACCCAACACCAATGACATTAATACGTGCGTGCAATAATATGACTGCCTTATATAAAGTAAGGTGTTACTCATTTGCGTTCTCCGATTGATCTATTGTGGTCTGAGTAAAGCTTATAACTTGGACGGGCATGGTTGTTGATCTAAATGTCATGACCAATAAATTATTCTGTACCTACTGTAAGACTTATCATGATTATCCAAGTTATTTTAAGTAATTCTCTGTCTTATATATGAAGGTGAATAGATAACGGGAATCTTCCTATCTTATGAAATACATCCTCTTTTTAATATGCTTCCTCATAAGCTACATTTCCTCTGGTCAGACTGCTGACAATCAAGAACGATGTATGACTATGAGTGCTTTGGATGATAGAATAGATAAGGACAGAGAGTACAGAATGTTTTATAATAGTGCGATGGCAATGCCTGCTGGAGATCAAAACTTCATTCCATGTGATGAATCAAATTTGGTCCTGATTCCAGTTGCTTTTCATTTTGCTCCAGATATAGTCCAGTGTAGTGACGAGAGTTGCATATTGGCAGAAGTCCAGGACCAGTTGGATGCGCTAAATAGCGCTTTTGCAGATAACAGTAACTCTGCTAATGAAGCTATCTGTCCCGCGGCCTATCAAGACTCTAATGGTAACAGTGTCGCATCTACAGGGACGTGTATTCGTTTCTGCATGGCGGTGCCACCAGAAGGCACATCTGCAAATTTACAGTCTACAGATGCTCCCATTACTATCGGTATTTATGCTGGTGGCTTCAATGCAGGAGGGGATGGTGCACCCGGATGGGACGGTATATTAAATATCTTCATTACGAATGATGCCAACTGCTTAGGTGTGGCAGATGGAATACCTGGGCGTGCGGATGGTGATGGCGTCACGGTGTGTGCCCAAGCTTTCGGGGGCGTAGATCCTGCATCCTGTGGAGCCTTAGACTTTGATTTAAACTATAATCTGGGAGCCACGCTTATCCACGAAGTAGGGCATTACTTAGGCCTCTTCCATACTCACGTAGATGGACCTTTCACATGCGGTTTTGACAGCGATGTAGATGCTCCAGGTCCATTCATGGTCAATGACACGCCTCCTCAGCCTGATCCCACATTTGGCTGCTACGTCACTTGTGAAGACGATCCAAGCTGTCCAGGCATTGTGAATGAGCCCACTGCAAATTTTATGGCCTACAGCTTTGATGCATGTATGTCGATGTTCACCGAGGACCAGGCAGCTGTTATGAATTATTGGGCTCGTGAATTATTCGGTAGCACCTCAGATGTATGTAACGACCTAAACCCTTTCACACTATTCTGTGTAGACCCCACCTGTGATGATGGTATGCGCAACGGATCAGAGACGGGTATCGATTGTGGAGGACCTGACTGTATTCCATGCGTAGTGACTCCAGCCTGCGCTTTTGGTAGCATTACCTTATTGGAAGAAAATTTTGATGGCTGTGTGTTGCCAGAAGGGTGGAGCGTGACTTCCACAGAGGTAGGAGATGGTATATTTTTTACTGGGGGACCAGATGATGTCGCTGGCGGAGGGATGCCTTCCTTTGGGTTCCAGATCTGCATAGCCATCATTGATGATGACATTTTTAATGATATTGGAATAGGCTGTATAATAAGCCCGGTGATTGACTTATCCACTGTGCAGTCTGCAAATTTAAACTTTGATTGGCAGCACAACGATTTCTTCGGCTCTGGTGATTTTAGTGTGGATGTATACGATGGAGATACCTGGGTCCAAGTTTTTTTACAAGATCAAAACGGCTTTGGTACGGATGAGTTTATTGATTTGGCAGAATATTCTAATGCAGATTTTCAAATTCGATTCTGTCACGATGACGAGGGTGCGTGGGTATGGGCTACGGGTTTTGATAATGTGGGAGTATGCGGAATCGCAAATGCTGCCTTCACATCAGAAATTCCAACCATGGGAGAGTGGGGATTCATCTGCTTGACCATATTAATATTGATCTGCTCCGTCGTAGCTATCAGAGAGAGGAGCGAATTCACTAAAGCAGGCTAATATGGTGGACCATGCTAATGTTGCCACGAGTATTTAATTAGAGATGGCGTATGCAAAATTTTTCAGCTTAAGCCTCTTTGGTCACAAAAGCTTATTGAAGTAACCGACGATAATTATTATAATAAATTAAGGATATGCTTGGGGTCATCTAATATAGCTTTAGTGAGTTGGTAGTGCTGAGTTTCTGTATGGCTGACCTTATTAATCTTGCCATCAGCAAAGTAGAATATTTCAGAATCTGGCAATGACATGATGATGGGAGAGTGAGTCGCGATGATAAAGTGAGATCCAGTCTTCTCCACTTTCTCTTTAATCAGAGATAAGAGGCTGAGCTGCCGAGTAGGGGATAGGGCGGCTTCTGGCTCGTCGATGAGATACAGGCCTTTACCAGTGATCCTGGAGGTAAAGAATTTAAGGAAGCCCTCTCCATGTGACATAGCTTCTAAGTCATTAGAGTAGCGCTGGATCAAACTATTTTTTTCTCCTTCTATAGCACCGATCGTCAGTTTAATGTCTCCGCCAGTAAAGGTCGCTTTCACATCCTCGATCTCCGCCTGTAACGCTTTTATTTCATTCTTTATGTTGCGCGCGAATCCAATAAAATCTTCTGCCCTCACAAAGAACCCTCGATGCGTTTTCTGCTGAAATCGTATTCTAAAATAATCGGCAAGCTGATTAGCAGCAGCCAGAGATTCATCATCTTCCAGTCGATGACTACCGGCCAGGGGTACCTCTGAATAAGCTGCGATAGCCTCCAAAATAGTCGATTTTCCACTGCCATTTTCTCCAACGAAGAAACTCACTGATTTTTCAAATACCAACTCTTCAAAATCCTTGATCAGCGGAAGTGTCCACGGAAATTCTTCCTGCTTATCTTCTGGATAATTTCTGAGTCTGACGGATGATATGATCATTGCATTTACCTTTATTAGTTATGTGGCTACGGCTATATTTTAATTTCCAAGGTATAAAGATCAACAAGTTAGGCAGCTCTATCTTTATTTCCGCTCCTTGAAGCACTCTTCCATTTATTTTGTGAAGGAGACGGCCTGTCTGGTGGCTTGGATTGGCGCTTTCATGAGGCTCTTCCGCTCATAGGTCAGCATATGATGGGGCTCATGTTCTAATGCATCACTCTGCTAAACCAAGTTTTAACCGGCAAAAGTCAATAGATTATGAATTAAAGCGACAACAGAGCTACCCGCCCTATGCATAGGATGCTGCACATTAGAGATTGGTCAGCGGTCTGAGTTGAAATCATATTAGAATGGCACTATTTAAAATTTGAGTATGGCATAAGATAGACATAGTGATATGCTTATGCGCCAGGAAACTAAAACTAATGCCTATATCAGCTCAGCTAGTTGCCAAACATATTCTGGCTATGTCCGTTTATCGTGTGAATAAAACGTATAACTTATGATTCACCAGACCTTCTGCCATCTGCTCATTATGATCTCGATCGCATATGTGGGATGTAGTCAGCAAAACCAAAATAAAAATCAATCATCAATGAATTCAAATGAGGTGGAAAGTAAATATTGGAATGATGGAAAGGCTGAGGTGGCTGTATATGATTTAGAGCAAAACCGCTACAAAGATATCAACCAAGGTCAACTGCTATCCATATTTGTCAGAGAAGACTTTCTTTACGATCGTCAGGTGAAGAATGATCATTATCGCGATAAGAAAAGCACGCCGATCTTAAAGAATATTCAAACGCGGAAATTTCCTACGGGGCTCTACGATTATAGCATGTTCAGCTCAGCATTCACCCCCTTAGATCGAAAGAAGTACCCTAAGACGCTTAAAGTCTCTGGATCAATCCAAGAGTGGTGTGGCACGACGTACTCGCAGCTGAACTATAAGAATGGAGCTTATATCTCTACGCTGCACTCCTATTTTGAAAGTGAAGGTGATCGGACTGACAGGATCAGTGACGGTTACTCAGAGGACGGTCTCTATAATGTACTACGAATGAATCCCAATATGTTGCCCACGGGAGAACTAAACTTGATACCGACGATTAATGTCTTGAGACTAAAACACTTAGAATCGAAGACTTATAAAAGCGTCGCCACGCTGCGGATGTATGAAGGTCAAGAATTTCAAGGAGACGACCTGAAGGAGTACCATATCAGTACGCCTGCTCTGAGCAGAGAGCTCAATATCATCTTTGAAGCAAAAGCCCCCTATCGCATTGTCGGCTGGACAGACAGCTACCCTTCAGCATTTGATCAGCAGATCAGAACTACTAAGGCGACCCTGACCAAAGTAGATCGAATAGCTTATTGGAAGCTTAATTCGCTTCAAGATGAAGCATTGAGACAAGAGTTTGGATTAAAATAAAATGCTGCAATCAGCTATTTGCTTTCATATCTCTTGTCAGCTGATAGATAAGCATATATATGATTTGGCTTTATTAAAATATAAAAAATTGCATAATAGGATAGCCATAGTAACAGGAGTAAGTCGACTGAAAGGAATCGGTCGAGCAATTTGTTGCGAATTAGCGAGTAGAGGTTTTGATATATTTTTTACTTATTGGTTGACCTATGACAAACAAATGCCTTGGGGTGTTAGTGAAGATGAACCTGAAGAAATCCTGAAAGAGATTTTAGAATTAGGTGTTAGATGTGAAAAAATAGAATTGGACTTATCAAATAGAAAAGCAATAAAAACTCTATTTGATGCCGTTAAGAGTAAATTCGGAAATCCATTAATACTTGTCAATAATGCGACCTATAGTACAGAAACAACAATTGATAGTTTGACTGAATCAGAATTAGATAAACACTATGCAATCAATCTAAAAGCTACAACTTTATTATGCCTTGAGTTTATCAAACAATTTGAATTTTATAAAAATGGAAGGATAATAAATCTATCATCTGGACAATCTTTAGGTCAAATGCCTAATGAAATAGCTTACGCGATTACCAAAGGAGCAATTGAAACGCTTACTTGTACTCTGTCTCAAGAAATAGCAGCAAAAGGAATTACAATAAATGCAGTAAACCCTGGACCTAATGATACAGGATGGATGGATAAAGATTTAAGAAACAAACTAATTAATCAATTCCCAATGAAACGAATTGGAAATCCAAAAGATACAGCAAAATTGATTGGATTTTTAGTTAGTGAAGATGCTGAATGGATTACAGGACAAATAATTCATTCTGAAGGTGGATTTATCAGGTAAATGAATACCAATAGCTTATCATTAAATATGATCGCAAATCCTCCCTCGTCGGAGACGTCGCCATATCATGCTACGTATGTCGGGAGTATGGCTCATGCATGCTGATTTTTGTCAGTAGACTTTAATTTATGCATGTCTGTCTGAGAATCTGAATCGTAATCATAAGACAGAAATTAAAGTAGTAAGTAAATCATTAGTATATCTCCTCTGAGTTCCGATGAAATATTTCGACTAAACTAATACATAATCGAGCGGTACTGGAGCCCACATTGATAGCACTTTTTTTATTGAGACTCGATGACGCTTAAATCTATAATGAATCCAGTATATAATTGTGAGGTCCATTACGAGAAAGGACCGCTCACGGTAATTGGGCTATAGTAATACCATTATGTGATTGTGAGCTAGGGTACGTAAAAGGACCGCTCAAGGCAATTGTAATATAGTGAAACCATGATGTAATTGTGAACTCGATTACGAGAAAGACCACTCAAGGCAATTGTACTATAGTGAACCCCTTATGCGATTGTGAGCTCGGTTACGAGAAAGACCGCTCACGGGATTGAAATATTCCAACCCATTTGTGAATGTGAGCTCAGGAACGAGAAAGTACTGCTCACTATAATTCACCAATAGACAAGCCATTATGTAGTAGCGAGGGCGATATGATTATTCTCATTGTCCACCTCGGTCATATTGTAACCTACCATAGCTGATCAAGATATTATCAATACTAATCCTCATTGTCCACCTCTTCATACTATAGCCCTTCACCAATGGTGATAACGGCAGCAGATATATAAGCATTTAGATAGGCCCAATAGAGATAGCTCTATTGGGCCTATACCTGGGTAGTTTTAAAATGCTGCTTGCTCTTTAGTCAGTTTAATAAATTCATTGCATACGATGTCACAAGTATATCGTTTGATCCCGTCCTTAGCATCATAGCTGTTGTATTTGATTTGACCCTTTAAGGCCACTTGCTGTCCTTTCTTGAGGCTTTGGTTGATATATTCAGCAGTTTTGCCCCAGGCTACGATGTTGTGCCATTGTGTTTCTTGTACTTTTTCACCTTTGTTGTTTCTATAATATTCACTGGTAGCGAGTGGGAATTTTGCCAGTGAGGTACCACTATCTAACGTTTGAAATTTGATGTCATTTCCGATGTTACCGATGAGTTGAACTGAATTTCTTAAAGACTTCATAATTTAAATTTTTTGTATCCTGATCGAGTCAAGACGTGTGAAACAAAAATTTGATCTGTATAAATGATCAATGTTGAAGCAAAGATGTAGCAGCGTCAAAGCCGTATTCGTTTTCTAAACGACTAATGTCGTTTGTATTCAATTGTAGCCGTTTGTATGAATAAATAAACGTTGATTATCAGTGAGTTATAGCGAATCTATATTAATTTTTAATCTTAGATTATTTAGAGGTTTTGCTCGAGATCTAATTTATTTCAAAACATTTCTCTCGACATAACGGATTATTTTTTCTGCGATATCTGTACCAGTAGCTTTCTCAATACCTTCCAAACCTGGCGATGAATTTACCTCCAACACCAATGGTCCATTGACGGACTGAAGCATGTCAACTCCGGCTACTCCCAGTCCCATGGCCTTAGCAGCAATTATAGCAGCCTCAGCTTCCTCTTCTGTCAGTTCTATGATTTTAGCGCTCCCTCCTCTATGTAAGTTAGACCGAAATTCTCCTTCCTTTCCTTGCCGTTTCATCGCTCCCACGATTTCACCATCTACTATGAATACCCTGATATCCGCTCCCGCAGCTTCTTTAATGAATTCTTGAGCGATGATTCTGGTTTCCAATCCATTGAATGCTTCCATCACAGATCCAGCCGAATTTTTCGAGTCAGCTAAGATAACGCCCAAACCCTGTGTCCCCTCTAAAAGCTTCAGAACTAAAGGTGCCCCACCTACAGAATCCACTATGTGGCCAACATTTTTAGAAAAGTTGGTGAATGTTGTTTTTGGTATACCCACACCTGCCCGAGTCAATAGTTGTAGGCTTCTTAATTTATCTCTGGACCTAACCAATGCTTGAGATTCTACAGCACTAAAGATGTGCATCATCTCAAATTGGCGAACGACGGCAGTACCATAGAAGGTGACTGAACTCCCGATACGTGGAATGATGGCATCTATATTTTCTAAGTACGCGCCATTATAATAGATTTTAGGTTTCTTCTTTTCTATTTCAATGTTGCACTTTAAATGGTCGATAACTTGCATATTATGTCCAAGTCTCTCTCCAGCTTCTACGAGTCTTTTTGTAGAATAAAGACTAGGTTGACGCGATAAGATTACTATTTTCATTTATTTAAATTTTTTTTCGCAGCCTTTTTAAAAGATAAATCATATTTCGAGCAGTCCACTATAAAATTTCCCATTAAAAACCGCCTTCCGACTAATATTGGAAATTTCATTTCACCTCTATTGCTTAAGGATAGTTCGATAGCATACTTCTTACCGAAAATCTTGATATAGGTTTCAATAACAAACCTCTTCTCTGAAGTACCAAAAGAATTTTTAATTTTTCTTTCTACAAAATTGATAGAAGAGTATTCAATGTTATCATACTGGGAGTGTGATGGATCAAGCAAGGTAAAGTAAAGTACATCCTTTCCATCGACAGTCTTAATCACAATATTGCGACAATGGATAGCTGATGTATAAGCACCCGTGTCCACCTTGATGGGAATATCTTTCAAGCCTAATTCAGGAAAGTCAACCTTGTCCTTACGACCAATCGTTATTTTCTTCTTCACTTATTATCTTAATCTATAATGACTCACAGAGTCTTTAAATCTTATGAAATCAAACCTCATAAAAGCCACTTTACGTTTATTTTTTGATTTCCTTAATCAATCATTTCATAGGCATATGTCTATACACATTCATCTTGGAACTCGTATTGACTAATGGCCTCTATAGAACGTAACGTCAAAAATAGTATTAAACTGGGTGTCATATTTATAATTTATTTTGTCTAAAACCTGATGACGATACACGTCGTGGGCGGCAGCTCATGATCTTTGTCGTCGCATGTTACTGACCGTTTTCTTTCTTCACAATTAATATTTTATTTGAAAATACTTCATAATTTTTGAGTTCTTCTGTAATCCACTCGCTCCACTTAGATTGCAGACTTCTGTCAGCATACACCTCGCTATCGTATTCGTCTTGTTTCAATTGCATCTCACGACCAATTTCATTTAATATTGATTCCTGTTTAGCTAAGAACTCATTCAAATCTTTTGCTTCGTTTTTTACTTTGTCCAGAAAAATTCTGCCGTAAAGCTCAGAGATGTCAAAGTGTATCTGTTCATGATCCAGCACATGAGAATCAAAAACGGTATGTTTAAAATAAGATAGGTAACAATCGAAGTATGTTTCGACGAATAATTTATATTTCTTAGGAAAAGCTGGTCTTCCTTCTATTCTATATCTGAATGAAGATGATGTTCCTGCTGTAAATGGCCTTTTGGCTGTTGGCCCTTTAAAGTCTTCGATTTCTAATTTTCTGTTCTTATTCCAAATAACCTCAGTTTCGTAATTTCTGGGGTTCTCAATTTGAAAAACATCTGCTTTTATTCTATGGCATGTACTCCAAGAACTTGGTTCCTTGTGTTCAGTGATAACAAAAGAATTCCCACCTAATTTCAGTGATTCCGTTTTCGCTAATCTTTTAATTGTTTCATAATCACAATTGAGCGATAGTCCTGAATCTTTAATCTCAATTTGACCTAAGAGTGTAACATTAGATCTATCGATTGTATCAGCCTCAAAAATTGCAAACGGTTCATATTCAAATTCGATGCGACTTGAAGAATTATCTTCTAAGGAATTGGTGATAATTTTTGGGCTACAACTTTGAATCGTGAATACTATTACTACGAGTATAATTTGATTCATTTTCTTAATAAGATGGGCATTAACATGGTTATAGTGAGGTTTAGAGCTCATAAGTGAGCGCTTAAGGTAATCAAATATGTAATAGCAAATGCTTATTTTTTTCACATGAAGATATGCTTAGCTGGATATGTGCCCAAAGCATATCTGATGGTAACTGCCGCTTACATAAATCCGCTACGTATCATGGTTCAGCTAGCTCAGCATAGTATTCCAGCTAACTTAACCCCATCAGCTTTAGGTTAAAATTTTCTCTTGCCCAGAGTATAGCTTGAGCTGACATCTGAGCACACTCCTCAGCGGACGTGGCTATGAATAATTCGATGATATCTACTAGTGATTCATCGGTTCCTTCAGGGACCAGCTGCACTTTCTTTTCTGCAATAGAGGCAATTTGTATAACTCTGAGTTTGCTCTGGGCTCTGAAATCTCTTGTTACTGGTAGGCATGTCAATGTAATTCATGGGTTTCAAAGTGTCAAATCGCTTCGCTAATCAAAGTGTTAATCCTTAATGCAGCGTACAGAGAATCCGACCGCACGAGCGAGGGCGCCCATAGAGGCAGAGCTGCTGTTGAAGTTGAGGTCGCGGGAATTGGTACTGCTAACCGTACTACTCCAATAGCGGCCGTAGTTACCGACATCGTAGATCAAACCATTGCCTTGGAAGCGAAATCCCGCCATGGGCAACTTTAGTGGAGATGCAAAGGCACCTGCGGTATTGTTAGATGTCCAGGTCAATCGCTCCTGATTCCACTCTGCGGCAGTAGGTATGCGAAATCCAGAGGGGCATGGATTGTTCTCGGCAGCGGTACCAGACCACATATGGGTTTCTACATTACTCAACCAATTAGTAGTGCTGGTGATAAATAAACCGCTTGTAGTAAAGTAATTGCTTGCTTGAGATGAAGTAGTAACAGAAGTTCGTTCTTGATGTCCATCGGCATTGCGGCCCCACTGGTATAGGTCGCCATAGCTGGCTGCATCTGTAGAACTGGTGGCTACCTGGGTAGCACCGAGATTGCGATCGAGCCATACCTTACCGGTGACTGGATTGACTACCGTGCCGTAATTTCCTGTACCCACATTTAATAAGCTCTCTGCATCTCTGACAGCCAATGTGCCGTTAAACTGCTTCACCACTAGCTGATCGGCTGTATTATCCGTATTCATAACCGTAATTTTGGCTTGACCTGCTACCTCCAGATTTTGTGAAGTAGACCGCTTAGGTAATAATAGGATCGCGATCATCATGATCGCTGCAAAATGTGCTTTTCTTTGTGTCATAATTGTTTTTTTATTGGTTCGTTTACATAAGTAATTATTTAAAAATAATGAACGCTAACGTTTCGGCGACATCCGTCGTGCTGACAAAGGAAGCTTGCTCGTGAACGTCGCTGTTGTGTACTCAGCAAGGGCAGCTACCTTAAAAGATAACTATATATTTTAAAGGCTGCAAGTCCATCATACGCCAGTTTGACGACTGGGAGTATTAGTAAGCTGCAAGAGCGTAAGGGGTGACCCTTAGACTGAAGGAAGCAGGACTACAAAAGTCGGTGCTAACAAATAGTGACTGAAGAGAAATCACTGAAAGAAATCAAAGACAAGTGATGTCTTTGTCGAAATGGATGACTGACTAATTTTGGCAGAGCCAAAATTAGATTGACTTAATGTCAATCTAAAAAGAACAAAACCTAATATCAATAAGCTTACCGAAGAGTGGTCAGCATTAAAGGATCATGCGGAGTAGAACGTATGGAGATAACAGAACTGTAAAAATATATTCCATAATCTTTGTACAGATTATCTATGGGAAAACCAGGTCCGCGACGGGAGTTGAGCTGCTGCTTAGCATATTTCTTTAGTAACTCATACTGACTATCACGCTCTTTGTGGGGCTCATCCAAGCATGGTGGGACTCTTATGTCCGTCTCTGGCTTAATAAGTTCTGAAGGAGCCATGCCACTTGCTTTATACGTCTCTACATAGCTCTTTACTGTACTGCGATCTATGCCAGGCAGTTTGGATATCATACTCATGGAACAGCTTTGGCCAAACAGTGTAATGATTTTTTTTGTTGCATGTCAATGATTCTTGTGTTACTCAACTCGCTAATTATTTAGAGAAGTAATAGAGAATCAGTGCCCTATTTTATAGTGGTACGCTTTGGATGAGATTATGCCCAAAGTCCCAGGTTAGGTACAACGATAACCATATCACGCCTTGAGAGAATAGGCTATGAGTCTATGAACAACTACTACTCAAAATTCAAAATTTCGATTTAGTGTACCGCCAAGAGGGAGTGGTTCTGACGAAAGT
>Ga0114955_1001069_pt1 | contig 12527 bp, 14 predicted proteins | sample Porto_5metaG_FD_87302 | JGI IMG/M metagenome (GOLD analysis project Ga0114955, IMG submission 87302) | Marine algal microbial communities from Porto, Portugal - Porto_5 metaG | ecosystem: Host-associated > Algae > Red algae > Unclassified | place: Portugal: Porto | collected 2015-02-02 | reverse complement strand
CTGCAGCCTGATGAAGAGGAGCCCAGCTCGGCCGGGCCGGCTGCCCGCGTGGATGCCGTTGGCCCGATTGGGGGCGGTGGGGCGGGCGGGGGGATTGTGGTCGCGGAGCTGTCACCCGTGGTCAATCTGGTGGTGGGGCACGACGGTGGGGGCCGAGGGAGCAATTCGGAGGAGACCGGTTCATCCTTTTCGCCAGAGGCGACTAGTGGGGTCTAAACTGGTGCCACCGCACGTGCGCCCACATCTTATTTGGATTCGGGCGCTGGAGGGGCGAGCGGGCGGTCTGAGAGGGCTGCCCAGGCGGATGCGGCGATGCATGCAGCGTCTCCCGTTGGCGGCGTCCTGATGCAATCTCTGGCGGCCTCGTTGGCAGATAGTTCCCGCCGGTTTGACGAGAAGCAGCGGACAACGCGGCTGGCTGCCGCTGCGGCTGAGCGGACGCGCCGGATTGAGGTGCTGGCTGCGTTAGTGGACAAGCACCCAGACAATCCTGCCTTCCAAGGTATGCTAACGAGAGCCATGGAGCCTACTTCTGGGGCGCAATAGCGTTGCGTGTGCTCACTTGTTTTTACATTGCTGTCCATCAAATGATATCTACGGCTTCTCTCTTGCTCATACATTCGCTCTGTACGTCACATTCTGCCTCATGAATGCACACACGCGCTCCTGTACCTCTCCGCGGCGCACACGTGCACCGACCTCCGGCTGCATCACTGACGCGGGGGACTCGTCCGAAAGAGCTTTCTCAGAAAAGGCGTCTCCTTCTTTGCCACAGAATTTATGTAGCACGCAGCAGACTAGGACCCATCTCATTGCAAAGGAGAACTGCTTGTCCGTCGTCAAAGCGACCCGCAGCTCTTTCAAGCTGCTCCAGCGGCCCTTGAGAATTCCAATTGTATGCTCCGACTTGACCCGCAGACGAGCTAGTTGCTAGTGTAAGGTACACTCCGCCGGAGAGGTACGATCTGGTTCTTTGAAAGGACCGATAACGCGGCTCGTGTACAGCATGCCCTTATCGCCCAACAAATACTCACCCGCGCTGAAGTAGATAGCTGGATGCTGGTGCCAATCCGCCATGCTCTGTACAAAGGTATCCGGGGCGGCGCCGGTACACCCCAGCGTGACGTTGATAACAATGTAGTTCCATTCACACGTGATGATGCCATTTAGGCTGTACCTCGACTTTCGGTCGAAGTACGACCAAGGGTGAAGAGCAGGTTGGTAGGTTAGCGGAGACGTTGTACCGTCAGTGGCCCCGATGCATCCTTGAAACCCGTATCCGTCTGCGGCGAAGCGCGACGACGCCGCCCGACACGACCAGCCTGGCCACTTGATGTGCTCGGGAGCAATCATAGACAGCGTCTTTACGACACGTCGAGTAGACTTTATAACGGCACTGACCGAAATGCCAAATAGATCCGCCACAGCGTCCACCGAACATGCGTTGCCGTAATGGCCAAGCCGGTACAACGTGATGGCGAGTTGTAGGTCGAGAGCCAGCAGGACCCCCCCACGCCGCCGAAGAAATATAGGACGCGCGTGAGCCCATAGGTCGTCTTGGAGCTTTGAAAATGTTGAGCGGCTTACTCGAAAGTAGGTGCGAAAGCGTTGCTCGGAGGCACGATCCCGAACAGCGTGAAACCAGGCCGCCGAGTTGAACGTGACGCCCCAGTTGCGCTGCAGGTACCTCCGTGCCTGCGTCTTGAGATGGGTCTCCCACGTCAAAGCCCAGCACAAGTGGACGCACACCTTGCCCAGCTGCATTTCACCTGGAAGAACATCACACACGTCCACGAGGCGTACGTCCATGGCAGCAAGTACGATGGATAGAAAAAGAAGGCGTTTACGAAGCGAGGACAAAACTACCTTGCCCTCCCGGCGACCCATCACGGCGTCGTACGAAGAGGGGCAGGGGAGGAAGGAACAGGGAGGAGGGCAAAGAGTTGGGGCTTGGGCCGATGTGTCCAGATCAGGAGGCGCAATCCCACGGATCGGTCGTGTCATGAAGCTGAAAATCGCCTGAGTCCCCAGAAAGTGTGAGTACCGGGGGGTCCAGAAACGAGTGACTCTCGCGGGGCGTGTGTGAGTCTGGAAGTCGCAGGAAATGGTTCTAAAATTAAAATCGAAATTAGATTCGCTATAAGGAGTGTTCGTAGACTCGCTACACAGCGAGTTGTGTGCTCGTCCTTATTTAATCCTCGCCACGGATTAGGAACTGTCAGGGGATGTGATCGAGGATAGTTTTTCTCACTCAGCGGGATCGATTCTGAGGGTTGGTCAGACGCGATTTTGAGAAAAGCGTGTGACGATCCCAGGATCAGAGGAGAAAAGGACGTGAACATCTCCCACCGTTGATCCTGGGGTCATCCCAAAACTGAGAAAGAAACCGACCGGGGATTTTTCGCCAGGACATCCTGCAAACTGATCACGACGACCGCTAGTCCTTTTCCTGAGGATTGTAGAGAGGATTGAGCCGTGAATCGGACGGAGACTGGATGACGGATAGTCCGCGAGATCAATCGGAGGACACTGTGAATGACTGTCGCCTGGATCAAATGGCAGAAGGGCCTGCGCTTCACCTCACAACGATCTCAGGTCTTTGCACCGAGATAATCTGCAAATCCACTCCCTGAGACTGTCGGAATGAAAGTCCTGGGCACTGTCATCATCAGTGTGGAGATCATATGGATGGCACCAGAGTATACGGCTCGGGCTTGTGCCGACATGGGGTCGCTCCACCCGTGAATGAAACTCTTGAGCTCGGGCTCATGGTAGCTCTCTTCGTGATGCACCGCCCCAGTCTCAGACGCCACCCACTGTGCTGTGCCGTACTACTCCGTGCTCCTGCAGGTGACTGCAGCGACCCTGTGCCTGATCTGTTCCGTTGGTATCGTCCAGGTGCGGTTTGCGGTGCGAGGAGCCCGCGTCCCGGGCACGCCATTCGCCTTGAGCTCTGCTGCTTGTGCCATCTTAACTCGAACGGTTGTCTAACGTGACCGTGCTGGGTGCGGGGCACTCGTCGTGTTCGCAAGAGGCAGTGTCATCCCTGCAGTCCTCCAGCATGGGACCTCTTGCCCTACGACCCTGTGTTGTCCGCGCCAGGCCGTCGCTTGCTGTTCTATGTATGTGAGTTTTGCTGCTTCATGGAGGCATTGGTTGTGGTTAAACCGAGCGCAATGAAGCGTCGCAGGCGTGGTCCTCGTGGATCTGCCTTCTTCATATTTGCAGAAGACAACCTCCGGCACATGGAGTCGCAACTTGCCGCGAACGCCCCAGTTTCAAACACCGCAGATAAGGATAACCCTGGAAGTAGCAGTGCGGGGCAGATGCAGCACTCTGCATGGAGCAGGCCGCTCCCAGCGGATACTGTTCATGGTGAAGAAGACCCCTCCATGGCGTCAGAGTTTGATGGCGATGGGATTCCGTCGGAAGATACGGACTTTTCCAGTGAAGAGGAAGTCATAGCCGGGGAGTTTGCGTCTCGTCGTGCGTTCGTGTGCTTCACCTACCTCTTCGGGCGCGCCCGTGTTACTCTCAGGCAGTTTGAAATTATGCGAGAGGCCGAGAGCTCGTTCGACCCTGCGTAAAAGTGGCCGTCGCGGTGGCGACTACAGCAGCTTCGCAATCAAGTGCTGAAGTCTGCTGCTCCGGTGCGAAAAGAGAGAACGACGCGCCAGCTTCCTTCTGGGAAGGGAAAAGCCCTCAGAAAGCTACCTGATGTATCTGTGTCATACCTTACGTTCTCTGAACACATCAAGAGGGACTTTGGGGATCCTGTGACGGCATCTCTGTTTTACAGCGACGGTGACGCGCGCAGTGGAACAGTTGAGCGTCCCGCAGAGCTCTTCCAAACAGTAGCTGCCAGGGACCCCGCTCGCTACAATTTTAAGAAGGCATTCGTGTTCAACCCATACCGGTTCGGTCTTGGATGCATCGCAGAGATCTTCTTGGATAACAAGACCAAGCTTTAGGGCAAGTTAAAGAGCACCGCAATAGCTACCGATGGAAAAGTCACGATCTCACCGGCAACGTATGCCCATTCCCATGCACTTCGAGTTGGTGACTTGCTCACGTGTTTTGAGGTCCTTCCAGGACTCTTTCCTCCGGAATTCTGGAGTTCATGCGTCTCAAGCCAGCGCCCAGTCACGCTGAGGATGAGTAGAGCCGGTGAATTTTTGTTATCAACGTCTGGAGCGCACCCGGGCGCGAGAAAGACTCATGGACGGCTCTGACTGCTCCAACTCCCATTGAGCTAGCTGAAGCGGCTCCGCCCGCTGCCGATAACGTCGCCGGAAAAGACCCGTACACAATCTACGTCTCACTATACGGTGACGGGTTTAGTGTCTACAAGCGGGGACGTGGGAGCTTGGAGGGATACTACGGAGCGTACACGTCCCTGGCCCTTGCTGATCGTTCGTTTTCCGTTCGGCCTCTCTTCTATTTGCCACCGGGAGCTTGCCCAGAATTGTTGATTGCTCGCATCGTCGACGACATCATAAAACTGAGTAAGGATCGCTTGGTTGTCTACGACGCCTTCAAGAAAGAAGAAGTCGTGGTTCGACAGTACTTGTCCCTTGCGGTGTTCGATTTCCCGATGGCTGCAAAGTTCTCGAACTCTATCGGACCGAGTGGCACCGAGCACTGCACAAGCTGCGACATTATCCATACAAAAACCACGAGCCACAGGAAGGGGCGCGCCGTGAGCAGCACCGAGTCATTTGACGTCCAGGACACGAGATATTCCAGAGTTCAGGAGCGCACGCATGCGATCATGTCAGCCGTGAAAAAATCAGTGGATCAGTCAGCAGACTCCTTGAGAGAGGCCCTCCTGTTGAATGGCGTGACAGACAGAGTTGGAAGCCAGTTGATGCGGTTACATGAAGCCCGGGGTCCCGGCAGCTTTGATACACGCGAACACATCATCGTTCCTCCCTCGCACCTCCTTTACTACAACCTTGAGTCCCATCTCTTAATGGAAGCGTACGATGCACGCTCTGTGCAGCAGCGAGACAGTTTTAGGAATGAAATGCGTCGCAGTGCAAAACACGTACCCACGCATACTATCCTTTCTTCGGTCGAGCCTGAAAAGATGGGTGGAACGACGTTGTCAATATTGCACTGCGCGGTGCTGATCACGGTGAGTCCCACAGTTCTACAGTACCTCGTACACACGAACACGACGTCTCCGCATGCAGTTGCTGCTCTCGGTGCTCTGAAAGCCCTGCGACAGCTCGCTGCTGCCCTGTTTTATCGTCAAACGATTTTAATTGATGGAGAGTCAGCCATGAGGGAGTGGCCAAACGTTGCTGACCTTCAGCGGCTGGGTGAGGGTCTCATGATTCAGCTGCGTCTACTGCTACCTCTTGCCGGAAAATGGGAGCGACCATCTGTTCATCGCGTGTTGGAGCTGCTCTATCGTGCTCTTCCTCTAGCGCAGCTTGGGTCTGCAATATGCGAGCTCATATTTGAGAAGTTCCACCAATAAGCCAAGCGCGAAGTGGAACAGAGCAGCAACAGAAACTCTGCTGAGAACCCCATGCAACGATGGCGTGAAAATCGAAACCTTGGCAAGGGCCCTGTCCCTGCCTGCGGACCACAGCATTCCTCCTTCATGGCTGCTCGGAAAAACGGACAGCCATTGAACTCCGTTGTGTTCCACCAGCTTGCTCCTCAAAAGCGCTATACAGCTGCTACATTGAACACGTGGTGCCCTAGGACAGCGCTGCACGCGGTTTCGGCCACAAGAGAGGAGTTCTGGCGCTCCCGCGCACCCAACGCGGCGGTCAGATTCTGGCGGCAGGCCCGCCACCCGCAGCGGGCCCTCACAATACGAGAAGGTCCCACTGTGTCTATATCTAGCACGGCGGAGACGTCTGTGGGGGAAACCTCCTCTCCTCTGATGACGCGATCCTCCCAGGTATGAGCCGGGGGAGGGGCCGCAAGCACACACGCAAGGCCCCTAGAGGGAGCGGTGTGCGGCGCCTCTTCGGGGCGCATGCCAGGTGGGGCTTAGGGCCGCCCCCGAGGCTTACATCCCCCTCCCCCAGAGGCAGAGTAGGGCAGGGCCTAACGCGGACGAGGGGCCACGCGACTCCTCGATCCGGACCCCCTAGAGGGGCCTGGAAGCTTGTGGAAGCTCCTCTGACCGGGGAAAAGCCCGGGGCCGAGATTAGATCTCGGCCACTGTCGATATCCCACGAGGACTTTGATCGGAGACTTGAGAATCTGGGGATAAGTCCCTAGTGATGTATTGGGCGATTTCAGTGCAAGCTGGCTTAAATCCAGGGACCATATCTCTCTTTCAGTGGAATGGGGTCCCTTGATTCGTGGCAGGGGCCACCAGGACCCCGCATCAGGGACCATGGCCCGCCGGGCCCCGGCCCCCCTGCGACCGTCTCTTTCTGGGTCGGGATTGTGCACGTCCTGCGTCTTGTTTCTGAGGGTTTATGAGTGTATGCTTTGGGGTCATCGTGCGTACTCGAATAAAGGAGCGTTGCGTTCGCGTTAGTTCCGGCGTTCTGGTGCGCTCCGCGCCTTGTGATCCAGGCGTTTGTGTTCTTTCTCCTTCGTGTCGGTCCGCATCCTGTGCTGGGTCTTCTGACGGGGCTGTGCCCCGTCGTCCTTGCGGGCAGAAACCACTACAACTTCCACGAGATTATCTGGCTCCTCTTCGGTCGATGGCGAAGCCGTACACCTCGTCCGGATTCAAACGATCGGGACAATCGATGACGATGTATACCTTGCCTGTCTAGCTTGGAGAGAGCCAGAGACGGAGCCGTCCGTCTTGGGGCAGCCTGTAGTAGTCAGACGTGATGCTGCGGCCGGCGTCACTCTCGTACGAGCCGAAAGGGTCAGGAGGATGGCGTTCGTACTTCCGTACGGGAACAAAGACTTCATAATTAGTAAGAGGTCAGGCTTCAATTTTAAGGGTGGTTGAGCGTGCGGATGCAGCAGAAGGCGTTAGCCGGCTTGCATTGCTGTTGATTTTAAAACAATGAGAGCCTATTTTACGTTGTGGCCATCAAGTTAAGCGCGAGCACGACAGCCAACAAAGAACGGCCAAACTACACCTCGTCACTTGAAAAGAAGAAGATTGGCATAAAGTACTCACATGCAAACACGCAGCTCACTCATGCCCTTTCTCCACTGCCGTTGCCTCCCATCAACTTGAGCTTTTCGATCAGCAAGTACGTGCGGCCGTTGGGAAGCTGCTGTACAACCAGAGGAGCGTGACACCCGAGAAGACCAGGTTCCCCGTCATGCTGTGCCGCTTGGTAGTGGGACTCGTCGTACTTCGACGGCGCGCAGCGCCAACAGCAGATTGGAGCCCGCGGTCCAGCTCCCGCTCCCAGCTGCTCAATGCACGTCGGGCAAACAACGACAGAGAGCCAGGTGACGATCCCACAGTGTGGGCACGCAGCACCGTCCCCTGATAAATCTGTGCCCACGCCCTCCTTCTCCTCAGGGAGCGCAAAGGGCTCTCCCGATGGCTTGATGGCAGTTTCGACTACAAAACGTCGCACAAGCTGAAGAGCCTGGGCAAAGTCCACCGCCGACGGCCTCTTGCCACTCCAGGCTGGTTTCGCTTCCGTATTCATGTACGAGAGGACCGACTCGAGGTACTGGGACAGATAGGACACCATGTCACCAAGGTCCCGCTGGAATTCTGTCGGCTCCCGGGCCTCATAGGCAATGGCGTCGACGAAGGACCATTTCCCATCAGCCAGCTTCAAGGCACTGAGCACCAGCAGCTTCTCAACAGGAATGAGCATCCCAAGCTTTCCGCGCCAGTGCATGGCGTGCTGAATCGCATGCACGAGGCAGCCTGTGCATGTGAGGTTCACAGCCGAGGCCACATTAACCCCCGCGTTGAACCCGCTGTGAGGGACCCCGTAGCCTGTCATGACAAAGTCCCCGGGCACCATTTTGTGGAAAACCACACGGACACCATGCGCGAGGAAGAAAGAGGCAGGCCATAAACTAGCCTTGAGCCCCAGGACCTGCCAGACGTCCCCTCCTGCGGCTGCGAGAACGACTGGATCCATGTGCTCAACAAAGACGCGTACAATACGAGGAACTTCGCTGTTGGCAATGATGAACTGCATTTTGCTAGCCCCGGACTGCAAGTACGAGACGGACTGTAGCAGGTGGTCCTCAACGTGCCAACTGAAGTGGGATCCGGTAGTGCCCATGTACAGAAGATTTGTGTTGTTACCTTCGTATGTGGCGGCGTCACCAAGCATGCTGTGATGGTTCAGAGTTCGGGGGCTCTCCAAGCGTTCGGATGGGGGGAATGGAAAAGCTTTCGCAGTGCAGGCGGGGTCGCCCAGACTCCTACCACACCCATCTTCATTTGACGGCGTTAGGTCCGAGACGTAGTACACATCGACTGGTTTGGGCTTCACAGGACCCATGACGTTCGTCTCGTGGGCACCAGATGTCCCTCCTCTCACCCGCGTCACGGTTGTATTATTGACACAGGCGAGGAACTGCGGCACACCAAACTCATGGTACTGTTCGAGAAGGGCGGCTTTACTGTTCCTGATCTTCTTCTTGAGATCGTCAGCCAAGAGCAACTTCTCCCGCTCGGGTGGTAGCTGAGCCCGCAGCTCGCCCCGCTTTACAGTGGGGTCGGGATGAGGGCTACGGGAACAGACATTGCTCACAATTATAGGGTACTGAGGAAAGGTTTGAACCCGTACTCTGACCGGCACCCCCACCTTCCGCTTCGGCGCGACACATGACGCGGGTCGAATCTTGGGATCTTTGATTCGGAACACGTGCGCACCATATGTCCTGATTGACGCGGCATGCGATCGAATTACACCGAGCAAGCCCATTTCGGGAACATATCTTACACATGATATTGGAATCGTGCGAGAATCCAAATTTTGTCGCTGTAAAGGGGATGGCCTCTTGCCGGGTGTATCATATCGCGCCCTTGGCGGATGCCTGGGATCGTCCACGAGATCGACGCCCTCACACCCCGCATGAGCCCTTCCATCATCCTCGGCACCGAGCTCCGGCTCATTAGCGACAACTTGTTGGCTGCGCGACGTTTGGAGGGTCTCGCCACAAGAGGCAGTGACACAGGCGGCCCCGAGGTCCGGCCGGCCAGATTTTCTCGCATCAATGTGGCCCGAGTGGAGGCGGGCGTCGCGTGGTGAGTCAGCCGTTGTGCGGTCCCGTGACGGCGGTGAAGCAGGAGGGGCTGATGGAGGCGATGAGGGAGGAATGCCAGCGAGAGTCCTCAGATCAGCAGAGTCCGAGCTGTTCCAAACATCGCTGCCACGCGAGGCTATGCTGCCGTCGACTTGTCCAGAACCGACATCAAGTCGGGCGGAGAAACCCCCACCGACACCCTCGGCATGTCCCTCCCCGACACCAGAAAACACCATCTCAAAGGCCACGCCGAGATCCCGCCCTTCTTCCTCAGCGGCGTGCTGAAGGCGCTCACACGCGGAGCCACCACCGCTTGTTACTCGAGCATGATCACCACGGGCGCCAACGCGAACTGCCCCACCAGCAACCCCACCAGCACCGGCAGGACGACCGAGGCGCCCTCCACCTTGGCGCGCACCCTCAGCGCCGCCAGCACGCCCGTCTTCGCGACCGCGGTCGCCACCGCGGTGCTCACCACAACCTCCTATTCGAGAGCCATCGTCATCGTGTTCGCCGCCGCTATCGCCACCTTGGCTATCACCGGCGGCGGCACCAGTGCGTGTATCTCCAACATGGTCACCACGTGCGCCAACGCGAGCTGCCCCGCCAGCAGACCCACCAGCACCAGCACTATCACCGAGGCGCCCCCTACGTTGGCCCCCACCCTCAGCGCCGCCGGCATGCCGATCTTGACGACGGCGGGCGCCACCGCGGCGCTCATCACCACCACCTCCCCCGGTGCCGTCATCATCGTTGTCGTCGCCGCCGTCGCCACCTTTGCGAATATCGGCGGCGGCACCAGTGGGTGTAATTCCAACATGGTCATCATGGCCACCATCACGAACAGCTACACCAGCAGCCCTACAAGGACCAGCACGAGCACCGAGGCGCCGGCCACCTTGGTGTCTACCCTCAGCACCGCCAGCACGCCAGTCTTGGCGACAGGCACCGAGGCGCCCTCTACCTTGGCCACCACCCTAAACGCCGCCGGCATGCCGGTCTTGACGACTGCGGGCGCCACAGCGACGCTCATCACGACAACCTCCCCCGGCGCCGTCGTCATCGTTGTCGCCGCCGCCGTCGCCACCTTGGCGAATATCGGCGGCGGCACCAGTGGGTGTATTTCCAACATGGTCATCATGGCCACCATCACGAACAGCTCCACCAGCAGCCCCAAAAGCACCAGCACGAGCACCGAGGCGTCGTCCACCTTGGTGTCCACCTTCAGCACCGCCAGCACGACCGTCTTGGCGACCGCGGGAGCCACCGCGGCGCTCATCACGACCACATCCCCCGGCGCCGTCGTCATCGATGTCGCCGCCGCCGTCACCATTTTGGCGCTCGTCCGCGGCGGCACCATCGCCAATGACCGGAGCATCGCCTCCACGGGCGCGACGACAATCAGGTGCAGCGACAGCTTCAGGAGCACCCCCACCACGAGCACGGAAACGCTCCCCGCCTCGGCGCTCATCGTAAATGCTCGAGTCACGACCGTCGTGATGACCAACGTCCCCACCGCGACGCCGACCGCGATGATCCTTCGCAGCGCCATCTTCATCGTGGGCGTCGCCGCCGTCGCCACCTAGGCGCTCACCGGCGGCGGCGCCATCCCGTGTAACTGCAGCATTGTCATCACGAGCGCGACCCCGTGTAGCACCAAGAACTGCTCCAACAACAGCACCACCACGAGCACCGAGGCGCTCTCCATCTCGTCGCCAACCCTCACCGCCGTCACCACGAACTTGGTGATGATTGCGGTCACCACCGTGGCGTCCACCGCGATCACGCCGCAGTGCACCTTCTTCGTCGTGGGCGCCGGCGCCTTGACCACCTCGGCGCTCGTCTGCGGCGGCGCTATCGAGTCTAACCGGAACATGTCCATCTCAAGAGCGTCCGCTGGCAATTTCATTAACATCTCCGTCTTCGCCGCGGTGGCGCGCAGACGCGACGGCGCCGTGCAGGCGGTCTGCACCGTGGGCACCGTCGGCACTGTCGTGCTCACCCCCGGCACGGCGTCGCTCGTCACCGAAGCTGCTTCGAATGCCGCCCTCTTGTCTGCGCATGTCACTGCCGCCGCTGCGGCTGCCTCGTGCGCTGCCCTGCGAGCGGCTCCCGCTCCCTCCGCCACTCCGACCAAAGCCGCCTCAGCCACTCCCACCAAAGCCGTCTCGCCCACCCGCCCCCCCATTCTCGCTGTCGTGGTACTCCATGGTATGCGTGCTCGATGACGCGTCCTCAGATAGCTCCCGTCCATTCATAAGCTCCTCAGCTGGCTCGTACTCATGGAAAGAGTCATTGCCCGGGCGATGGGCTTGCACGGCGAGTCGCACGAGGCCGCGAAGGCGTCGAGGTGCGTGCGCCTTGCCACAGCCACGCCCACGATGGTTGCGCAACAGGGCACGGGCGGCTCCGGGAGATGCGGACTGAAGAGGCGTGAAGAACGACAGTAGTCTCTCGGCCGAGTCGTTGAGGTTGCCTCTGCTGGTCTGGATGACATCTACCGGCGCCAGCCGCCGCAGGGTCTCCACCACCCTCGTGAGCGTCCCAGGCGAGTTAAACGTCCGCAGCATCGTCCGGCAGATCGTTGTTGCCATCACGATGAACAGCTGGTCCACCACCCGCTCGTCCCAGCCACCTGTACCCATTCCCACCGAAGACGTGTTGACTACGACAAGCGCCGAGTCGCGTTCCGCCGCCCCCACGAATACCCTACCGTGTCTCTCCGCCTGAACAACCACCTGGACCATGTGGTCCAGGGACCGCACGACAATGCCCCACCAAAGCCGGCCAGAACGCACAGGTATCAGGACTGTGCCCGCGCTGAACACCAGCCTCTGGGGCACTAGGTGACAAGCCCGTTCCATCAGAGCCCGGTCACCACCCCCAGCTGCGGAAACGTCTGCAGCGTCTAATGACGTCAGCACTCGCAGACCACCGAATCGACCCTCACTCCCATGCCGATGTAGCAACCAGAGCAGCATACCGTCAAAGAGGCGAGGCGACAGGGGGGACCCATCGGCGAGCGGCGACATATCACCGGAAAAGAGCTCGACATGACGAGTGGCCGCACGTGGGAACAGCAGCCGATGGCCGATGGGTCGAGGTGGGGGCAGCAGCCGTGTGCTCACCTTCCGTGAGCGCGCCACAGAAGGGGGTTCGGGTCGCGCACATCCTGCAGCTGCAGGCACCCAACGCATCTCACGGCGGTCTTCCTCCTCGGAAACACACTCCCGGAAGCGCTTGTGCGGAGGGGAGGGGGAGCGCGCCACGGGCGACCGGTGGCCGGCAGAGGAGTGCTCGGCAGGAGATGGAGCAGGGTGGCGCACTGCTGCGGCCGTCGGGAAAGCGGAGCGTGGTTGGGGTTG
>Ga0114955_1001064_pt1 | contig 12547 bp, 14 predicted proteins | sample Porto_5metaG_FD_87302 | JGI IMG/M metagenome (GOLD analysis project Ga0114955, IMG submission 87302) | Marine algal microbial communities from Porto, Portugal - Porto_5 metaG | ecosystem: Host-associated > Algae > Red algae > Unclassified | place: Portugal: Porto | collected 2015-02-02 | reverse complement strand
TTTCAATCGTGATATTTTTTCGAATAGGCATAATAGCCACTGATGCTGTTGAGGTATGAATACGCCCCTGCTTTTCAGTTGCCGGGACTCTCTGTACGCGATGTACTCCCGTTTCGTAACGCAACTGCTTGTACACACCTTCTCCCTTGAATTCAATAGATGCCTCCTTATATCCACCAACATCGTTACTGTGCTCATCAATGGTGCGCGTTTGCCATCCTTGGGTTTCGGCATAACGTCGATACATCGCAGCCAATTCATACGCGAAAAGGCTCGCCTCGTCACCTCCTGCACCTGCGCGCACCTCGAGGATAATCTCGTTAGGGAATTCTTCTTCCTCACGCTCTTTTTCCAAAATTTCCATAATTTGATCTTCGACGACTTTCTTTTGATCAGCGAGCTCTCCTAACTCCATTGATGCGAGTTCTTTCATCTCGTCATCCGAGCTTTCATCCAATAGTGTCTGTGCTTCCTTTTCTTTTTCAATAAGGCGCTCTAATTCAAGCGCACTATACTTGGTACGATTGTTCGCGAGGAGCTCTTGGATTGTTGGTAACTCTAAGGGATTCATATATTTTATATAAAGATAAAAGCCTGGCATCTCAGAGACCTCTATCTCTATAATACCAGACTTTTACTCTTGGGATCATTACAGCTACGCTGATGTCTTGATCTTTCCAGACTTCTCAACACGCTTACGGAATCGCTCTGCACGTCCAGCCGTGTCCATGATACGCTGATCTCCTGTATAGAAAGGATGCGATGTACTAGAGACTTCTATCTCGTACAATGGGTACTCTTTGCCGTCAGTATACTTCCCTACCTCTTCAGTAAGCACGCACGACGACACGAGGAACATATCACCATTTGAGGTGTCTTTGAAGATGACGAGGCGATAATTGTCTGGATGGATTTCTTTCTTCATATGCATGACACACTATCACGAGATGGTTATATTGACAAGTATTTGCGCTTTCTCAAATGCATTCTTATTAAAAAGCTCTAATGACAGAACGAAATATTTGGCGTGCTCCGGCACGAGTTGCGGCATCAGGCTCAGATTGAAAAGCCTGAATAAAAATATAGATGAAGATAATCACCACAATGATACTCAGAATTGTCTCTATACGATCACGATTCATAATAATTCTTTCAACTAATACCCAGCTTCCAAAATATCAATGTTAGCTTGGATAGTTTTCTTGTGCTCCATAACGCCATTACCGTAGAATGCATTCTTGACCCCTGGAACTTCACAGCCTCGCCCTGAATAATATTTACATGCTGCATTACGTTCGGCGGTATATGTCTGAGCACTAGCCCCGAGATCCTTCATATACAATGATGTCGCCGTTACCGCATGAAGATGAATCCATGGATTAGATGGAGTTCCTGTCCCCAAGGTATTCCTAATACGGTCTTTACTCGCGCTATATGAATAGTTGCCCGCGGCATCTTTAACGAGACCCCCATAATCGCCCCATGTCGCAGGAATGAACTGCGAGAGACCCATAGCTCCACCCCAACCCCCAGAGGCCAGTGGGCACGAGAGAGGCTGCCCATCAGGGCTAATACCGAGTGTACTCGTTAGCGCCAGGTATGCAGCCTGATCATTGCGCCATGATCCAGAATCTGGTCCTGGCATAATCGTCTTCCATGTGCGTGCGTCACCCGGACGATTACAGGTACCGATATTCTTCCCAATATTAGTCTCCTGCTTGAGAATCGCGAGGATGAACGCTGGATCAATATTCGTACGACTCCCTGCTTGCTTGGCAAGTTCGTAGGCTTGCCCGAAGGTAATGTCACCACCAGAACCTGCTAATTGGAAAAGAGCTGATGATACCTTTTGGTACTGTGCCTTACGGTCGGCAATAACATCTGCGTAATCTTTTTCTTTGTCTTTGCTGACTTCTAGTAGGCTTCTCTTTTCACCCTCTTTGACTTCTACATTCTTTTGGTCAATTTCTAGGGCGTACTTTGTATCAGCTGTCTCTTCTTTTTTACGCTCGAGTTCTGCTTTTTCCTCCTCGGTCAGTGCCTTTATCTCCTCGAGACGATTGAATGAGTGAGTGAGCGATTCGTTGATCTGCCGGTATGATGCCAAGTCACCAAAGAATTCATTCACGGTTTCTCCACTCATGAAGAATTCGATGAATGAGTATGATTCCAGAGTATATTGCTGACGAAGCACGCGTGCGAGAGACTGCTTCTCGCGTGTAAGTTCATTCTGGAGTTCATTAATTGCATTATTATTGCGACGAATATCTTCTGAGAGCGTGTTGATTTGCTGGGTCTTTTTTTGGATGGTGAGTTTCTTGTTTTTTATTTCGAGTTGTAAGGTCTTGATGTCCGTTGAGATTGAACCCGTTTCACCCTTTTGCTTATCGAGGAGTTTTTCTGTTTCTGCGATTTCTTTTTCCAATTCCTTGAGCTCTTGTTGTAAGGTATTACGAACAGCTTCAATATCACCTGACTGTGCATCGGCTTGCGGCGCAATAAAAAGCGAAGAGAAAACGAGTACGAAACACAGAGAGAAAACTGCGAGCGAATGAGCGAGACGCATGGTTTGGATATCTTTCATATACATTATATATCGCATAGTGTTACATACTAGCATACCAAGGGACATCAAAAAAACAAGCCGTCGAAGACTTGCCTTTTATGATACTAGTTGCTTATATGTTCTGTGATTATTCTTCTGCTGGGGCTTCTTCTTCTTTGCCATCATTCTTCTCGTCTGAGGCAATAGCTGCCATATCAATCTCGGTAACTTCTTCTTCGACTTCCTCCTTGATTTCTGAAACCGTAGCGACAATAACTCCCTCGCCTGTAATGAGCTTCGCCGATGGTGGCAATGCAATATCTTTGACATAGATATTGTCATCCAACGTATTAAGACTAGAGAGGTCGACAGAGAGAGACTGAGGAAGATCAGCAGGGAGTACTTCGATTTCAATAACTTGAATCGCTTTATTGAGCACACCGAGCCCTTGATCCTCAGCAGGCGCCATACCTTCGAACTCGAGTGGAACCTCAACACGGATTACCTCATTCGCATTAACGAGGAAGAAATCAACGTGAAGGAGCTTTTGCGTCACAGGGTGTACCTGAATATCCTGGATAATTGCCTGTTGATCGCCCTCGGGTGTCGTAAGGTTAATAATTGTCGATTGACCAGCCTCCTTGTACAGAGTGATGAATTCTTGGCGTGGGACCGTAATTGATGTCGTGCCCTTATCATTACCATAGTACACAGCAGGGATCATATCAGCATCACGAAGAGCACTATTATTGGTAGTGGTTGTGTCGCGTGCTTGGCTTATTAGTTTCATTTCCATATGAGAGCATATTCTACATACAATAGAAAAAAATGCAAAAGAAAAAGACACAAATGCATAACATTTGTGCCCTTAGTAAGCCAATCAATAAATTACTAGCTATTTTTTTCTTGGCGCCTTCTTTCTTCTATTTTTTTTGTAGCTGGTCCTCTGAGGCCCAGCCTTGATTTTTCAGGGGAATGAAATACAACAACATCTTTACCATCGCCCTGCCTTGCTTACTCTTCTTCAACAGGGTTCATTGTAATAAAGATAGATCCCCCGACAAATGCAGTGAATCCTAGAAGCCCAGCGGCAATATCTGATCCCGGGATAATATTTAACAATATCCCCATGGACCCAACAAACCCTAGTAAGAAAAGGCCTCCGCCTAAAAATAATTTTATTTCTCTCATGATATATTTTTATGAAAAAATGATTTAATGAACAGGGTATGAATATATTATACCATATTTAATATAATAAATCAATATTTTTCTTCCAAAAGCATTACTTTAAAGCATTTTTGTGCTTTTTAGAGAATAGAAAAACCTCTTTTAGCATGAATGTAACTAAAAGAGGTTTCTAGTATTTTGAGACTTTCTTATCCCTTATCACCTCCGAAATCAACAGTATTCGGCATCTCGAGATTGAATGATGTTGTTTCGCCATTTACCGACACGCTGTAGTTCCCAGAATCGAGGCCGACAATATTCAATGGAATCGTCTCATTGAATGGCTGCAATGCTGCTGTACACGCAATATCTGGATTGTCCTCCTTCTGCCCTACTACATCAATGGTGAAGCGCTTGAGGAGCGAATTGTACTGTACAGGCGTACGTGACAATTCTGTACACCCATCGGCAACCGAGCCTGCTATAACGACACTAGCCTGTACTGGGAATGACTCAGAGATGTTCACGCGTACCGTATCAATTGCTGCAGGAGTATCTATTATTTTCTTTTCTACCATTACATCCCCGTCAGGATTACCAGGATTGCTTCCAATGCCTGGAACGTTGCCATTGAGTAAATCATTACCCTGATCCTCAAGGTTGTTCAATTCATTCTGAAGATTGGTCGTTTCTCGATCAATACCACGATTGGTATTATTACCGAAAAGACTCCCTAGTGATCCACGCCCAAAGAGAAGATATCCCAAGATCAATAGCGCCCCCAGGATCAAAAAGAAAATAATACGACGGAACCTCCAGCGCCGCTTGTACACATCGTCAGGAACGCCCACCTTGCGTGACGATTGCATGGCTGACGTGCTTTTCTTGGTCGAATTCATACTCGAGCTAGGCTTTGCGTAGCTTTTGTTCGTAGTACTCGCTTGTGATGCAGATGACTTGCCTGCTGACCATGTGGCTGTATTTTGAGATGCACCACCAGTAGCTGCCATGCTCGATGACGCCGTTGGCATTATCACCTTCCCTTGTTGCGCTGTGTTGGTATTAGTAGAAGGAGAACCATTTGGAGTATTCCCTAAAGCATTAGAAAGAGAGCCTCCTGTTGCTGAGGCTTTTTTAGTATATTTATTTTTATTATAGCGCTTTTTCTTTGGTGACATAATGATAATTGGATTATTGGTGAGATGTCTAAATAGTAATTACTTACACATTATACGCGTTGAGAATCAAGGTGTAAATGACGAATATTGGCAGTTTTACACACGAGGAGCCCCCTTCATCAAAGCCTCTTTTCTGGATTATAGATTATTAAGGCTTTCAACGATTGCCGGAACGACACGATCGTCAAAAGGCTTCGGGAGGATATATGTAGCATTTAATTCACTCTCCATAACAAGACTCGCGATTGCGTGTGCTGTTTTCTTTTTCATTTCTTCTGTAATTATTGGATATCTATATTGTAAAGCAGCTTTAAAAATACCTGGGAAAGCGAGGACATTGTTCACTTGATTCGGCAGATCGGATCGCCCTGTCGCAAAGATTGCTGTTTTTGTCTGATCTAATACTTTCGGATCGAGCTCTGGGTCAGGATTAGCAAGCGCAAAGACGATTGGATCATCATTCATAGTATCAATCATTTCAACAGTGAGGAGATTTCCTTTTGAAACACCGATAAATATATCAGCATGAGCGAGCGCATCAGTGAGACTTCCCCGCTGTGCATCTTTGTTCGTTATTTGTGCGAGTTGTTCTTTGACCGGGTTGAGATTATCCCGCCCTTCATAAATAATTCCCTTCGAATCACATAACAATAGTTCTTTGGGCGTATTCTCAGTATCCCATTGCAGTAATGCCTTGGTGATTGCCACGCCCGCCGCCCCAACACCATTCACGACGATCTTGGTATCTGATAACTTTTTATTCACTACTTTCAATGCATTGATGAGGCCGGCATATACGACAATGGCTGTACCATGCTGGTCATCATGAAATACGGGGATACCGAGATTCTGGAGGCGTTCCTCAATCTCAAAGCAACGCGGCGCTGAAATATCCTCGAGATTAATTCCACCAAACCCAAGGGAAATGAGCTCGACAGTGCGCACAATCTCATCAGCATCCTGTGTATCGAGAACAATTGGGTAGGCATCAATGTCAGCAAAATGCTTGAGAAGGAGCGCCTTCCCCTCCATAACAGGATACGAGGCAGCTGGACCGATATTACCGAGCCCGAGAACCGCCGATCCATCAGAGATAATAGCGACACTGTTCCCCTTGCCCGTCACCTCATACATAGCCTCAGGATCTGCAGCAATAGCACGACAAGGCTCTGCAACGCCTGGAGAATAGGCACGCGCGAGGTCTGTGGCCGTTTCCATAGGGACCTTGCTGTGGGTGGCGAGCTTTCCTTTATTTTCTGAGTGCATTTCGAGTGATTGTTGATAGATATCTGACATATGTGATTACTATAGCATAGTACGCATGATGTATCATAAATTACTTGACATAACAAATACAATAATGCACTATTATTTTATACAAAAATATTCTTTAACAAACATATCTTGATAGTACCACCCCATTATTATCTACAAACTAAAAGAAATGGTAGACATAAACTCGGCTGACCAAAAAAAATGCAAATACCGAAGCATAAAGCTAACCTTGGCCCTTAAGGCATCAGAGTTCTCAAAGACTCCATCAAATAGATATAGAGTCATTGCCTATGAAAAACTTGCCCTAGTCTCAACTGACTGGGAGGCTGGTAGATTTATAAAGCTTAAACATATACTCTCGAGCTTTGAAGGGTCAGAAGATCCAATGGGTGACGCAATATACCACCTAAAGAATGGTGGAGAAATTATAGCACCCCCAATAACCATAACCAAGAAACGAAAGCGAAAACCAAAAATATAGCCAACACGAGACTTTAAGCACACATACAATGTGTACTTAAAGTCTTTTTTTATATAAAATTTTACCCCAATTCTGACAAGGCCCTGGCCTCTTTGAGATAGCGTTCGGTGCGTTTGGGTATGAAATTATACTTGACATAATAATTTATATAAGCATAATACATTCACACTAAAAATTCTTTAACAAATTTATTACCAAAATCATTGAATTGCTTTCTATATCTAAAAATATAGCAAAGAAATTTGATGGTTTAAAACTTGCTTTCGATGAAAAAAATAACATTGTTATTTATCTTACTGACTCTTATTTTACACTCTTGCAATGACACAGCAAGAGATTACCTCCTATATAATAATGTCGGTGACAACCAGTTTCTCTATGGACTCGAAAAAGACGAATCAACCTACGAGATGCTGGGAGAAATCAAAAATGGACAAGAGTTGTCTCTTGTTTTTGTAGGCGTTACCCTTCACCTCAGGGCAAGAGATGGGGTATTTTCCCAAGAAATAAATTTACCCTCAATATGCAGTGGTAAAATTAAACTGAATGACAACACATACAAATTCGGCCCAATGCTGGATTTAGACTATTCTGTTTCTGAATTAAAAAATGAAAGCTGTTCTAATTGCTCAGAGTGGTTATTCATAAATAAGAATTACTTCACAAAAGAGGCACTAGAGTCAGGGAGCATAAATCTTCCATTCGCCCTAAGTGAGGCAGTCCCGAAAAATACGAAGAGATGTGCGACCATATCTCAAGAAGAATGCTCTCGCATTTGGCGAGATTGGCTGAGAACTATATAGCAAAAAAAAAATGAAAAAATACATGTGAACTTACTCTCGAGGTGGTTCACATTTTTTATTCCCCCAATTCTGACAAGGCCCCGGCCTCTTTGAGGTATCGTTCTGCGCGTTTGGGATCAATGGCGAAATGCTTCACCATTTCTTTTGCTGAATAAAGGAGAATATCCTGGATCAATACTGCCCCCTCGTGGATGAATGCCTTTCTATCTGACTTGGACAATGACGGCAAGATCGAGATTGGATACGCCCGCGTCTCGGCAATCATATCCTCTAACGAATTCCCTGCTGGATAATCCCATCCGAGTAATTTCATCTCTGATTTTTTATACTTGGCATAGATTTTAGAGCTCGAGGTGAACTCTGTATTGGTGACCATCCATACTTCGAATTTTTTGTCTTTATATTTAGCTAATTTTTTATTTGCTTCTAGAATATCCTCGAATCGTGCCCATGAATACATCACTTCATCGACATGTGTCTTGAGGCCATATTGATTCTTGTACTTGGCTTCTATATAGATACGCTGACCCGCCTTGGTCGCCAGCACATCAATCTCATGAGAGAGGCCTGATGCGCCCTTAATATTCTTGTTCGTTTCTGTTTTATACCCTTGCTGGCTCAGTACCGCTGCGGCGAATTTCTCGAACAAATATCCATCAGGACCCAGATTCGCCATTGCTCGGCGTAGACTATAGCGCGCAGAGATATGCAGATCCTCTTTGACCAGATACTTCAACGCGGTACGCCAAATCTTCTGACTGGTGACCTGTGGCGTGAGCTTCTCCTCTACCATTGCACATACACGATGTGCGAGCTCTTCTGGAGCACCAGACTTCATCAATGAGCTACACAATTTATCAGGTTCAAATGCCTCGCTGCCACCTTGGCGCTTGTTCACGAGGATTTTATTGTGTGTATGGGATTGTGACTTTTTTTGAGACTGAGACATAAAATTTATAGCACATAAAAATGGTGGTACAAATGAATAGCTATCTTTTTTCGAGCCACTTGCGGTATTTTTTCGTCATATTTGCGAAACCCTTCGTGCTGTCAGCGATTTTTTTCTTGCCATTAACCATGGTGATATGCGCATCGAGCACGATATCTTTGGCAGGCTTCCTTTTTGGTAATGCTTCGATATGCTTCTGGGCATCGTTGAGCATCTTCTTTGGTGATCGTGTCACATCCTTGACGAATGCCTTTTCGCTCAATTTCTTGCCAGTTGCCTCATGAAGGAGCTCAGGGAATGACTTTGCAGAAGCGAGGCTCCATACTTTCTTCATTTCTTTGCCTACCGATTTGTTATCAACAATATATCCATACTTTTTATAAAAATACTCTCGCCATTGATGCAACCCCAAAAGAGCAAGACCATATCCATGATATGAACAAGCAGACGTCCATGAATAAATATGAGGGACATTTAACAGCGAAATTGAGCTTTTAGATCGCTTGGTATGACGATCAAAATTTTCTTTCGCGAAACGCAACACCTTGGACCGCGTTAGTTTCTTTTCTTCATAGAGTGCTTTTTCGAAATACATAACACTTGAAATCCCCATCATTGAAAGGGGTCTGAGGGGTCCAATCTTATTCACTTTTCGCTTATATAATTCCTCTGGATATGCCTCGCCTTGCTCATTCTTGGCATAACGATGACGCCACTCTGGGCTTGAAAAGACAGTGTCGAGGAACATGCTTTGTGTTTCTGCCCATGCAGTTGATGCTGGTGGATATTCATGGTTGAGACATACATCAGCCTGTTGAGAGTTCAAGTAATGTGCCGCATGACCACCTTCATGGAACAGCGTCTCCATGGCTCGTGCGCCTCCGCCTGGCTGATTCGGCACGAGATTACAGGTGAAATTCGCCTGTCCTGGCATGCGCTTATTTTTCTGATAAGAGATAGGAGTTGGCCAGTGACAAAATCCATTCGGATATTTACCTCTACGATCAAGGAGATCGAGTACAAGTCGACTCCCCCGAAATGAAATACCCATGTTCATGAAGGAACGCCCCCATCGATCGAGTGCATCGCTGAATTGGAAGTATGGATCTTCTTCTTTTTTAAAATCACCTGCCAAAAGATATTGCGTATTCCAAGGCTTCTGTAATCCTTTTATTCCAAGCTCTTTCTCCAATGTGTCGTAGACACTAAAAGCGTATTTTGTTTTATCGTAAATAGTATCAAAAATATCAAAGAGCTCCTTTTTTTTCATACTCTCTTCCATCATGAGCTTATACGCATAAAAGTCTTCAAATCCTAGACCTTGTGCATATTCATTACGGAGCGTTACAAGTTCTACGAGATTGTCCACGTTACGCCCAGCAATATCTTCCAATGCGTTGAAACATGCCTTGCGTATTTTCTCATCATCATTTGTTGACATCATCATGCGCATAGCAAGGCGCGATGTTCTTTTGAACTTTTTGGTTTTGGGATGTATGTACCCTTCTTTTCCTTGGGCAATAGATTCATGAATTTTTCCTTCGAGTACAGCAATGTCATCACGCAATTTCTTGAGATGCGCAGGCGTCTGATATAATTTGAAAAAATGAATCCAATGATCAATGCGCTCTTGCAACTGACCTGGGGCGTATTGATGAAATTCTTGCAACGTTATCAAATGCTTCTCATTACTATTGAATGCATCTCGGGCTTTTAAGGCTTTTTCCATTTTTATATTTTCTTTCCCAATATCAGCACTCAAATTCATATAAACGTTCCAAAATGCTTTTTCATAACGTGCATGAAGTTTGAGGTAGGTCTCGTTGAGCATCTCAATAAAAGCACGTATTTCTGATTGTTTTGGTAATGTGTTTTTGGGTTTTTTACGTGCCATATTTTATAAATCTTTATGTAAAATAAATAATGAGAATAATTAGCTAGAGATCATTTTATGCAAGCAAGTATACCATAAACAAAATATGCTATACTTTCTCGCATATGACAGACCCATCAGACAGCACCGAGATATTAGAGCACCATATTGAAACACTGAATGCCATTCGAAATGATTGTAAAATGTTCGCCAAAGGAGATGAAAACAGTGAGCGTATTTGCCTTATTAATACAGAACTGCAGCAAGGTCTTAATATTATTGATGGTCAACCGAAATCTGTTACTATTTTCGGCTCTGCACGCACACCAGAGACTGATAGTTATTACCAGAAGATTGTACGTATCGCAGAACGTGCTTCGCAATCAGGCTACACAATCATTTCTGGTGGAGGCCCAGGCATGATGGAGGCAGCGAATCGAGGGAGCCATCAGGCAGGCGGCACGTCAATCGGCGCAACGATTAAGCTCCCCTTTGAACAGAGTACGAATCCTTATGTGAATCTCGAGGTGCCATTCTATTATTTCTTCACACGAAAGGTGGTCATGTCATATTCTGCAGAAGCCTATGTGTATGCGCCTGGTGGATTCGGGACACTTGATGAGCTATTCGAGATCCTTACACTGATGCAAACGAAGAAGATCCCACGTGTGCCCGTTATCCTTGTTGGTGAGGCATTCTGGAATCCATTAGAGCAATTCATTGAGAATATTTTAGAAAAAGAATTTGAAACTATTTCACCAGAGGATCGTGATCTATACATCATTACAGATGATGAAGATCTCGTCCATGAGACGATCATCAATGCAGCTATTCGTGAGCGAGGATAGATGAAAAAAATACAAGAACCGTTCTTGGTATGCAGTACCAAGAACAGTTCTTGTATTTTTTATTGCTTTTACCCGATCAACTTCTCAATCCATGGAGATCCTTGTTCTACAAGATATCCGAGAAGAAAAAAGAAGGTGAAATTCCCTAATAAAATATACATTAAAATATCACGAGGCTTTGCCCCTGTGAGTGATATCAGAGACAAAAATATATCAGTAGAAAAAGGAACAAACCCAAAAAATGCCCAGATTATGACTTGGATCGTAGGCAATGATCTTTGCCTAAGCCAACTTTGAATACGTTCGAGTCGTTCGTATTTATGTGCTAGCGCATGACTCGCCTTGCTCACCAATACATAGAAAATAATGTCGCCTATTGCCACTGCAGGCGCAACTACTAATGCTACGGTTATAGGATCAAGTCCACCGACAATTGCAACTGCCAGTGCTGCGTAAAATGGTGCCGAAGTAAATGTTGAAATAGTACTAAAAAGACCCACAATAAATAACGCGAGATACACATTCCGCGACCCTAATGTATCGATAATTTCTTGGGGAGAAAATTGAAATGCCGCCCATATGAATCCAATCAGGACAAGCGCAGGGATAAGAACTGAAAGAACTTGTTTGAGTTTGGCCGACATGCAGAATTCTTTGATGTTGTTTATACTCGCGTATCAGTATTATAATCAATGGGATCCTCGTTCACTCGGGCATAGAACTCCTTTCCCTTTTTCACAACATGACGCACCGACTTACGAATAATGAAACGTATAGTCACAACGATGAGAATTCCTACCAGAGCCACAACCATGAATACCCCAGCGATGCCCCACAACCATGGGATACTTCCGAAATGCGCACCAATCCCCGTTCCTAGAGCAATGACAAAGCATACGATAGTAACGATTAATGGCACGGTGCCAACGACCCCAAAGGCCATTTTGGACAATTCTTCTGGGTTCCTGGTGACTTCTGCGTATTCCTTGACAGTCTTGCGCATTTGTATCAATTTGAAAATAGTTCTGAACATATGCCTGTAATTATAGCATGTTTCGTTATCTAGATGAAAAAAGTATTGATTGTCGTGTATTTTTGTGGTTTAGTTTTAAAAAATACCTCATTCATTTTTAATTAAATACACATAATATGAAGAAGATGCTTACATACAAAGGCCATTACGTTGCAATCGCTTTTCCTTTCACGGAAAAAGGTGCAGTTGACCATAAAGCCCTAGCCGCTCAGGTAAAGCGCCTATGCTCCGTTAAAAATCTCAAAGGTATCGTAGTTGGATCTACAAGTGCCTGCAAGACAATATCATTTCATGAATTAATTGTGGCGTTAAAAACAATCACTAACAATCTATTAGACGATACACTGCTGATTGTAAGTGCAGGCAACCCCTATCTCGCCCTTGCAAAAAGT
>Ga0114955_1001063_pt1 | contig 12561 bp, 15 predicted proteins | sample Porto_5metaG_FD_87302 | JGI IMG/M metagenome (GOLD analysis project Ga0114955, IMG submission 87302) | Marine algal microbial communities from Porto, Portugal - Porto_5 metaG | ecosystem: Host-associated > Algae > Red algae > Unclassified | place: Portugal: Porto | collected 2015-02-02 | reverse complement strand
TCCACGTCCACGTACAGCCACGCGCCGGTCCGCTTGTCCGGCGGGGGCACCACGCTTGCGCCGGGTGCCACGGGGGTTAGTTCGAGGGGCGGTCGCCGGTGAAAGAATCACCGGGGACCGTGAAGGGAGTGGTCATAGTCACTGGTCCGAGACAGAACAGTGTCGCTGGCGACGGCCGCAGCAAGCAGTCGGTGCCAGAGAAGCGTCGGCGTGGAGGCAATGACGTGCGCTCGGCTGGAGATACGAGCTCCGCTTTCAGTACTCACCAATAGGAAAGCACTATGGGTGCCACGTTGGGCAGTTTCGAGTTGAATGGAAAGGAAATTTCTCTTTCAAGAAATCGGCCCTGACGGCCCCTGTGCGTGCAGGACGGAAATTTCCCGTATTTTTCCATACGTGGCGGTCAACTCGACATCACTAGGCAGGTGTCCCTATCTGTTTCAGTGCGCTGGGGTGGCACAAGACGTTTTATGCGACAAGTGATGGGAGCAACACGGGAGTCTGGCTGACATTCCGTGACAGTACGCGTGTATCGGGTGATCTCTCCCATGTAACGGGTGAGCTCTCGTGTGCGTGTAGCTTCTCGGAAAGGATTGCAATCTCCCGACTTGTGTTGGGGTTTCCACCTCGTACCTCGTTGCCATCCCCTTCTTTCTTGGTCGTACGTGTCACCCGTTTCGCCAGGTTGTTGAGCGCCCGAAACCGTTGTGCCGACCCCGACGTCCTCTCTGGGAGAGACGTCGCCCCGGCGTGTCCGTCAACGGAAACACCCCCGGCTCCGGATGGGGCTGGGATACCTGCTACCTCGGGTCCTGATCCGCCCCCGCCTACGCCGGCTGACCGGGCCGGGCATGGTGGTTTGTCCTGGGTGACAACTACCGTCAATACGTAGATGCAGATACCCGCGATGGAGAACACCGGCCCGTCCAAAGGAAAGAAGGAGTGGAACCCGCCTCACTCTAGCTCTGATCGACGTGCTGCGACCCGAGTACCCCCTGACGTCACATCCTCTCCGGCGGGGAGGTCTTTCCTTGAATCCTCCCGCGAGGAGCTCCCGGTAAGCATGGCTGAGGCGGTCCAGACTCTCGACGCGGGGCGCACACCTTGCATGTTGGCTTCCCCAAGCGCCGGTCTGGGGCCGTCGGAGAGTCGGGTGGTGACAGGTGGAGGCGAAAGTGACGACGGGGGACCGGACGGGAGTACCAGTGGGGACTCTAGCCCCGACCATCGGTCGCGCCGTAGCCAGCGCAGCCATCAGCGGCGTCGCCCCGGGTTTTCCTCGAGCGACTCGATCTCCCGGAGTGACGGTGAGACGGTGCGTCGGGCACTGGTGGATTTCCAGATTCCTGTCCACAAGTTCGGGGAAAGCCTGCTCAGCACGCTGACCTACTGCACTTTTACCCGCTGGACAACCAGAACCAGACATTCAAAATGCGGGTGCGTCTACGGATTTCACACGACCGGAATAAACTTAGGGTTTCCATGGAAATTGTTGGCTTTGACAGGACCAAGCCGGTCGAACTATTCTCCTTCTTGCGCCGACATTTCCGGGCCTGCAACGACAGAGGCGTCTGGTAGGGCAGCGTGCTCTACCTGTTGGGCTCCTTTCTGATCGGGGCAGCCGCCACTCGGTTCCAAAAGATCCTTCCAGATACTGCAGGTCACGTCGAGGGCCGGACTGTCGCATCATTCCCTGAGGCGGCGCACTCGCTCCTGGTCAGATGTACGGACTCCATCACCATGAACCAGGCCGTTTCTGATGTGAACGGAGCTTCCTTGGGCGCTAATGAGGTACCTGAAGCCTTCGCACCCGTTAACAGGACCCGGGGGAGGCCTGCGGAACGGCGTACGGCGAGGACCGGCTCAAGATGGAGTTCATCCAGGGCCTACCCAACCACATTCAGGCGCATGCCCAGGAGTACAACCTCCACTCTATGGAACAAACCCTGCGGCAGCTCGCGTCGTTCACCCACGGAAAGCACGAACAGGTCAAGGAGCTCCAGAGACTCCAGGCGACGTCCCCCAAGATGTACCCGCAACGACCGTGCAGTTGGGCAGCACCCAAGACGCCGGATACTGCCGTGGGACAGTTGTCGCAGACCGGCGGCCGTCTGGAGCGCTGGAGCGGGTTTTTCACGCCCTCTGCTCCCCGTGATACTCGGGGGGGGAAACGCCTGCACCGTTTACGGGCGTGCCGGTTGTGAAAAAAGGAGGAACACATCGCGTCGGCCTGTCCAAAAGTTCCCAAGGAGCTCCACGACAAGCTAGCCCGCCAGGGCATCCAGTTCGCCAAGGCCGTGCGCTGGGAAGACCGAATAGAACAGGGAGCTTCCCATGGCGGGCGGGACTCGAGAAAGGTGCACAACCTACGGGTCTCTATCCTGCGGAGCATCCAGAAGAACGTGTACAAGGATTGCCGGGAGGACTGGGACTCCCATCCCGAGGAAGAGACGAAGACCACGGGTATCTCGGGCTCTGGGAACGAAGTGGGAAAGGTGCGCCTGTAGACGCCCTCCCGTCTTTCACATGTCCCGGTGATCCTGAGTCGGCCTCAGTTGCGTTCCTGGGCCGGTGCGGCCGTGGGCTACGCGCTAAGGTAGCCGCCTGGAAACCGCGTGCCTGTCGGGGTACCGTGCTCGTCGTTTGTAAGGAGAATATTAAGGATAGGACCATCTTGATTTTCGGGGCGGAGGACCCGGTTTCTGTGGCCGCGGTGGTGGATGCACGGGCCGGACCTAGCTGAGTCAGAAAGGACCTGCTCCCGCCGGGTTGGCGCGCGCATGCGTGGCGTGCGCCGACCAGCACCCTAATCGTGGATGCATCCGGGCAGGCTTTCATGGCTCTTGCTCGACTCCCGCTCACCCTGAATGTTCATGACAGACCTACGCATGTCCCATTTATTGTTCAGAAGCGCCACTCTGTCCCGCTCATCATTGGGTGTGACTTCCAGAGCCAGTACACCAAGGCCATCCTGACTCATGACGGAAAGATCGAGTGGTCTACGGGCGCTGTCTCGGACATCCTGTGCTACCATCTTGGTGCCTGGGAGCGCCAGTATACGGAACCGGCCAGGACGCGGGTCCACTCGAGCGAGCTGACACTGAAAGAGGCAACGGTCCTTCCCCGCGGCACCCAGACAGAGGTCTGAGTGGTGACATGGTCTTCAGCAGGGGTTGTCATGGATATATCCCTGAGGAATATATCCGCACATTGTATCCTCATCCACTTCGGATACGCGCCGAGGACGCATATCCAACATGCACTATGAGAAAGAGAGCAAAGATTATGTCTATCCTATTCGACAGAAAGTGCTAGATTATATCTGATCCGTATCCCAGGTAAAGAGTCAGGATACCGGGATATATAAGATTACAAAACTTCTCGCGCATAAAGAATTCTAGGTAAACACAGTCGACCGCCCTTTTCGCGTGGCCGCAATCGGGGGGTTCATGTCAGGGGCTGTCACGGATATATCTCTGAGGAATATATCCAGACACTATATACATAATAATCCGGAATATGGGTCTCGACGACAGAGTCGGATCTGAGTATGCTTTTCTGTCCGAGCGTATAATAATCCTCCAGACAGTGCAAGGGGCAGATTATATCGTATTCTCTGGCGATTTAATATATTCGAGTTTATCCGATCGGCATGAGATCTCCCATGTTTGGAGACGGTTCTTGACGAGGTCACGGTTACGGCGAAGACGGAAAGCCAGCGGAGAGTGGTGATTTTTGTTGTGAGAAATCTGTTCGGATGAGGATGCGGGTAGCGACGGAAACATCCTATTCAAGGACCTGCCAGTGCGTATCTCTCGTGGTGTGGCTCGCTCATTTCGGTACAGCAAGCAGCAGTTGATGCGAGAACGGCGACATGGGTGGGACACTCGCAAGAGAATGCATCGTTCGTCTTGCGGTTACGAGTACGTACTGTATATTTGGTGCTTGTTGATTCTGAGCTACGCCTAACATTCGCGAAGTCACAGAGCCTGTTCGCGAAGCGACGCCAACAGCGATCACTAGATGACCCACCGCCGCCGCTGCTCCCTCCCTCGCCGCCCAGTAGACCTTGGGCGGGGTCGGGGCGCCGCTGAAAGCCGGCGCCTGCTGTCACACGTCCGTGACCACCGGCACAACCGGCGCAGTATCATTCGACACGGGTGCAGAGAAGCTCTCCGCCACTTCTATCTTGTCGCCAGCCGCCCTCGAGCCGCCGTGCCGTTCATGAGCTAGGGCGGGGTGCCGCTAATGGCTGCGGAGGACTAACCCGCCCCTACGGATCCCCCGGCCACCGTCGTTACGTTTACAATGGGAAAGGGCGCGGTGCCCGGAAGCGACGGCGTCAGCTTTCAAGCCTCCGCGCCCACGCCGTCCAGAGCCGTGGCGGTGGTTTGCGGTGTCGGAAGGGTGACGCACACGGCTGTAGCCAGATGTTTTTAGTCCACCGGCCCCCCTGCAGTCGCCGTTCCGTAGAAATAGGGCGAAAGGGGGCCACGCCGACAGCCAGAGGCGACTTTCACACCTCAGCCACCCCACGCGTGTTCTAGGCCTGTGAAGGTGTGTCTGAAGCCTCCGAGACCGAGGTTGGCGTCCGGTGGTCACGTGGCGGGTCGTGGGCGACGGCGCAAGCTGCGGCTTCTTGTGAAATAGTAACAGCTGCGCCAAGGCTATCCGGCTGTTGCTGGCAGCCACCAGTGGAGAGCACCGGCTGCAGGAGGCCCTGAGGGGGTGAGCGACCGCAGGAACACGCCAGCATCAGCCACAAAGAGGCCGTACTGCGCCGGATACCAGCAGCGTAGTTGAGTGAATCGGTGATAGCCGTGGTATCATTCAGATCCATCTAAAGTTTTTGAAACATATGTAACGCCAGCACAGAACGACGATCGTATCTTATTGCATGCTTCGTAGAACCGCCTGTACGGGGGCAGTTGACACTTAAAAACAAGAACAGCTCTCACGTAGTAGTTCTCTGCTGTTCTGCTATCGCAGTGCGGCTCCTGTTGCTGTAGTGAGGTCATCGATCGGATATAAGCCATTTTATTCGGATACGATAACAGTATCCGAATATGAATATATTCCACCGAATAATCTGGCTGGGGGAGGTTGTATTCTGATCCTAATGTTGAGAGATGAGAACTGTCCTTCTCCGGAGATGGTGGAACGCAGCGTATCCGTATCCCATTAGGGCCAGAAAACGGTATCCTGACAACCCCTGGTTCATGTGCGATCTGTCAGGAGCGACAAGCGGCGATCCTGACTCAACCGGAAGGAACTGTTAAATCACGCGACTCGACCCGTTTGCGTTGTCATCAGAGTGTGACACGAGATTCAGAGCAGTCATTCCGACGTCCGTTCACAAGAACGACGGGGAAAAGCCTTGGCGGCGCTCGTTGGGGCGCGCAAACCACATATGAATCTCATGTCCTTGACGTCCATGTGGCACTTGAACATCGCCTGAATGCTGTTCCTCTCTGGCTCTAATGGTGCTTTCCGTCGAACTTGCAGGAATATGATCGGATACAATAATCGTATCCGGATCCGGATTTTTCCCGTTTAATAACCCGTTTCGGAGGCAGAAATCCACATCCGGATTTCTATTAAGGGAGATATCCGAAATCAACATTGAAGCATCGGCCTGTATCCGTATCCTATTACGGCCGAAAAAGCGTATCCTGACAACCCCTGCTCTTCAGTGAATTGTTTAGTCAAGGGCCGGCGGTGCTCCCGGACAAGCACGGGCTGCACTTGCCCACGGGCATGACAAAAAGGTGCGCCGGCACGGGACCTTCTCTGTCATCCTGGTCAACCTGGGTCTCAAGACCAACACGTTCTCCAAGGGCACCCGAGTGGGGGTCGCAGAACCGCACACCGGCGAGGCGCGACCCCTCTTCCAGGGGGGACTTCTGGCCGTCCAACAGGAGCTGGCGGCGCCGCAAGAGCTGGACAACGAGGCAACCACGACTGGGGCGGAGGGAACGTCGGAGCCACCGCTTGTTCCTCTCGCCAAGGAGCAGGAGACGCCAGAGGTGAACTCAGCGGGCGTGCCCAAGGACCTTGCTGGCAAGGAGTACGGCCGCCTCGACCAGTTCAGGGGCTTGTGGTCGGGGATTCTGAGTATGCTCAATGATACAACGCATCACATACAGCTCAAGCAAAACGCCAAGCCCGTGTACTCGGCTCAATACCGGGCTGGGCCTCACCGTAGCCGAGAAATTGAGAAGCAGGTCAAGACAGTTCTCAACCTGGGTGTCATCGAGCCCTCGGACGCGGAGTGGTTCTTCCCGGTGGTAGTCGTGCAGACTCCAGGTGGTCACTTCCGGTTTTGCGCGGACTACCGCCGTCTGAACAAGCGCACGCTCAATGAAGTCTACCCCATACCGAGAAGAAACGACATCCTGAACTCTCTCGGCGACGCCACGGTGTTTTCCACCCTGGATTGTACCGTCGGGTTCTGGAATATTCCCGTGGCTGCCGAAGACAGGGAAAAAACCACTTTCACGTCTCACACGGGCTTGTTTCCGTTTTTCCGTCTTTCGATCGGTCGAGTGAAAGCCCCAGCCTCCTTTCAAGGTGCGCTGGACATCATCTTGTGCGGCATACATTGGCAAACGTGCCTTTTGTACCGGTACGATGTGATTGTCATTTACAGGACTGTGGACGACCACATACAGCACCTTCTAGAAGTCCTAGTCCTGCAGGGTAAGGCCGGTTTCTCACTCAAGCCCTCCAAGTGCCACCTGTTCCATCAAGAATTCGAGTACCTGGGGCAGGTCGTACGCCCCGGACGGCTGCGGGGGAACCAGAAGAACATCAAGAGCCTGCCGCAAGTGCTCTTCCCGCTCAACCACACGGAGCTCAAGAGCTTCCTGTGCATGTGTAACATGTACCGGCGCATCATTGAGGATTACGCGCACATCACCAAACCGCTGACCGAGCTCACCAGCCACAAACTCCCGCACGTGCTCCCTACGCTGGACGCCGCCCAGATAGAGGCCGTCCAGTACCTTAAAGAGCGCCTGACATCGACCTCGATCTTGGCACTCCCCCGAAGCGAGGGTCTCTTCATCCTGGATACCGACGCATGCGCCGTCCAAGTCGGCTGTACACCTTCAGCAGCAACCAGACAGGATCATAGTTCCGGTCGGATACTAAATCCGGGGCCTCATCCCGGCCGAATAAAACAACTTTAACACCGACCGAGAACGCCTGGCTGTGGTCTGTGCCTGTTCTTTCCTTCGCCCCTACCTAGTGGGACAAGAGTTCCTGATCAATACGGACCATTACAGTTCACGCTGGCTGCTCAACATGAACAGTGCAAAAGAACGGGTCTCTCTGTGGCGCCTCCGCTTGTCGGATTTCCGATACAAGATGTGCACCACACCGGGAAGCGAGCTTCTCTGTGCCGACTCTATGTCGCGTCTCCCAACGCTGGCGCCAGTCCGGGCTGTCATCCCGGAAGAAGATTCCTGCCTTGTTCTGGCTGACTCTTTCTGTGACTGCGTCGCGCCTCACTCCAGAGAGATAGAAAAGGAGCATTCGGTCACGCTTGCGAGCATGCTATCCACGCAGAAAGATGACTAGCAGTGCCAAAAAGTACGGGATAGAATGGACCAGAACGAGCACCGCGCTTTTTGGAGACGAAGGAGGGGCTACACGCGCGTGTCGCCCCCCTGGACGGTGCTAACAAAATAAAGTCCCGATCATCCTACGTCGGGACCTCCTCCGGTTGGAACATGACGTCGTGTGCGCTGGTCATCCTGCGGTCGACCGGATGCATGCCTCCATTCGGCGCCACTACTACTGGGAGTCCATGGCCGCGGACGTCTACGCCTGGGTGGGCAGCAGTGCGTCTTGTTCCCGGAACAACATGGCACCAAGGAGGCGCACGGCGTTGCTCAAGCTGCTCCCGGAAATGGACCCCTTCGCGAGCCTGTCCATGGACCTCCTCGGACCTCTGACAAAGACCAATACCGGGAACGTCTTCCTCCTGATCATGGTCCACCTGCTCTCGAAGCTGGTACGAGCCGTCTCCCTGGCTGGTATTACCGCGACGGACGCCTCATCTCAGTTCTGCAGGGACTGGAATTCCGTTTATGGGCCCCCGGACACGGTCCTGGTGGGAAACGGACCCCATCTCGCCTCCCTGTTCTTCCAGGGTGTGTGGAGCCTCATGGGAATCCGGAACCTGTACATGACCACGTACCACACGCAGACCAATGGTCAAGTCCAGCGCTTCAGTAACACGATAGTGAACATGTTTATGCACTACATCTAGGACCACCAGGATAACTGAGACGATCTCGTCTCCGCGTTGGAACTGGACTAAAACTCGAGGCCACAACGGACAAGAGGTGTGGCCCCCATGGACTTGGTCACCCCGCAGCGCTCTAGCCAAGTCTCCCTAGAACGGATTCCGGACGGCAAGACGCCGGACCCGAGCCAGTCGGTGGCCGAGGCCCAGGACGCGTTCCTAGAGACGCTCAAGGCCCTGCTCCCCCAAGCGCCGGACTTTATTTCCAAGACACAAGCCCGGTGCAAGAGGGATTATGAAAAGAAATTCCGCCCTCGCCGCGTGTCGATGACGAGTGGAGTTTGGAACCACCTGCGCAACTACACCCGGAAGCGCAAGCTCTACCCAAAGATGACGGGACCGTTCGAGGTGCTGGAGACCGACGGGAAGCATATCTTATCAAACAAAACGGCCTACCCTACAGGGTTAGCGGCGACCATGTGCTGCCGGCGCGACCAGCGGACCCATCGAACAGACCCGAACGACCCCAAGTGGCGGTCCCTGACGCGCTCCAACCTGGTGGGTCCTAGTTCGTGTTAGAATGGTTCATTGACCACACCTGAGACCTTGAGGGGGTCCTGTTGTTCCTGGTCGGATGGTTTGGGTATGCACCGGAAGCAGATACCTCGTAGCACTCGGAGCGCCGTCCGGTTGCCGCGGAGTACCGGTACTGTCGACACAAGGGGCTTCTCCAGCAAGGCCCGGATAAGCCGGAGCAGGGGCACGACGCCCAGGAGGCGTGACGGGACAACCATGGCACAGTAATAACCTCATTTATGCATATTCTATGTCTCACTGCGTCACACGCCAAGGGGCTGGGAGTGACCCCGGCCAACACGAAGCGCCCCCGCCGGCAAAGACAACCAGCGCCCACCACGGACACCTCGCCTCAATCCAGACGACGAAGGGTGGCAGACGGGCATTCATACCCTGACAGCCCCTCCTGGCTACGAAGCGTTCGGCCATAGCCACGCGTGTTCTCCCCCGGTGTTCCTGGGAGCGGTCGAGCCTCCTTGTAGTACCTTCCGCCTCAGTACTGGGTGCGGACACCGCCTGTGCCGCGCTGGGGACTCCCAGGGGCATCCCGGTACCACGTCTCGCGTGCCACCGCGCCATCATCCCGACGGTGACCTGTCCCCGACCCACCTGCGCGTCAAGTACTGGCCGGTTCCTTCCGCCAGAGGTTGCTGTCCTGCCGCTGCTGGTGGATGTTCAGAATGCGCCAGAGCTGGCCGTTCACACCCGAACGGTACTACCCCTGAAGAACCGGCTCCAGGGCATCGGGGTCGCGCACCGGGTGCGTCTCCGCCCAGGTGAACAAGTCGTTGGCCAAGATCCCAAGGAGGCCGTTCATGGACACCAGGAGCACGCTCGTGGGGAACCTAGCCGACGGACCACGGAGGCGCCCGACAAGACGCCCCAGCCATGCCTCACCCGCAGACCCAAGCTTCTTCGAGGCAGCCAGGAGAATCTAGTCGGGCACCCGGGGGGCCAACGGCAAGCGGTTGGCCGTCCCAATCCGGGCCACTGTACTCACCGCTCTGGTGACAGGACCAGCACCAGAAGACGGGGCGGTCGTCGCCAAGGTACCCGGGCGGGCAAAGAGAGCGGCGCGGGGAGGCCGGAAAAGTTGATGACCCGGGAGGGGCAGGCAACCCGAGGGCGAAAAGTCGGATCGACCGGTTAGCTGCGCCACGGCGGACGCCCAACCCGATGGGATTCCGACAGACGCGATTGGAACCTGTGCCCGACGAAGTGGCTCCTCCGGGGGCGCCCCCATGCCAGCCTCCGGAATCGAACACGCCGCCGCCTCGAGCAGATTATGGATGACGATGCGGGCCCCGTCGGCGTATTGCCGTGTCAGCACAGCTAACCACGCGTCCCTGTCACTTCTGGACGGGTCAAAGCGGCGCAAGGCCTCATTAAAATCCCGGTCATAAACTGGGGGAGCCGCCCGCAGAGTCAACATGGACTCGAAATGTCCACGACTCGGCATCTTCTCCGGCGAGATCCTCCGGCTTGAGGTGCTTGACACAGCCGAACAGAGCGTCCGATGACAACCAGAAATGATTGTAGCTCGCCTACTCGTACCAGCGCTTGCCCGCCATCACCAAGTACTCCGTCACCCGGATGGCCATCTTGACCGAATGGGCGTCCCAAGAAGACCTGTAGATCTCATCCCGGGCGTAGTAAGCAACCAAGGAGCCCCCGATGCTACACCAGATCGGGGTATCTGTCTGGAAAAACCACGCGGGCACCTCCGCAAAGAGCTGGGGGCACGTCACCAGCGGAAGGCGCAAAACCTCCTGATGGTTTCAGCTCATCAAGAAGCCGCGGCGACGCGCCCGCTCCTCGGAGTTGGCGTGGAATGATGAAGGAAGGATGGGCAGACGGCGCAAGTACGGACCCGGGATCGGCATGCAGAGCAAGTTGGGGTACGCCGGCAGGGCGGCCATGGCCTTGACCCGAGACACCGTCGCCGCCAACAACAGGCGGTACTCATTCTCAACCGGCGCGCGGATGACCGGCGCCGAGATGATGGACTCGTAGGACTTGGAGGGATCCCGGAACAGGCAGTCGGGGAGGCCGGCAAAACGGGTCGCCCAAGCCCTACCCGCGGAACAAGGCTCCCGGTCAGACCCGAAGGCGATCCCAGGGGATGCGCAGGGCCTCCCCCGTCCCGCGGTCCGCGGACAGCAGCACCGCGATGTCCAAGCGCGTCAAGACCCCACGGCGCTGCTCCCAGGCCCAACTCGTCGCAAGGTCGAGGTGCATCGCAACGAGGTCCTGGAGCCGCTCAGACGTGTTGACATCCTCGGGAGGCGCCGTAAAGACACCAACGGCAACCCGGTACAGACGCGTGAGCATTTAAAGCGCCAAGAGACTCGGCGGGGCCGCGTCGCCCATCTCCGACGCCAACAGGGCCACACCCGGGGTGACTCCACCGCCAGTGGTCGAGATGGTGCCGGGGGGGACCCCGTGATCCCCAGAGTGGTCACCCGACGCAAGCGCCAAGCCTTCGGACGCCGACGACGACATCTTGGCCTTGTCAAGGGACGCCTTGGCCTTGGACCGGGACACCTTGATAGGACCCGCGGCCGCCCCAACACCGGATCTTCTTTGGGAGACAAGGTGAAAACTTGGTATGACATGCCTGGTGACGGGCCCCGCGCCGCACGGGGACACGGTGCGCACCAGTAGAACAAGACGAGGTGGGAAGGAGACTCACGTGGGGGATCTCCCTCTCTGGGGCACGCACCCTCCTCCTCGCTCTTACCCCTGGAAACCCGCCCAACCAAGAATCGGTGACCTTAAGGCCCACGCACGCTTCGGGAACCGGGCAACCGAGAGCACGATACGGGGGTGATCCGGGCGACCACGCCGCGCCACGAGACCCACGGGACACCGAAGGGTCGTTACAAGGTGTCGATTGGGGAACCGCCTGGGCTGGCCGGGGACGGCCCACGCTGAGAAGGGAGCTATTTTGCATTTCGTGTCTCCGGTCCGCGCCCCTTCGCTGTCCCGGATGTCTGCGGGGCACCGGGCCACGCGGATGACGTGGCATGCCCCGGTTTGGACAGGTGGCCCTGTCTTTGCTGGTTGGGATCCTAAATGATTGTGGGTCGCTTGCATTTGACTGTCAATTGCTTGAATTATCTGCTTTATAGTATTCCACTGGTATGGATCCCCAGATCTCCCCTTGCGGAGGCTACTGTGTGGGATTCGGGGCCACTCGGGCCGGCTCACTCGGATAGCTTAAGGGGACAGCGGGGCGCCCGTGGCCCGGCTTCCCCACGAAAACGAAACTGCGTTCTCACGACCTTCCTCCATCTTTGCGCCTTCGGGTGTTTTCCTAGGTGACCATGTCACCGGGAGAGAGTAGAGCAAGGGTGTGCGGGCGGGTTCCCTCAGCTGGGCAGGTGTCCGTATCTGTTTCTGTTAGCTAAGGTGACACGAGACCCTTTATGGGACAGGTGAAAGCGCAGTGGGGCTGGCTGGACTCGGTCCTCGCGAGGACGACGCTGTTGGCGTCTTAGCACCGCCACCGCAAGTTTCGCCGTCAACTCTCTCCACAGGCGACTCCATCGCAGATGCGTGGGGGGGGGGAAGAGCATCCAAATCGTGCACTGGCACCGTATTGACCTGCATGCTGGTCCGTAGTGGGTCCACCGGGGTCACGACGCCAGCAACGCAAGCGACGGCTTGGACACGGCCAAGTCTATGCGATCGCAACGGCGCGGTGGCATCGGCTCGGCACGTGGAGCCCGTAC
>Ga0114955_1001062_pt1 | contig 12569 bp, 13 predicted proteins | sample Porto_5metaG_FD_87302 | JGI IMG/M metagenome (GOLD analysis project Ga0114955, IMG submission 87302) | Marine algal microbial communities from Porto, Portugal - Porto_5 metaG | ecosystem: Host-associated > Algae > Red algae > Unclassified | place: Portugal: Porto | collected 2015-02-02 | reverse complement strand
GCCGGCAGGGGACACCCCCCCCCCCGTGGCCCCGCCCCCCCCCGCCGCCAGGCCGGCCGGCGGGGGGGGGGGGGGCCCCGTAGGGGGGGGCGGCCCCCCCCCCCCCCTTGCGTGCCGCACAAATACAGTATCCCGCGGCGGACATCACAGCGGCGGTGACCCGCGGCAGCGGCAACACTTAGATGGTGGTGGATGTCGGGTGGCCGCCGATGGAGGTGGCCGACGACGCGGTCGAGGGCGGATTCCCAGCCCCCGAGCCCCCCCCCCTCCCTGCGCTCAGCCACACCACCACCTGCCACACCGGCCCTCCTCGCTTTCCTTGCGCACGTAAACCTTGAGGCCACTCGAAGCTTGTCTTCGACGCCCGGAAACGAGGATGATGAGAGTAGCTCGATGTAGACGCCCTACAATGAGGCGGACGAGCACGCCTTGTCGTAGATGCCCGATGGAGGGGGACGAGCCCACCATACTGCAATTTTTGACGGGGACAGGGGGGGGATGTCCTGCGTAGCCACCTCCGCTTAAACCCGACGCCCCCTCCTGCCAGGCGGTCGCGCCCGAAGAGTGTTGGGTCGCAGCCACTTCGATGCGTACTTCTGCCTGCGACACAAAGAAACGGCGAGCCACAGTAACCGCCGCCGGCGAGGATGGCGAGGCACAGGTTATGCTGCGCAGCAGCCGTGGGAGGGTGGGGCAGCAACGCCGCTACATAGGAAGAGACCAGCGTATGTCGACCAAGCCTGTGCCGCTCCGGCGCAACCATGCAAAATGCAAAAATACAATAAATCGCATGAAGTCGTCAATGCAAAAATGGTAGGTTATTTTCACATTCACTACATTCAATATAATGTACCATTTTTCTCGATGCCAACCATCATAAAAATTATGAGAATAAAGGTTGTGAGTCCTCTTTTCCAGTCCATATCGGCCACTTGAATCCATAATTATCTGAATCAGGGTGTCTCTTGTTACGAGAATGCGCCGTAGCTCGAACTGCCTCATTGCTCGAACTCCAGTTCAGGATCACAGCGCGGTGTTGGTAGCGGTGGACCCGTTGTGGCGGCTGGCGGTGCTCGGGGGCATTCGTCGAGGAAGTGACCGAGACGGCGGCTCAGTCGGTGGGTGGGGGGGGCAAGATGTCGTCGACAACGGTGGGGCGTGGCTGAGCCGCCCGATGTGTCCGCAGTGCTGGTGGCGGCGACGGTGCTTGACGCGGCCGCGCAGGTGGTAAGGACGACATCATTTTGGCGGCCTTTTGAGGATGCGCCTGCTGCCGGGGACGACGGCGGCTGTTGGCGACAGCCGCGGCTACCGCAGTGGCGGCGGCAGCGGCAGCGGCGTCGTTGACAGTGGGAACCTTCCCCTTCCCTCATGACCACTGTTGTTTTCCCTCGCCACGCCCGCGTTGACGCCATGCTCATTGCGGCGCAATCTCCGCGGTGGTGCTCGCGAGGTGGCCACCTCCAGTCGGTGGACGCCGCGACGCGGCGTGGGGGGGACGGGGGAGTCGTCGCGGGGTGACCTGGATTCTGTTTTGTCGCCGACCTACAGCAGTGCGACGGGCTGCCGTCAGCGTCCGGCGGCGAACACGGGCGACACGACGGTGGTGATGGCGGTCGACGCTGCAAACACTTTAGCGTACAGGTACGCTTTGGTTGGCCGCCGGGGTTGTCGGTACCCTCCCGCCTTTTCTGTCGCCTCTGGTTGGCCTCGGGGTACCCCCGCCACTACTGTGGATGCTGCCGTTGCCGCCGCCGCCTCCTGATCGGTAGCCGTGTCCAACCACTCGTATGGCGCAAAAGCCGGCCGCTTTTCGCTACCGCCGCCGAGGTGGTCGCCGAGGACGCGAACACCCGACGGCCATGCGGGGGTGTACGAGTGCGCTCGGTAGAGCTTTGGGAGAGCACAAGGAGTCGCTCCACCACGCCATGGTTGTGTCCGCCGCTTGGTTGCCGTTGGCAGCAGACGCGTGGAGCGCTGGCGTCATCGGCGGGGGGGGTGGGGAAGGGCGGGAGGTGCACACCGTCGCTGCTTCGGAGACCGACGGCGGCTTTGGGCGTCCCTTCCGGTGTTCTACGTTTCACGCCGTCTTGTGTGCGCGCGGCACTGTGTGGGGAGAAGAAGAGTGTTAGCTCACAGGAGGGATCGTGTGAATGGCGTCGCATCTTGTGGGTGCGATGCATAGGGTGACTATGGGTGTTTCTTTGACCCTACCGATATCCACGGACACCCCGAGGTGCTCCTTACGCTTCGCGCTTTCCTTCACGACGGCGGCAGCTCATCAGTCTGCGGCTCGTCCCCGACCGCCGCCGCGGCCCCAAAGAGCCAGAATGATGTTGTCGTCCAACCAACCCCCGCCCCTCGTACGCAAACGTCCACTGCCTATTGCCAGACACAAACGAGTAGTGCAGCAGCTCGGAACTGGAGAGCTCAAGCCACTCCCCACTCCACCACACCTCTACCCTCACCAACGGCAGAGTCGACCGCGACCGCCAACAGTGGCACCACATGGGTAATCATGCGGCCAAAGCGTCGTTGTCAACGCCAGGTAGACGATCGCAGACGGTGCCCGCGAGGGTTGGATCCTCAACCTCGCGCTCCAGTTGCGCTACTCGGGTAACAAGAGCGGCTTCAGTCTCGTCCCACCACTTCCACTTGCACCCAAAGGCCTGCAGCGCACGTGCTCTTTCCAACGCCTCTGCCCAATGCCCGCATTCATGAAGAGCGACCACCATCCTCCACGTCGTAGTGGCCCACAGCTGCGGGGTCGCCTCCCGCGTCCGCACCTCGAGTGCGCGCCGGTAGCACGCCACCGCGTCCTCCCAGTTGACCGCCTTGTCGCCGTACACCCGCTCAGCGTGCGCCGTGCCCATACTGAACTGCGCCCCGGCCCATACCTGCGACTTCTGCTCCCGCGGCACTACCTCGAGAGCGTTCCGGTAGCACGCCAACGCTTCCTCCATGTTGACCGCCGCGTCGCTGCTGGTGCGCCGCCTGAGAGCGAAGGCCAGGTTCAGCTGCGTTGTGGCCCATTGCACCGGTACCGCCTCCCGTGTCCAGACTTCGAGGACGCGCTTGTAGCACGCCACCGCCTCCTCCATATTAGCCGCCTTGTCGCCGTCCGCCCACAGCATACAAGCCTCGCCCATGCTGAACAGCGTTTCAGCCCAGAAAGACGGCGCCGACTCCCGCGTCCAAACTTCGAGTGCGGAGCGGAAGCACGCCTTCATCTGCTCCATCTTGACCTTGTTGGCCTTTGTGCCGCCCCCCGCCAGCTGAGCATACGCCATGCCCATGCGGCTCTGCGTCTGTGCCCAGGCATGAGGCGCCGTCTCCCGTGTCCAAACGTCGAGTGCGCGTTGGTAGCACGCTACCGCATCCTCCATGTTTGCCGCCCTGCCGGCGTCAACAAGGTGCGCATACGCCATGCCCATGCGGTTCTGTGTCTGTGCCCAAAGATAAGGCGCGGTCTCCAACGTCCACACGCCGAGTGCGCGACGGTAGCACTCCAGCATCTCCTTGATGTCTTGTTTGGCGTCTTCGTGGAAGATCATGCGCCGTTCGTAAGCTTCGGCCAGGTCGACCTGCGTTGTGGCCCAATGTAGCGGCACCGTCTCACGCGTCCACACCTTGAGGACGCGCCGGTAGCACGCCACCGCCTCTTCCAAGTTGGCCGCCTTGACGCCGTCCACCCGCTCAGTGTACGCTCTGCCCATGTTGTGTTGCGTCGCTGCCCATTGCATCTGCATAGTCTCACGCGTCCACACCTTGAGAGCGCGCCGGTAGCATGCCAACGCTTCCTCCAAGTTGGCTGCCTTGCCACCGACTACCCGTTTAGCATAGGCCGCGCCCGATTCGAGGTTTGTGTTGGCCCATTGCTGGGGCGCGGCGCACCGCGTGCGCACGTCGAGGGCGCGCCGGAAAAACGCCAACGCCTCCTCCACGTTTGCCGACTGGTCGCCGCCGTCTCGATCCGCGTACGCCATGCCCAAGCAGTGCTCGGTCTCGGCCCATGCAAGCGTCCCTTGTATCCGCACCTCCAGCGCGTGGTAGTAACAGCGAACGGCTTTCTGGAAGTTGGCCGCCTTGTCGCCAATGACCCGATACGAGTACACGTTGCCCAAGTCGTTCTGCATCTCCGCCCATAGAAACGGCGAGGCGACTCGCGATACCTCATCCAAGCCTCGCCGCAGCAAGATGAGGGCAGCCTCCTGGTTTGCTGTCGTCTTGTACCCCATGCGACGGAGGAATGCCATGGCCAGACCCCAGTGTGCAGCCCCCAGAAGCACCGGTGAGTCGTGCACCTGGTGATCTGTGTCGTCAACGATAGCGCGCAGTGATGCAAGCACCAACGCCACATCAGCTTGGTGCCCGACGGTTGACCCCGTCCGAGCACGAGCAGCGTACCACTCATCGGTCACCAAAGACGCCAGCGCCAGGACGTCCTCACATGCGGCTGCATGCCGCGCTACGTTGTTGTACCAGTAGCCGTCGTCATCTGTTGTCCAAAAATGGTAGCCTAGCCACCCATGCGTGTCCGCGTCGTCTGCGGGACAGTCCCTGGCGTTCTTGTGCAACATGCGCTGATGGGTGGCAGCGAAGTCCTCACCCAGCAAGCTCTGGGCATAGCCACAGACGACCGGGTGAACGACTACACCCGCTAGGTCTCCGTCAGCGACCTCTTGTTGAAGCAGCCCGGCCCGCACGAGAGCATCCACGAGCCGACGAACACCCGGATGCACCACCCCGTCCTCGGCACACTGCCATTGTGAGCGTGAGAAGCAATCACTCTCACTAGCACCACCGACGTCACAGAGATGCGGTCGCCACAGGCGAACGAGCACGTGCAGACCAACCTGCTCGTTTGCAGGTAAGACACCAAGGGCTGCAAAGGCTCGGCGGTACACGTCGTCAGGGAGAAGCACTAGGCTCGTATCTAGCGTCGCCCGCACGGAGCGCTTGGGGTTCAGGCCTGTCAGGGGACGATGAAAGGAGGGGTCCGTCCATTGCTGCTCCAACGCCGCCACGACCGGCCGCCACATACCGCAGCGGGCCGAGAGGAGGGCCGCGACGATGCTCACAGAGAGAACATGGCACTGCGTCAGGTCGAGCACCCGCCGTACCCACGCGGTCTCCTCCTCCTCCGAGAACGCGGGAGCACACTTTGCTGGTCTCTTGCCCATAGCCTCTGGGCTCTTGCCCATAGCCCTGGCCAGCAACGCACGTGCGTCATCTTCCGGCCAGGACCTACTTGCCACCCGCACCGCGCCCGTCACCACAGCGACGACCATCTCGGAACGTGTGGTGAACAACACCGGGGCGGTCCGCGGGACGACCAGCAGCAGCTGCTTCAGCACGTCGACCTGGTCGTACCGCACTTCATCGACGATTATCAGCCACTTGGACGCATCCCCCATCAAGGACTCCCGCACGTCCGAAGCAGCCAGCGCTACAAAGTTCTTGAGCCCCGTCAGCCGCTGACAGCGTTTGGCAGCAGCCTCCCCGCACAAATGGTACACCAGCGCCAAGACGGCAGTGGCGACTGACTCCGAGGTAGACGTCTGGTCGAGCTGCACCCAGACCGTGCCCCGCGGGAACAGTGAGCGCACTCGCTCGCACGTTGCCACCTCCGCACAGGCAGTTGACTTTCCACAACCACCAATCCCATAGACGCCCACGCGCGGGGCCTCGGTGGCTTCTCCATGCGCGTAGCCTTCAAGCAGCGACACGATGGCAAACTCCACGCGGTTGTGCTTGTCGACTCCCGCCACATGATCATCGTCCAGGACGGGGGGGCGCCAACCGACCTCGTACATGAGCAGGTCCGGTTCTTTGGGAACGCTCCCCGCCGGGTTCCGCCTCAACTCGGACACCTGCCGCATCAACCCGTCCACGCCATGCTCCAGCCGGTCAACCGCACGGCCGACCGCACCGTGCACGTTGGAGGTGACCTGCTTGTCATGGATGTCCTTCAGCCGCCTTTCCCACCCGTGCACGAGACCGCTCACCGTCATATTCATGACAGACGTCATGAAGAAGGTAGCCTCGACCTCTTCCAGAACGCTTTCCACGAGCGCCATCAACGAGCACAGCTGCTCAATACGGGCAGCCCCAAACTCGGTCGGGTCGTTGCGCAGTTGATCAAACATGTGGTAGAGAAGGTCAAAGGCTAAGCCCTGGCACCGCTCAACCGCGTCCTTGCGTAGAGCGTCATGCTCCTCCGCCAACACTGCCAGAGCACCGACTTGAACGACGAGGAGACTCAAGCGCAGCAGAGGTCCGACGACCGGCACGCTACTCACATGATCGACAGCATCCGCCACTTTGCCAATGGCGCTAGCACCAGTCGGCTCCATAGAGGCTGACGGCACCAGCCAGTGCTGCACATTGAGCACAAAGCGCCGTCCACGGCGCCCAAGAATCCTTGATGCGGTGCCTAGCTGGTCGTCCGTGGCCTCCGGGAGCGGTGGTAACACCGACATCAGCACCTCATGCGCCGACGTCGCGTCATTCCATCCGCTCAAGCCGGCACCCAGCAGCACCTCCCATGGGGTCAGGAGAGATCCCCCAGCCGTCACCCAGGATTTGCAAATGTCCGTCGACGGGGCCTCGAGCAGCAGCTGCACGTCCGACAGGTCTTGCACGCTGGAAGTAGAGCTGCGCTCCTTGCCCCGCAAAAACAGCAGGCGGTCGGCGTGGAACCCACCACCAGCTGCGTCCTCCTCCGTGCTCGCAACTCGCAAGGCGCTCGCGCCTCGCTCCAAGCGAATACACGACGGAAAAGCCGCACGGAAAGCATCGACCGTCAAAGGTGCTCCACGCCGGGTAGTGCTCCACAATATGTAGACGTTGCGGCCGAGGCATGCATGCACCTCGGAGCCGGGGGCAACCTTGCGATTGGGGTGCATACATGACACCACCCGAAACGTGGCCAGCGAGTAGCCCCTTCCCGCCACTTGGGCACGCCACTTGGTGAATCCGCCGCTTTCCGCACCCGTGACCATCTCAGCAGCATCATAACAAACGCCACCAGAAGAGTGATCATCCCTGCCACCCTGACCGCAAGGCGAAGGAGCCGTAGCATCCAAGAGAGGAAGACTCCTCTCGACCCCGCCGCCACGACTGGTACCCACAGCTGTGTTTAGCCGCGGCTCGCAGCGGCTCGCCGCTGCTCGCAGCGGCTCGCGGTGGCTCTCCGCGGCTGACGGTGGCTCGCCGCGGCTTGAAGCGGCTCGTGGTGGCGTACCGCAGCTGGCGGTGGCTACTGATGATGATAGAGTAGCGGGGAGAGCCGACTGCGAAAGACCCATCGAGTCGTGCACGCCATGCTCGCTGCTCAAACACGTACACGGCTTGACGTCGCCCGCCGCCGACGGCACCTCGGCCGAAGCCGTCGCCGTTGCCGATGAAGCTACCGCAGCACGCTCACCAGGGCCCCAGCAAAGACAGTTCCTCCATGAACAATCCAGCATGACCATAGCCAATCGACCCATTCTCCCGCCACAACGTTGCACTCAATGCCACCGCGGCCGCAACCCTGCACTCAATGCCACCGCGGCCCCAACTCTACTCGGTGCAAGCCTACAGAGCGCACCGCCGCCACCAGACTCCCCGCATGGAGCCGACCATAGATAGCGACGTGAGGGCATCCATGCAAGCGCAGGGGCCGTCCTCGTCGCACAACGCCAAACCGATGCTGTGCCAGTGCAGGATGCAACAAAGCCCTGAGCAACTCGCAGAACAGACAGCGAACAGCCGATTGTGAGTGGTGGTATCACCGTGCGTGGCCGGGTCAGGCTTTCGGGTATCAGGCAGCTTGCTCATTGGGCCCCATCCGGGCTATAGGCCCATTTACGCACACACGAGGTGGACACTTGGCTACTCAGACAACTGACCGCTGTGAGAATCGCGTGTGTTCCTGTCTGCTCCCTTGGGAGCCGACAAGGTGCCCACACCAAAATGAGAACAGCAGGTGTTTGCTCGACGCCACCAATAAAAGCATCTTCTGGAGTCTGTATCGCGGCACCCTGTGGCACCAATCATCTGAATGTTCTGGACCTTTTTAAGGGAAGCCATGTTCTTTGGCTTCTCGTTCTGGCGGTAGTCCAACGACTTTAAGAAAGAATTGAGTTTGTGGGCTGTCTTTGGGTTCTCTTCGAACGGGTGATCCACATGTCCACGTGGCCCTTTCGGCCAATCAGAAGTGCTCATGCGTGCGGCGTTCAGAGTTCGGGCAAAAAAGGGCGCAGTGCAGCACAGCCCGGGACTGCGGCGGTGACAATTATAGTTCAATACCTACGACATGATTGAACTTTTTGATGAGAAACCTTCCAAATGTCGCACGGTCTGGATTCGAACGTGACCGCGACCGAGCCGTGGACCCCCGGTCCAATGAGATGCCACTAACCGTCGCACTCACGACGAAGAATTCTCATTTTGATTGAGCACGGTCGAGCCGAAATAACCCTCCTCGCACGTTCCCGCAGCGGTGTTGCTGCCTACGGCGGCGGGGCAACGGCTAGCGCCCGTTCCCGTTAGCAGCCGCGGCCGTGGGGCCGCCCTGCAGCCCGAGCGGCCGTCGTTGGTGGCTCCGCCACCGGCGCGCGCCTTGTCCGGTTGTCATGTATCCGGTAGAGGTCAGCCGGGTGGCGGACGCTGCCGCCGCTGCCGCCGCCGTCTCCGTGGCCCTGAGCCGCTGCGGTAGACTCGCGCGTTGCGCGTGGTGTTGAGGCACCGGTAGCCGCATGGGAGGAAAGCGGAGGGAAGGAGGCCAGTCGGCCGCTGACCCCAGGCGCTCCGCCGTCGAGCCGCCGGCGCTGTTGGGCGGCGCGTGGCGCGGCGCCTGCTCGCACCCAGACAACGCGTTGCCGTCGGTGGCGCAATCTCTCCCCGCCACCTCGTTCATGGACTCCCTTCCCTCCACCCCCAGAGCGACGAGGCTTCTTCCCAGTCATTGGTAGGTGGAGCTGAGACAGTCGAGACGGTGGCGGCTGCGAGGGTAGTGGCGGCATTGAAGGCGGTGGCGTCACCGCCCGTGGCCGCGGAGGCGCGCCCAAACGGGCTGGCGGCGCGCGACGGCGGGGTCAGCGTCGCTCTGCTGCCACGACACGGGGGTGGGGCGTGTGGCGGTTTACACCGCCGCGCCGCCGCTACCTCCACCGCCGCTTCCACGCGGGCCCTGTCGGGCGCAGCCAAGCGAGGTCGGCTCCCCGTGACGGTGGCACCACCATGCCTTGCTGGCACTGCCACGGCGGAAACTGACGGCGATTGCGGTGCAGCTGCCAACCCGCTCGGCGTGCTACGCATGCCGTTACCGGTGCGGTGGAGGGGGTGGAAACAGCAGGGAGTGTGAGGCAGCACTATATTTCGCTCGGCCGCGGTTCGCGGCTTGTGCTATCCATGTGGACTGTGTGGACCGTGCTGGAAGGGCAGTGGCGCACCTGCGCTACGGGAACTGTGCTTTCTGGTTACTGGGGGGTCTCTGTGACTGTGCAGTGAGTCAAAGTTTCATCTTGGCAGGTACATGAGCCGCATCATCTATGGATGCCGCAACAGACATGAGCTTGTTATAGATGATACTGCAACAGCGAGAGGCGGCGGTGGCCACTGACTCGCGTTGGCGGCGACCGCTTCCCCGTAGCGACGCGCAGGGATGCACAAATCCCTTGCATGTCGCCGTGTGAGCGCCGGTGACCGTGCTGCGGCACTAGCTGTCACTCACGCCGACCCGTGGCGAGCGGCAGCATCGGCCCCGTCATGCTATTCCCCGCCCCGTGGCGCTGATGACGGCGGTGGCGGCCACAGAGACCCTCACCCCGCTTCCCTCTTGCACTGATCGGGCTGGTGCTGCCGCCACCGAGGCGCGGCGACCGCCTTGGAGGGGAAGGGCCCGCGGGACCACCATCGCTGGCGTCCGTCGCCATTTGGCCGGGCGCTGGCGCTCGAGGGGCAAGTCTGAACAGCGGAGACGTCAGCGCTTGGTTTTTATCTAGGGTTGGCCAGAGCAGTCGGTGGTGCCCCGTGTGAGAAAAGGTGATGTTGTTCCTACCGACGACCCGCACCCTCGTCTCGCCTCGCCTCCTCTCGTTATAAACCGTGCGACCGCCCTCCAGGGCGTCCCTCCTGTCTCTCCCAAGCCCATGCGCCCGACCGCGCGCCCAGCCCGACGCGCCCGCATGCGCGCCCGTGCCATGTAGCGCCGGCCGTCACGCCTGTGCCGCGCCCGTCCAGCCTGCACCAAGGCCGCGGCCGTGCGACACACCGCGCGGCACGCCGCCATACGGGCGCCGCTCGCCCGTGCCGCCGCCGACCCACGGTCGAGCGGCTCAGTCAAATTCATCCGTCCGCCGCCTGGTCGAATCTCACCGTGCGCCACCGTGGATGAAGCGTCGCCACGTCCGGCGACGCGTCACCTCAACAGCACCGCTCGTACCCCCTCCCAATGCCGACACCGCTGAGAGGTAGCACCCCGTCGTGCCAGTTCACACCCCGCGCTTGCATCATCGGTGGTGCTCCGCGCTTGCGTCGATAGCGCCCGTTGTTCAGGATACAGGTACAGCTCGTAGTTGCAACCTCCGGCGCCAGGCGAAGCACAAAGCGCGCCGACTATTTCTCTTCACCATGCACACGTTCAAAACCAGTAGGTTCCGTAGACGGCGGCGTCCGCGGCTGCGGCGGCGGCTTCGTCGGTCCGGACGGCGTCACCGGTCCTGAAGACATCCCTACGGCGGGGGACTTCATTGTGCTTGCCCCCCGAGCCTCAGGTAACTGCTTCATTGAGCTTGCCCGCCCAGCCTCAGGTAACTGCTTGCCTCAGGCGACAAAGACGGGTCTTGCGCGGCGCACCTTGGTAGAGGAGGTGTGCGGTGAGGTTACCGGTACGGTGGGTTGGGTGGGCGCCCAGGTGGGGAGTGGTCCTTGGAGGGCAGGCAAGATCGAGGTGGTGAGGGCCCACTTGCCGGAGGGTCACGACTTCGTTGGGTTGGCACGCGAACCAGAAGAGCAATGGCAGGCGCGATGGAATGCGTTTCGCAACAGTGAAGGGCACAGCGAGTGGCAAGGTCGACAGGCCAGGGGAGGAGACAAGGCGACAACCGCTCTCCCCTGCAGCGTTCTTGTACCCTCCGAGGCATCCTCGGGCTCCTTACAGCCCCCCTTGCTTGCAACACTGACGCCAACCAGTCGCAGCGAGCAACAAGGTTTCGCTTGGTTGACCCGCCGGTGCGCCCACGATGCGTGGCCATTGTGATACGGTGACACGGCACCTACAGCGCAAAAGAAGGTCCCCTACACCGACTATCAACTGTGGCGCGTGACAATAGAATCCTCACTGCATGCGGCACCACCCGACACAGTATTCAGAAACTCAGACCATTCGACGGAGCTCATCCAGATCTGGTCAAGTTCCGGTACCTCTGGGTGGATCCGACGGAAAGAGAATGGCCTATGCCCTTTTAAAAAGTCAATCACCTTTTCGAGATTATAGAAATTAGGCAATAGTGACAGTAATGAATCGGTCATCTATTGGCCAATGTATACTGTCAGTCACAGCACTACGAAAGACGACCGTTTGACAGAATCTGTGCTTTTCTGAAAGGTGGACGTAGTTACAGTTCACCAGCAATTGCCTGAAGCATACAGGCGCGTTCATGGGCCACGCGCACGCCACAGATCCGAGGCGGATTCACCGTCAGCCGTGCTCCACCTCACGTCCGGGAGTTGCAGGCCACAAACGGGGCGCAGTCCGTTCCTGTGGACCACGCGACCACTGCACACTGTATGCCGCAGCAGCGCTGCCCCCCTGCAGCGCCGTCCCCCTGCTGCGCCGCTCCCCTGCAGAGCCGCTCCCCTTCAGGGCCGCCCCCCTGCAGCGCCGCCCCCTTGCAGCGCCGCCGCACTGCAGCGCAGCCGCTCGACGGACGGGAGGGCATGGAAAGGTATAAGAGTGGTGGCCGTGGCCTCCTCCCGCTGTTTCTGACGGGCATCAACTTCCCATCACCGTCTTCCGACCCCCTTCCCCCACCAAGCCACCGCATGCCATGTACTCCCACTCCAGATCCTCCGGCTCCATATCCCAATCCTCTACATCCCCACGTTTCCCTCTCCAACGTCACGTAAGATTCTACAAGTCTAATATCGATCGCCCCACATTGTAAGTTCCCCATGTTGATTGCAGTAAGTCCCGCATGTTCTTTGTAAGTTCCGCATAGTCTCTGTAAGTTTCACGTGTGCCTATGTCCTTCCACCGCCCACGTCCTCCCCCCCCCCATGTCCCTTCCCCCGCCATGTCCCTCCTCTATGGGCCCTGCGTACCGCACCCCTCCTCCTGATAACCTTTTGAGCCCAGAAAATAAATGCAGCATATCGTCGCCCGCGGCGGGGCGGCGGGGCGGGCGGACGGGGAGGGTGGCAACGACGCAGCGGGGCGGGGTGGCTCGTGCGCGCAGCGTGGAGTGGCTCCTCGCCGGTGCGTTGCCGGACCTCCACAAGCGGGGGGGGTCGGGGCGGGGCGGGGGGGTGGAGCCTGCTCACCCTGCACGAATCCCTGGGTGCGACGCACGCTACCGGGG
>Ga0114955_1001055_pt1 | contig 12615 bp, 23 predicted proteins | sample Porto_5metaG_FD_87302 | JGI IMG/M metagenome (GOLD analysis project Ga0114955, IMG submission 87302) | Marine algal microbial communities from Porto, Portugal - Porto_5 metaG | ecosystem: Host-associated > Algae > Red algae > Unclassified | place: Portugal: Porto | collected 2015-02-02 | reverse complement strand
GTCGAAGGAACTGCCCCGGAAATCGACCCACAGCCCAGCCTTCCCCCAACGGTAGGAGAGGATCACGGCAAAGCCCAGGGGGGAATCGTAGTCCAAAGCACAGTTGGTTTTGTCAAATGGCAATGGGGACGGCCTCCCCACTGTCAATAAACCCCTCCCCAACCCGAGCGCCAGCGGCTAAAGTAGCCACCCCAAATGCGCTAACCAGATAATTCCCTCCCAAGAGAAAAGCTCAAACAAGTAGTAGGGGGGTTGAAAAAACCTCCAGAGAAGAACACCGCCCACGACCAGATCCGATCTCCCTGAGATTCGGACAGGTCATTCCCTTGCTGGCCCGGATCGGGACATTTTGGGGGTGCCCCCGGGGGTGTGCTGTCCACGGCTGAGGGGCCACGCCCCTTCCAGCCGCGGAACCCCCGACCGCCACAGGCGGGCTAGAAGAGCCGACAGTGTCGGCAGGGCCGGCGGCGCCGCCGCCACCAGGCGCAGGTCCCCGGGCAGCAGCAGCGCCACCATCGTCCGCCCTGTAGTGGATCCTGCCCTCACAGCCGACGGGGTATAACACCGTCGGAAAACCCAGCACATGATGCGGACCGATACGCCAGAGTCACAACGCGAACGCTGGGATCACTGGGCGCCAAGCGCACCAAAATGACGGAAGTAACGCGAACGCTAAGATGATTTATTCGAACACGCGCGATGACCCCGAAGCATACACTCATATACCCTGGGAAACATGACGCAGGACGTGCACAATCCCGACCCGCTGGCGCCACCATGGGTGGACCGGTACCCAACGGGCCACGGTCTCAGGCCCGGGCCTCTAGTGGCCCCTGCCCAGCATTTCTGACAGCCCTTCCACTGGAAGGGGACCCCCGCCCGTCTCGGGCGGAAGCAGGAACGTCATTAAGACTTCCTAGATTTCAGCATTTACCCAAAACCAATACCTCGGGACTTATCGCAAGATTTTTCAATTTTCCCGGATAGAATTCCGGTGGGATCATATCCCTGGTCGAGATCATATCTCGGTCCGGCTTGCGCTCGGATTGCGGAAGCTTCCACAAACTTCCCGGCCCCACCAGAGGGCCCGAATTCGGGAAGACGTGTGTCTCCATTGTGTGTGTCAGACCCCTCCAGGGGGGCCCGATCGGGGGGGTTCCCCGCGTGATGCCCCTCTAGAGGGGTCGATTCATGGGAGGCCCTGGGGCTCCCTGGACACGCGCCCAAGGGCGCTGTCCTACGCTACCCCCCCAGGGGGGTGTTACGTGACGGGTCAAGACCCGTCCCCGGCTCATGCCGGGGGGTCGTGTCACCCCTGACAGGGGGCTTCCCCCACACGCCCCACCTTCGTTCCCATCATGATCCCCCGTGGCGGCAGCAGCCGCGCCTGTAGGACCCTCATCGTCACTACCCGCACCCACTCCTCCCTTCGTCCCCCCTGCCCCTTTGCGGCCACTCAAAAGCACGTCTGGACGGCTCTCCAGGCACATATTGTGCGAAATACTGACCGCTTCATACGTGATGATCAACTGCTTTACGGAGCGGTACCGTCCTGGGTGCAGGGCTATGTGACACCGCGTTGTCAGAAAGCCAAACAGGCGATCCACATCTTTTCGAATGGCCTCATGCAGGCGGTTGGAGGTATTCGCCTCCTCAGTCATAGGCATGGGGTGGGGAGACACTAAGAACGCGTGGCGCGGGTAGAGCTGTCCACAAGGTAGTAGAGTAGCGTGCAGGAGATCCCATTCACGGTAAAGGTCACGCCCCGTGGCGGCCACCGGCCTGCTGTGACGTCTCGACAGAGAGGCGCCTGGTTCAAGACGATGATTTCGTTCAGGCTTGCGGGAGCGCCGACAAACAGGTTCCCAATCCACAGATCCTCGTCGCACGCAGCTTCGACGACAACGATGCGGGAGCCCTTCCGGCTCTGGTTCGCGCCGGCCATGCCCGTCGGGAACTGATGCCACTTTCAGTGGATACAGTCCAGCGAGTCCACGCAGCCAGGAAAGCCGCGCTTCGCGTTGGGCTCCATCGTCTGCTTCAGCTCCGACTGGCTGGGACGGCGTAGGTACGTCGATTTCCACCGCCGCAAGATGAACTCGAGGAGAAGCTTGGTAGCCCGTGCCACGGTAGAGCGAGAAACGCGCACGTAATCGTCCGAGCGGTCGGCCGCCTTGCCATACGCGATGACGCGGAAGGCGGCCACCACCGTTTTCAGCGGGTGGGCCTGCTGGAGACCCGTCGCGTTGATGCACTGCTGGAAAAACGACTCGTCCTTGAAGGCCAGGTCGATGCGTAGAAGTACACTGCGCCGCACGAGGAAGCGCGTCTGGAAATCACGGTCGTCGAAGACCGGCGGCACCGCTTTGACCCCAAAGTAGTCGCGCTGGATGTCGAACAGGCCAGCGGCAAAGTCACGCCACTTGCGTGACCGACGCCCGGGAGCAGAACAGGGGTAGTGACGACTGTGGCGTGCGCGGGCGGCGCGCGACCGTCATCGAATCAGCAACAGCAGGCCTATGTTCGCCTGCACCACAGAGCAGTCGACGGCGCCATCGTCCTCGGCCAGCAACGAGGCAGCTCTGGACAGCCCCGTTTTGGCAGTTTTCATACCAACAACGGAGGGGTGGGTCGCGGGCGAGCGCAGGCAGGTGGTGGAGGAGAACGGGACTCAAGGATAGGGGTCGATAAAAGTGGTGGGTTGCAAGCAAAGTGGGGCGGGTGCGCGGATCGTGCGTCCCAAGCCGAGGACAGGGACCGTGCGGGCGAGGCGGAAACGTCGTGGAGGAGGAACAGGGTAACAGAGTAGCGGGGGGCAGAAGATGCAAGTGATGGCCGGACGCTTCACAACGATGGTCGCGACGTCGATGGGTCGGGTGCGTGTACGGTGCGGCAGCGCGGACCAAGCAGCGACGGACCGAGCCTTCCCCTGTCAAAAGGCAATGTGCGCAGTGGTGGACCACCTACAGGCCCTAAAACGCTGCCCGGGAGCTAAAGAGACACCGCGTGGTCACGAATCGACCGCCGCATGCCCACTGAGAGCCACTGTGGGTGGTGGTGGACCACCAGCCTCCCCGAATGCGCCGCGCACGAGCCAGGAGGCGACCCGAGGCCGCCGGCCACCCCAACCCCCCCCTCTCACATAGCTCTTCGGGCAGTGGCGGGCCGCCTGGTATCTGGAAATCGCTGTGCGGGTGCCTGCCTAGGGGCCACGCGCGATGTTCTCTGACCCCCCCCCCCTCCAGAGGCTCTGAAACATTGTCGGGCGGCCTGCCACCAGAACATATATGTGTGGTTGTGGGACCAAGCCGCCCGCGCGATCTCGTTCAACCGCCCCCACTTCCCCTCAGAAGCTCTGTATCAGTACTGGACGGCCCGCCACAACCTGGCCACCGCATGGTCGTTATGGCACCACGCGAACCATCCATCGTCCCCACGCTAACAGGCCCTCAAGAGCCCAGATCGAGGATCATGAGGCGAGAGAGATGTTCACTGTACGCCTGTCTGAGCGACATGTCCGATCCCGTCTCACGTGGCCCGCAATGACAGCCTGCCTCGGAATCGGATCACGAGACGGCAACCACCTGCTCTGTCAGCCTGGTTCAATGGACGAAAGTTTTGGTCCGCTCTCGAATGCTGAGGTCGGGCCTCATCGCCAAAGAGTGCCGGTCTGCGCCATTACCGTTCAAAACTGATCAAAATCATCCCAACACACGTTGCGCGCTATACCAAATTATAATCATACATACTTGGTTACACTCCACCAGTAAGAGCACAGACCGTAATGGGGCCGACGCCGGACCTGCCCCATTTCTCTTCTCAAATGGGGCAGGTCCAACGCGCGCCCCATTTCTGCGCTTCGGAGTTGATTCGTACTTCAAGGATTCCATCATGACAATTGAAGACCAGAATGGGGACGATCACGTTGACAGAAACGCGCAGTGGCCCCATTTCCTTAATAAAGAGACGCGTTTCTGCTTCGTGGCGCAACGTGTAGCGACTATGAGATGGGGCCGACGCTGTTGGGATTGCCCTTATGGACCTAGCCCCGTCGTACGGCCACTGCCTGGGCGCCCCTTTCCCAATCCCTTCCCCCACCTACTCGTCCCGCGCGCTCGGCCCAAAAGAAACCCCCCAGCGGCAGGCGTCCCGACAACGCCGGGCCAAGGCTGGTCTTCTGAGTCTGAGCATGACTCTTCGTTGATGAAAGCTGCGGTGGTTGCAATGTGCTGAAATTCTAGTGGTCGACAGAAACTTGGGTCGCGACACCATTCTTTTGCCAGCGCTGATGACCTCTCTGAGGCCCGTTCTCAGTCGCGCTTCATGTGACGCCACATTCATGTGACGGAGCTGGGAAGTGAGAATGCTGCGCGCAGACACGAACGACACCTTCGAGGTGACACTATCAATACTTTTCCAAGTTCAAATCAATTCGAATGGTGCCCTTGAGCTACAATCGGATTGATGCGGGTGTACCCAGTTAGATCCAAGCTCGCGCCGTGCTTAAGGAGTGAAGGAAGCGACGCACGAGAGAGGACGGGGACGACGCGCTGAGGGAACAACGGGATGTTCGACAAAAAGCGCGCGAGTGATAGCTGATGTGAGATGAGGGGAGAGAGAATTGTGGAGCTCCTTGCTCCGGGGACAGCTTTCTACTCGACTTGTGAGCGACCCGGTGCATCCCAGGGCCGGAAGGGTCTGGCATCTCGTGCATCGCACCACGATCGTCATAAAATATCCGCGGCTATGAACCGCCGTGAGTCACATTTGCTGGAACAAGAAGGAATGGCATCCAGAACGCTGCGGCCGGCCAGGGCGGGCGTGGAATGCGTGTGAGGGGGGGCATAAGCGGGGATGTCCGCAAAGAGCGGGAATGGCCGCTAAAAGCGGGGAGCTGGGACCCGTTGGTGCGCCTGGTACGGGTGGCTCGGACCAACGGATGCTGGCGCTGCTTGCGTCTCGTCGCGAAGCGTCACAGTTGAAGTGGCGGGTTTCTGATAGCCTTGAACTTCTTGTGCTATCCTCACATAATTGCGCAGCAAGTAACTGCCGTTTCGAAACGCATTACGATTCCGCGGCGGCCGCCAGATGTGATCACATGAGGCAAACTTCGCGAATCTTTTGCGTAGGTTGCTTCATGTGGCGTACAATGGCGCCTTGTAGCCCTTTGTTTCGCTGTGTGACCAATAGAATCGCGGTACATCTGGCGTTCCGTCACACGAGGCGCGACTGCGAACGGGCCTGACGGGGGTCGCCGTCGCCGCCGGATCAGCAGCGGTCAGACGGAATCCGGGACGGATCACGTCAAGCCCGCGCCTTGTCTTGCAGGCGACTTGAGATCTGTCTGCCTCCCCGACGCTGCGTGGTTCCCGTTCTGAGGTGAGGCGCACGATGGCGGATGACAGTGGAGAGCGGAAGTCTGTTCAAACGAAGTGTGGCCAATGCCGTATGCTTCGGTTGAGGGGGACGGGGGGTGTCCAAGGTCTTTGGTACACGACAATCTGAGAATTGAGGGAGTCACACGTTCACCTCCATCAATCTCTTCGCCGGTCTTCCTCGTCACACTCTATTGCCACTTGTGTTTGTTGTGCTATTCTGCATACAGGGACACCACAGCAGACGTCCTCCAGGCGTTGCGCGGTAAAGTATGGGCGTACAGGTGAATCGAGGGCGACCGCTTGCTCCTTAAGCCAATGTCGGAAACGCCAACATGGCGGTAGTAGGCCGGGGTGCAGGGTCCTGGCTCGCCCCCCCCCATCGCTGCCTGCGTTCCAGTGTTCAGGTTCCAGCGGAGCGTACAGGGAGCAGCTGCGGGCGCAGTGTACCTTCCTCTCGATTTTCGTGATCCGTGCCACGGCAGGAGACGGAGAGCGTCGAGGTTGTAGATCTCTGCCGAGCCCCCTGCCCCTTCTGTGCTCCCCCTTCCTGGTACCAGACAACCCTGTTCTCAGCCCATGCTGCCAGCACCCCTGGCCACCCTCCCCATGGCTGTGTTCCCGCCCCGCCCCACTCCCCCCCGGCTGAGGGTGGCGCGACTGCGCCAGTAGGCACTGGCTCAAGGCCCCACGGCCCGTCTTCCTCCAGCTCTCCTATGATTCATCGCGTGGTCGGGGATGGTTGCGAACACTCCTTTGCGTCGGAGATGGCCACCCGCCAGGATGGTGAGCGGGAGGCCGCCGCCCAGATGCAGCTCCTGATCGAGCGCGGCGGAGCTGCCACTCCCGCGCCGCTCGGCGCAGAAGCAGAGCCGCGACAATGTCCAGTGGAACCCCACGGTCGGCTGCCTGCCACCGGGGGTGATATGATGTCACCCTCTTCGAAGCCAGCGACGGAGTCCCGGGCAGTCACCTGCTGCCAGGGATTTCTGGACAGCTGTATGGAAGGTAACTAAGACGGCGACAAGCACAAGTTGGTGATTGAGGCGATTGTCAATGCACGTTTTCTGCTCCGCGATCGCCCTGAGTTCCGCCTACGACACAAGAACGGGCGGGTACGCGTCTACACTCGCCAGCTATCTCCGATGAAGATGCTTTTCAAGGCAAAGCAGGTCAACAATCTCCGCACAGCCTCTCGTCGACAGAAATGCGCGGGTGGATCTGGATTGCCGATGGCGTGGCGCTGTTGGACGCGTCCAACGCGCGGTTCCCTGCATCTCGCAGTGGCCGAGAAGGTGGGCCTCGAGGCGGCTCTATCAATGAGCCACGGAAGCTTCAACTGCTGGAGCATGGCGCTCTGGGATCTCACAGCGGTCTCGCCAGCCTGGCTGTGCTGCGTCCCCATCTTCATAAGCTGGCAGCCCTTCTTGGCAGCGAGTTGTTGTGAGAAAAAAAAAAAAGAGCCGGGCGCTCATATTTTCTCCCTCGCTGCGGCCATCCAGTAGAGGGTGTCTGCCCTCTGCGACGGAGGCCTCTTTGTCGATAGGGTTGCAAAGGACACGCTTGCCGCGACTTCGTCGTCACCGGCCTATCCTGGTGAGACTCTTGTGCTGGACTTGTTGCCTCGCTCACCCTTCACCTCGGATCCCGACGTGCAGGTCACCCTCGGCCTGGACAAGGGCAATGACCCCGGGACGGTCAAATTTATGGCATCAACTGTCAACCAAGCCCATCAAAGAAGTCAGTCGAACACAATCCTGGTCGGCGTCTACCTCTGCAGCGCGGACAAGCACGACGAGTTGCCGGCCATGCTGGCCACGCACCTACCGCAGATGGACGTCATCTTGCGGGATGGATTGATAGTGCATGGGGCGCGCCGGCCTCTGCGGCTGATAATCGGAAGCGACTGCGCCGTACAATGCTGTGATCTCGGGAATAAGGGTCCAACTGGACGTCAGCCCTGCATGTTTTGAAAAAGCACTCGGTGGCCGAATGGCAAGCAGGCGGTGCTTCACGCCGCATTTGGCACTCTTCAAGACGTCTCGGGCGGGCGGCACTTGCGAGAGCGCACGGACGTTTTCGACCGCATGGCGGCTGGCGACGCGTCGCGGACAGGCAGCGAGGCCGGCCAACCCGATCATCATTGCTCGGTGGCGCATATTCCACTACTTGGGTTCGACCCGCGCCAAAGGTTTACAATTCTTTCGCACAGAGCACACGGTGTAAACCAATCAGTACTGCGACTTGCGGTTGAGATCGTGATGCTACGCCGCACTTTGAGAAACTAGCTTGCGGCGGGCGGGCAGGAGGGCGCCGCCTTTTGTCTCGAACTTGTAGCTCTACTGTACGAGAACGTGCGCGCGCGCTCTACCTCTTACGATGGTTGGCTGTGTATCGTAAGGGACTGCCGCACTATTGGGGACAATAGCGCACTGGTGTGCGCCGTCCCGATCGGAAAGGCCTCGGAATCCCATTTGGTCGCATACTGGGAGGCCTGGCGGCTGTAGAGCACCTTCCGAAAGGCCCTAAACCTCACCGCCATTATCCCTGCCGGCACGGTCTCGGAGTTTGGCGCGAATGCGGCCGCCATGGTGACCCTGTCAAAGCGGAGATTTGGATGGCTGTCGATCTCTTCGAAGATGCACATATTGCCATTTCATGCTCCAAACTTGTGGGAGCTTTGGGGCTGCATCCCCCTCTATGAGGAGCAGGCACTGGAAGGATGGCATGGCCATTTCGAAGAAGACGCCGTCAAGTACCCTGGATCGACGGAGCTGGAGCGAGCCGCGGCATTTATGTGGTCCATGGCCGTGGCTAGGGCGGCGAAGGCCGAAGTCCTCGCTCGCCGCACAAAAAAGAGGAAGCCAGCGGCGGCCGGGGTGCGCAATGCATAAAGAGTCGGAGGCAAGCGCCGGCGAGAGAACAAGCCTCAGATGCCAGAGTGCCACGCTGAGGCGGTCAAGGCGGCGAAGCACCGGAAGCAGTAGGCGGCCGGCGTCTCTAAGGAAGCGTCCAGGACCGTGGGAGCGTTCGTGACACGCACAAGCGGGCAGCTTGTATGAGCGATTACAGTGACGTGTGTCTTGTAGGACATACAGTGCCCGCTGCATAGATTAGAAGCGAACGATTTCCAGCAGTCGTTTTCTTGGGTGCCCTGTATTTTTCGGCCGTCACAGGTACAACACGAAGTCGATTCTACCGGACAAACGAGCCAAAAACGGTCCAAAAGCATGAAAAATGCCAGAGTCATGCGCGTTGCCCATTCGCATCGACCAACACGCCCCGGAATAACGGTATACCCATACGGTTGGGGGAGTCTGGCCACGCTAGAAAACATTTCCAGCAGTTCCCCCTAAGTTTTTCTGGGTGCCTAGACAGCCTTGAATCAGAATCAATTGCCACAATGCGCATCCGAGCACTTCCTGCCATGGGACGGCCCCGTGTACTGGGAAGCGTATCTCGCAGCGGGCTCCCTTTTTCATGGGATTCGGGCTCGCACGACTGATACCGTATTCTGCAGCCGGTCTCGGATCCGTGGAGAAATAACCCAGCAGTGGTACACAGTGTGAGCACCGGCTTGGTTGTAGCCGTTTTAGCCACTGTGCTGTGATATGTGTCGCTGCTGTGACCTGGGAGCGACTCGGAATCCTCTTCTTTCCGACCAGGGTCTCGCACGAGCTTCTCGAAACGATCCTCGCTGCACTGGCCTTACAAGGTCATAAGGAGTGGGTCCTCTTGTCCACGTTGCAATCCTCTTGAAATTGCAGGCGCCTGAGCTGACACTCTCACATGTGACCAATGTCCTGCCACATGTGGAGGAATAGCTGACCCACAGCCGCAATTCTTTTCAAAACCGAGAATACCCGGATCACTGGCCGTTGACTCGGCGTGCGACATGGACAGCTCGTTTTCTGCACTCTCCTCCGCCACCACGGCGCGGCGACACCCATTCCTCGACTCTGCCCGTTACCAACCGCCACGGCTGATGCCGTCGCCTGCCGCGGCGCGTACCGCGCGCCAGACCGATGTCCGGCAGAAAACCGTCCACCTGTGCAGGACGCTGGAAGAGTTTCCCGTGCAGAGGTCGGCTGTGCTGGAGTACGCATTGTACAACGGCTCACCTTTAAAGCCTAGAGGGCACCCCATGCAGTGCAACCCATCACTTGACAGTGTTCCCCAGTTGTGCCGATCGGTGCAAATGATGGGAGGGTCCACCTCAGTAGCCCCCGAAGATACAACAACTGTGAGATTCTTTCGCCTTCGATGTTTCGGCGTTTGGATGATAGAGTCGGATTTCATGGGGGTCATATGAATTTGGAAGCCGGACATATAGCACGTCTTAGGTACTTGCCCACTAGAAACCAACTGCATCCCCTCATGTCTGTAAATATTTTCAGCCAGCCACCTCCGGAGTAACCTCACCCAGCGACCATCTGCGGTCGTCGTCGACTGGCTCACCCCGCACCGACAGCCCTTCTCCTCCACCATCCCCAGACACTAATTTATCTCTCCATTGTCAGATATACGGTGATTCTACCGCCCCGAAGACACAACCGCAGCACCTCTCTTTCCTTGCATCTCTGCTCACGGCGGCGAATTTCGCTCCCAATGCCTCCGCTGCCCTGGGCGCGAGCTCAAAAGCCATGAAGGTTCTAAAATCTTCCGTGGCGACCGCTCTGGGCGTCTTCAAAGACACAGTGCGAAACTCCGTCGCCACGGGAGCCTGCACTCCCCCCTTTCTCGCGGTGACCGCGACTCCGGCTGCGCCGGCTGTGGCAGCGCCAGCATCGAGGGCAATCCTGTCCAAAGAGGAGCGCACGTTCCGAGGCTCCCTCTTGTTGGGGGCGAAGCTGCTAACAATTATGCAGTGCGCCGACAAGATGCCCCTCAATGCGCGGGCTGCACGCGACGGAATCATACAGCCGGAGATCTACGGCCTGTGGCAAACTCAGGTCAACACCAGGGCGGTCGCAGCGTGCGGAGTGCCTCTGGGAGCCTACTGCATCCGACTGTGCCGCTTTCAGCTTGTTGACCAACTGAATTTTGAGTGATATATGCGCAATCTGTCTATGGGCCGCAAATAGATGGCTATCTCTGGGCATGCTCTGGAAGTCAATCACAGAGCGCTCGCTCGTCAGCACTACCCAGGGAAACCCTTTTCGGCTTCTAACGGGTTTGTGGACCGATCATTTAAGCGCCACGCGATACGGAGTGTACATTTGCATGGGTCGAGGGGAGGTATCGAGTCGGTCGAGGGAGAGAAGATGGTGCCATTACTCTGGGAGAATACGGTTCGTATGGATCCTGAGATTTACTGAACGTGGCAGACGCTGCATTGTTAAGACAACTCGCTCCGTACAGCTCCTACGTGCTCGAGTGTGACGCGAAGGAGGCTCGAGGGACGGAGCTAAACTGGGGAAAAAAGCGACTTGTGGTTGCTTGAGTTCACCGAAGGCGCCGCATCTGGCAACGACGAGGACGCATGATAGCCGCGCCCTGGCCCGCGCGGCCGGCACAAAGACTGTGCTGAACCATTTCTCATGTACTTCTCCGTCCATCCACGCCGAACATTGGGAGAGGTAGGGGATCGGGCAGGATACTCGAGGGGGCTTGAAGCACAACGGAACCGCCGCCGTCCCAATGACCGAAACGGAAGTCTTGTAGGACCCCTGTAGCGTTGAAGGCCAGGACCAAGGTCACGCGATATTTGGCCTTCATGGCCTTGCTTCCGCGAGCCCGTCGTCTTCTGCCTTCCGAAGTGTAGGCGCGGTTTGGGAGACACAGACAGTAGAGCCCGGTCTCGTCCATATTGAATATCCTCTCTGGGTCGTACGTTGAGAATTGTTCCCGACTCTGAACCAACACCTGTCGGGACTGCTCCACGTCAGCCGCTGAAAACTCGTCTGTATCCCAAAGAGAGATGTTGGAGGTTGCGCCGCTTCTCCCACCGCCCCACAAAGCCCTCCGACGCAGAAACTACTGTAACCCCGAGGCTGGCAGCAATCTCCACTGTGTGACGGCTGGACACCCGGCCCCCACACTCGGGGAACCAGTCCCTCCCAGTCAAAGCGGGACACGTGGATTCGCGTCAGGGGCGATCGGATGCAGTCAGTCCGAAACGGCCACTGGCTCTCGCGAGGGAAATATGTCCTTCTGACGCATATTTCGAATCATTCCGGTGGCCATCCACTTGTGATCGCCCCGTGACTCACCAACCACAACCGCGATCTCGAGACTTTCCTGGGACAAGTAAATCCCCGGAGAGGCCCTCAGTTAAGGGCCTAATTTTGTGTAAACCCGACTTGGACCATTGACCAGTATTACACCGCGCCCCTGACGCCGGGGTGCCGCAAGGGTGTCACGTAGCACCCTTCCCCCGCCTCTACTCAAGGCGGTGTCCGAAGCTCGACCGCCCTCTGCTGAGCCTGGCCACATGTGCCTGGAGGGGAGGGTTTTCTGAGGTTCCTTTGAGGGTGTCTGAGGGAGGGTTTTCTGAGGGTCCCTTGAGGGTGTCTGAGGTGGGGTTTTCGGAGGGTCTGAGGGGAACGGACGGGATAAGAGGGCGAGGCATGAGTGTTGCCTCGAGGCCCTCGACGCGGGCAAGTAAACTTCCGGTCACACAACTCGTGTTTGTCGCTCGGGGCGTCTTCCCCCCGTCGACGCCGTGCGTGTGTGCTCTTCGGGGTCTCCTTCCGGGGCGGGTATTCCCCGACAGGACTACCCGGCGACACGGCCTGGCTCGCCTTCCCCCCGACTGGGTGGGGTAGGCTGGGCGTGTTTTCACATTTGGTGGAGAAGCAGGGGAGGAAGGCGACTTAACCTTCCTCGCGGTGGTGGCGGTGCGCCACCCCGCCTCGGGGGGAACCTAGTTGGTCCTCCTCCCCTTGGTGCCTGGCGCTACGGGCGGCGCCCCGCAACGCCAGGTTCGGCTGAGTCCGGCCGGGTCGATGGCCCATGGGGGGGGAGATGGAAACCCCCCTGGTGTCGACGTGCCTGGTGTCGGGGGGGATGGGTCTTCCCTCCCGGAGGCGGATCGTCGGTGGACGATCGCCACACAAGTGCAGGTTCCACGGATGCGGGTGCTCGCGAGCAGCGGACTTTGTTCCAGCCCTTGCCCCCGGGCCTTGATCCGACTGGAACTCGCCCCCCGGCGGGCGCCCCCTCGGGTAGTACTCACCTCGAGGTGGCCCCACCGGGTGCTGGCACTCATGTCGGCGGAAGACAGCCGCCCGACGTAACC
>Ga0114955_1001050_pt1 | contig 12626 bp, 15 predicted proteins | sample Porto_5metaG_FD_87302 | JGI IMG/M metagenome (GOLD analysis project Ga0114955, IMG submission 87302) | Marine algal microbial communities from Porto, Portugal - Porto_5 metaG | ecosystem: Host-associated > Algae > Red algae > Unclassified | place: Portugal: Porto | collected 2015-02-02 | reverse complement strand
TTTCTGCAATGCGTAGTTTTGCGCTTCGGGCTCGATTATTGTCATCTAAATCTTCGTCAGTCGCAGTAATAGGTTTACGGTTTACGCGTTTCAATTTCGGGGTATATTCTTCAGGGATAACTGGTAAGCCTCTAGGTAAGTCTGGTCCCTTTTCATACTCTTGAAACATCTGTTTACATAATCGGTCTTCCAATGAATGGAATGTAATAACAGAAATACGTCCGTGTACCTTTACAAGCTCGATAGCTTGTTCTATTGAATCTTCGAATGCACTTAATTCATCATTTACTGCAATTCGTATAGCTTGGAACACTCTTTTCGCAGGGTGCCCACCTTTTCTTCTAGCTTTGGCAGGAATGCCTTCTTTAATCACTTCAACTAATTCTAATGTTGTCTCGATTGGTTGTTTTTCTCGGTTTGCTTCAATTCTTCTTGCAATTTGTTTTGAGAACTTTTCTTCACCATAACGATAGAAAATTTTGACTAATGCTTCAAAAGACCATTCATTTACAACTTCATAAGCTGATAATGATTGCGTTTGATCCATCCGCATGTCTAATTTAGCATCATGATGATAGCTAAAGCCTCTTTCTGGTACATCTAACTGTGGACTTGAAACACCTAAGTCATAGTAGATACCATCAACTTTTTCAATGTTTAGCTCTTTTAATATTTGTGTTAACTCTCGAAAATTACTGTGAATAAAAGTGACTTTATGTAAATGTTCTTTCAAAACATCTTTAGCATTTTCTATTGCAATTAAGTCTTGATCAATTGCAATAAGTCTACCTTCATCACTTAATTGATTTAGTAAATATAAGGCATGTCCTGCTCCACCTAACGTACAGTCAACATACACACCATCTTCTTTTATATTTAGATAATCAATGGTTTCGTTTAACATAACGCTTATATGATGAAACACTGTCATACCTCCAAATTAAAAATCAAAATCTATTAAATCCTCAGCAATATCTTCGAAACTATCTTCAGATTCCTCATAGAAATCATTCCAAGTTTCTCTATCCCAAATCTCAATTCGATTTGAAACACCTATTACTGTACATTCTTTAGTTAAATTAGCGTATTTCCTTAAATTTTGTGGAATATTAATACGTCCTTGTTTATCTAACTCTACTTCAACGGCACCTGAGAAGAACATACGCATAAACTTACGTGCGTCTTTTTTTGTCATAGGTAAGGTTTTCATCTTCTCTTCAATTTGTTGCCATTCTTCTAAAGTATAGCCGAATAAACACTTATCAAGGCCTCGAGTGATAATAAAACGTTCATTTAAATCATAACGAAACTTGGACGGTATAATCATACGTCCTTTTGTATCTAATTGATGATCGTATTCTCCCATGAACATTTTTTCTCACCTCACCTTATTTATAATTTACCACATCTCCCCACTATCCTCCACTAATTATGTAAAATTCGTCAAAAATATTTATTTTTATAAAAAAATACCCGCTTTATCTTTTCGATAAAGCGGGCTTAAACGCTGTTATATCAATCTTTTATTATGATATGATCAAAAGTGTAAGAAAGTGGTGGATAAGTGGAGGGACTGAACACATCTTTCCCAAAATCATTCAAAATTTGAAGTGGATTCCATATTCTTTCTTGTAATCCTCCCATTGCGTGGAGATGATCATTAATTTCTCTAAAATGTCTCATGCTAATGTCATTTTCTCTTTCGATATTTAAAAGATAACGTTTTTTCAAATAATCATACTGTCTTAAGTGTATTTCATTATTTTTAGTTACTAAATTTTCATTAGCATTATTACCTTGAACTTCTTTATATAAAGAATGAAATAGATTTTCCTGTTGTTGTTTCATACTGTCAATTTCATTTAAAAATGTTTCGGAAGCTTGTTCACGAATAAATTTTTGTTTATCTTCTTCAATACCATTCTCTATGACGTGTTCTAATTGAAGTTGATACTGATTTAATAATTTTTGAGTTCTATTATATAAGTAAGTAATCCTCAATCTTGGTAATACAATCGGCATATCAATATTTAATAACTGAAATACATCATGTAGTTCTGCCCAATATTTAATTTCACTTGGACCACCGATGAAGGCCACAGTATTAAATAACCATTCTTCCATTATAGGACGTGTAACAACATTATTTGAAAATCTATCAGGTTCTTCATCTAATATGTCTAATAACTGTTGTTGATTATAGTTTTGTGTTGATTTACTTAAATGGAAAGCATCATTTTCATAAGTTAATAATTGTCTCATCCCTTCTTCATGAAGGAATAAATGCACATTAGTATCAGTTTGAATCATTTGAGACAAACCTTGTTGTGTTGTATTTTTTTGATTATTTCTAAAAGCTTCATCAATAGCACGATGTTTTAAAATCATTTCTTTTAATAAAGGTTTTTCCATTTTTCTCAACGAAGTATATTGAGCATCAATAAATAAAACACCATAATCTTTGAAGATTTCATGTAATAAAGCTTTAAAAATATTTGACCAGTTATCATTACTTTTAATAATGTCTAAACACATTTGGTAAATTGCTTTACTATGCTCTGTTTCTTTTAATTGTTTAAAGTAATCATTCAACACTTCAATCATTTGTGACTGTTCAGGATTAAAACGAGATACGTTACTTTCAGGTGGTGTCATAGTATGATATTTAATTTTATGTAGATGTGCGTCTTGTTGATTATAAGCAAATGTATGATTGACTTCATCAAAATCATGATCTTCTCCAGCAATCCAAAATACCGGTACAACCGTTTGGTTATATTTATTAGAAAGTTGTTGACTCAATGTAATAATTGAAAAAATTTTATGGATTGTATATAAAGGACCACCAAACAGACCAGCCTGTTGTCCTCCAATGACAACTTTTGCGCCATTAGCTAAAGCATCCAAATGTGTTTGTTGCGCTTCAGTTATTGATAAATCTTCCATATAAGATTGAATAACATTTGCAAGTTCTTTTTCTCTTCCATTTGAAGGCGCATCCATTTTCTTTTTAAAGCTATCTTCTGACATAGCATCATATTGGTAGAATTGTTGGAGCCTACTATCACTATTTTTTATTTTGGAAATAAACTGATCGTCATTGTTTAATTTTAATATTTTACAGTCCATTGTTTTTCTCCTTCAGTATCACTATTCCTAATATAGTATAAAGACTATACTCACTTATGACAATTTAACGGCTTATAAAAATTTATAAAATCTTAAAATTCATTAAAAATACATACGTTCGAAATGACATTCGTGTCATTATTTTTATTTTGAATGGTATAAAAAATTCAACTCGTATAAATATATTTATCTAGTTTAATTTTGGCTTAGAGCATAAATAAATGAAAAGAACATAGACTTTAAGGTATAATATAAGAAAGGAATAAAGGGGGACATGATGATGAGCGACGTAAAAAAATTAGAAATTAATTACAAAACTGATGAGTTATTCGAAGATTTTAGAGAGTTTGGTAATAAAGATTTATATATGGTTGAAGAATTTAACGGACAAATGATCGATGCAAGTTCAGACTCACCTTTTTATGGTATTTTTGTCGGAGATAAATTAGCTGCAAGAATGGCATTGCTAAATAAAGGTGAAGTTGAGGAATCTTACTTCCCTGATTGTGACGATTATATTTTATTATGGAAATTAGAAGTATTAGAGAAATATCAAAACAGAGGTTTTTCTAAGGAATTAATCGATTTTGCAAAATCATTTAACCTTCCTATTAAAGCAATCGCTAGAAATAATTCAAAATCTTATTTCGAAAGTCAAGGTTTCAAAGATGTCGAAGCTAAAAATCCTGAAGGACATGATGTTTTAATTTGGCACCCATAGTACGAAAAAATTCCACCGAATTTATTAAATTCGATGGGATTTTTTAATTTGATTATTCTACAATATCAATTAATTCTTTAAGAGACTTAATTTCATAATCAGGTTGAATTGTTGTATTATTTTCTTTATTTCTTAAATTGAACCAACATGTAGCAATATTAGCATTTTTTCCTCCTAAAATATCCGAAGTAAGTGAATCTCCTACAATTATTGCCTTTTCTCTATGTGTTTCTCCCATCTCTTTAAAAATGTAATCAAAAAATTCTGGCATAGGCTTTTGATAAACTGTTTGTTCAGATATAAAAATGCCATTTAATGTTTCGTTAAATGTTGTTTGGGCTAAACGACGTTGCTGTGTTTCTGTAACTCCATTTGTCACAATATAAATATTATGTTTTTTTCTCAAATAATCTATTGTGTCTAAAGTCCCATCAAAAAAGCTAGGTGTAGCTTTTGCTAATTCATCTCTAAATAGATTGTCAGCTAAATTCCCATCAACTTCAATGTTATAGTCTTTAAAGTAATTAACAAATCTCAGAGTTAAAACTTCAACTTTAGTTAATTTATTTTCTTGAAAAGCCTCCCAATGAGATTGATTAACCTTTCTAAAATAATAAAAATCCTCTTCTGTTGGGTAATGATTAAAATGTTTGGCCATATTATAAAATGCTTTTTCTTCGGCATCATAAAAATCAACAATTGTATCATCAAAATCTAGTAAAATAGTTGTGTATTTCATCTTTATATCCCTCGCTACTCTTGTATCTCTATTAACAATAACAAATTTTGAATATAATTTCTTAGAAAATTAAAAAAGACCAGAGCGCTTGCCCTGGTCAGTACTTAATATTTGAATATTAGAATCCGAATAATTTTCCTAATACACTAACACCATTTTCTACGATGCTTACGATGCTTGTTCCTAATTTAGCTCCATCGTGATTTTGTGCTGCTTGTACTGTATTTGCGATTGCTTCTGCTAATTTTGTCATTATAAAAATCTCCTTTTCTGTTTTAATTTATTTTAATTGTTGTTAAGACTTAGAATCCAAATAATTTTCCTAATACGCTAACGCCATTTTCTACGATGCTTACGATACTAGTGCCTAATTTAGCTCCGTCATGTCCTTGTGCTGCTTGTACTGTATTTGCGATTGCTTCTGCTAATTTTGTCATAATAAAAATCTCCTTTTGTTATAATTTATTTTAGTAATTGATAAATCTTAGAATCCAAATAATTTACTTAATACCCCTACACCATTTTCTACGATACCTACGATACTTGTACCTAATTTAGCACCGTCATTATTAACACCGGCTTCAACTGTATCTTTAATTGCTTTGAATAAACCTTCCACTATAAACACTCCTTAATATTTATTGTTCAAAAGTTACTTTCAAAAACTGAGGTAAATTGATTCGTGTTGTTTATCTATCGTTTTGTTATTTATAATATATAACTTTCATGCCCAACTTTGGCGTCTTTTCCTTACTTCGCTATAAACTCTTCAAAACTGTAAAATCGTTTTCAGTTTTGAACAGTTAGGGATACAAAACTGAATTGTTCACAATTCAATAGATACAAATATTCTTCAAACTTAAAAACACTTTATGATATTGTTTCAATACACTACAATAGTGAAAAATATAAACATTTTTTATATCATAGCTATTGCATATTACAGTTAATTTAGCTATAATAATTCTTGTGTTAAAAAATGTCCTGGTAGCTCAGCTGGATAGAGCAATGGCCTTCTAAGCCATCGGTCGGGGGTTCGAATCCCTCCCAGGACGCTAACTAGAACTGTAATCCTGTTGGATTACAGTTCTTTTTTTATGACATCAAAACAGCTAGGCATTTTTGAATGCCTAGCTGTTTTGATTATTAATTTATAGGGACTTTTTAGGGACCTGAATACTTACAAATAAACTTAAAAAAATGATTTCCTATCTATCATTATAATTCTACAATATGAGGTTTAACATCTGGGTCGTGATTAGCAATGGCTTCTATACAATTAGGATTTTGCACCATCTCTATCACCCAATTTAAAGATTGTTTAGCATCTTTTTTATCAACTAATACTCCAGGTAATATATTTTCTTTCCAAGATTTAGAAGCATAACCAATATCAGATACTAGGAATAAGAATTTCTCATTATCATAAGATTTTACAATCGTAGAACTTAGACCTTTACTATGTCCTGGTGACCATATCATTTTAATAGTACCGTCTCCAAATAAATCAAAAGCTTTCTTTTTAGGTCCTAAATCGCTATCTTCAAATTTAAATGTTTCTAAGTGAACACCCTTCCATTCATGAGGAAGATAATGCATTTTATCTTTTTGTATAGCTTCATATTCCTCTTCACTAACTAATATATGTTTAGCATCTTTAACTAATCTTAATCCGTCAGCATGATCACAATGCATATGACTCATTAATATATAGTCGATATCACTAGGTTTATATCCTAGTTTTATCAATTGTTCATGCACTGCTTCTCCTTTTGGTAAATCAGCTTTATTTACAGGATATTGAAAACGTAAATTTTTAATTTGATGTGTTCTATTATCTGTATGCCATCCAGTATCTATTAATACTAAACCTTTAGGATGTTCTATTAAATAAACTGAAACAGGTATCTTAATTTGATGCTGTTTAGATCTAAAAAGACCTGTCCATGCAAGTAATCTATTATTTGAATATCCAAATGGTAACGCTTCATCTACAATCACATTCCCTGTGTGTAAAACATGAACTTTAATTTTATTTGTCATTGTTCTTCATCCTTTTTTAAAATGTCGTTGATGTGGTTCGTATAATCAAAAAGATCATTTAATTCTTTATTATTTAAATTTAATTTCCTTTTAAAACCTTCATACAACTTGTTTTGTCTATTATTATAAAATTGAAGTCCTTCCTCAGTTAGTTGTATAACTTTCTCTCTTTTATCTCCAGACTTTATCCGTTCTACAAAATGTTTTGTTTCTAATTTCTTAATCCTTTTTGAAATTGCAGTTTTATATACACCTTGTTTTTCAGCTATTTGATTCACAGATAATTGTTTATGTTCTAAAAGTAATTTAAAAATGCCTAATTGTTCTCTTGAAATATCAATATTTTCTTCATCAATAACTTCGTTAATAATTTTACTTATTTCAATAAATGTTAAGTGAAATTGATTAAATTGTTGTAATTCATTACCTTTCATATGTACCTCCAATAAAATAGTACACCTAGGTGTACTATATGTCAAAAGATAATAAGCTTTCTTGTCCGTTGAATAGATAATTCAACTTTGAAGAAAGCTTATGCATATTTTTAAATATCATTTAGTTTAAATTCAATTGTATCTATCACTTTATGCTCTCTATTTCTAAAATTTAACGTTGCTTTGTTCTCATCATCTACGATAATTAATTCGGCATATGTTTCTTCAACAGCACTTCTTGATTGAGAAATACTACCTGGATTAATCACATGTACATCAGCTATATTTTCATATTTAGCAACATGTGTATGCCCGTAAAATGCTAGTTGAGCGTTTAATGTTTTAGCTTTTTCAGCTAATTTCATTCTCGTTTGATTTACTTGGTATAAGTGCCCATGTGTATAAAAGGCATTGATCCCATTATTTGAGATTGTATTTTCTTCAGGAAATTCTGGATAAAAATCACAATTCCCTTTCACTCTGTTGTAAAGGCTAAGTTCAGTATCATCATATTGAAATTCTGAATCACCTAAATGAAGAAAAACATCTGCATCATTATGTTTCTCGTAAATATCGTAAAGAATTCCCGATTCATTATGATTATCACTTACTACAATCCATTTACTCATTATTCTCACCTGCTAAAAATTGTTGTAATTGATTAATAGCATTTCCACGATGACTGATTTTCGCTTTTTCCTCATCTGTTAATTGTGCCATTGTTTTACCAAGTGACGGAACATAAAAAACAGGATCATAACCGAAGCCATTTTCTCCTATAGGTTCAGTTGTGATTTCTCCTGATACCGTTCCTTTAAATTGCTGAGTTTGTCCGTTTGGTGAACTCATACTAATAACGCATACAAATTGTGCAGCTCTTTCAGTCTCGTTATTCATATTATCAAGTAACTTTTTAATATTATCTTGGTCATTTTTATCTAAACCAGCATATCTTGCAGAATAAACACCTGGTTCTCCATTAAGTGCTTGTACTTCAAGGCCACTATCATCTGCAATGACTTGCTTATTTAATGCTTTAGCTGCAGCTACTGATTTTAATTTAGCATTTTCTTCAAATGTTGTACCAGTTTCTTCTACATCAAAATCTTTAATCAATTCACTTATTCCTATGACATTTTTATTAGGAAATATAGCTTTAAAATCATTTATTTTACCTTGATTATTAGACGCAATAACGATATCTTCCATTATTTTTCCCTCCATTTATCCAACATTAACTCGTTCAACTTCAGCATCCATACCTAACCATTCTTGAATAATATTTTCAATATATGTCGTATCTCCTGTAGCAAAAAAGCGATGTGCTGGATGTTCTGTATAACTAGCATGTTCATTACTAAATGTTAATAATGCACTTACTTCTCGAGCTGTCTCTAGTCCAGAAGAAATAACAGTTTTCTTACCACCAAAATAATCATATATAGGTTGATATAATAATGGATAGTGTGTGCAACCTAATATAACAGTATCAGCATCACTATTTCTCCATTGTTTCAATGTTTGATGTATAACAATACTTGTAATTGTCGGATCATTATATCTCATTTGTTCTACTAAAGGAGCAAAAGCTGGACAAGCAATACCATATACTTCTACATTAGGATTAATTTGTTTAATGTGTTTACGATAAGCTTCTGATTTAATTGTACCTTCTGTTCCTAATATTAAAACATTTTGATTTCTTGTTGTCATAATAGCTGTCCTAGCACCAGGTTCAATGACACCTACCACTGGAATCGGTAATATTTTCTGTAAATGTTCTAATGCAACGGCAGTCGCTGTATTACATGCGATGACTAGCATTTTAATATCAAATTCTACAAGTTTTTGTGCAATTTCAGTTGTAAATTGTTTAACTTCTTCACCTGGTCTTGGACCATATGGACATCTACCAATATCTCCTAAGTAATAAATCGTTTCATTAGGAAGTTGTCTCATAATTTCTTTAGCTACTGTTAAACCACCAACACCTGAATCTATAACGCCAATTGGTCTATTCATAGTCTTACATCCTTATTTCATAATTAAGTTTTATTTTATCATACGCGATTCAATGTGTTTATTATTTTGAATTGTTACAGTCGTTATCTATTCATGGCCAATACAAAGTAAATCATTAAATAAAAAAGCGATACCCCTTTTATTGGGTATCGCTAAATCTGTCACTTATATTATTAATCTACTTTATGGTCAGAACCAAAGAATGATTTGAACATATGGAATGAAGTTTCTCTATTCATTGCAGCAATTGATGTTGTTAAAGGAATACCTTTTGGACATGCATTCACACAGTTTTGAGAATTACCACATTGTTGTAGACCACCTGCGCTCATTAATGCATCTAAACGTTCATCTTTTGTCATTGCACCTGTTGGGTGTAAGTCGAATAAACGAACTTGTGAAATAGCTTGTGCGCCAACGAAGCTATTATTTTGTGTAACGTTTGGACAAACTTCTAAACAAACACCACAAGTCATACATTTAGATAATTCATAAGCTGTTTGACGTTTTTTCTCAGGCATACGTGGTCCTGGTCCTAAATCGTAAGTACCATCGATTGGAATCCAAGCTTTCATACGTTTCAAGTTGTCGAACATTCTTGAACGGTCAACTTGTAAGTCACGAATTACTGGGAAAGTACTCATTGGTTCTAAACGAATAGGTTGTTCTAATTGGTCAACAATTGCAGAACAAGATTGTCTTGCGCGTCCGTTGATAACCATTGAACAAGCACCACATACTTCTTCTAAACAGTTCATATCCCAAGTTACTGGAGTTGTTTTTTCACCATTAATATTAACTGGATTACGTCTAATTTCCATTAGACAAGCAATAACATTTAAATTTTCTTTATAAGGAATTTCAAATGTTTCTTCATATGGTTTAGATTCACTATCGTCTTGACGTTTGATAATTAATTTAACCGTTTTTTGTTTTGGTTGATCGTTTTGCTGTTGTTGTTGATTACTTTGAGTTTCTGGAGTGTCTTTTACTGATTGGTCAGCCATTATTTTTTACCTCCTTTAGACTTACTAGTGTAATCACGTTTACGTGGTGGGATTAAGCTAATATCAACTGGATCGTATTCAAATCTAGGTGCTTCTGTTCTACCTTGGTAATACGCCATAGTTGTTTTTAACCATTCATCATCATTACGATCAGGGAATTCTGGTTTGTAGTGTGCACCACGTGATTCATTACGGTTATAAGCCCCAATTGTAATTACTCGTGCTAGCACAAGCATATTCCATAATTGACGAGTGAAGAATACAGCTTGGTTACTCCAAGTTTGTGTATCTTCCATATCGATATCTTCATAACGTTTCATCAATTCTTGGATTTTCTTATCTGTTTCTAATAATTTATCATTTTCACGCACAACAGTTACATTTGCTGTCATAATTTCACCTAATTCACGATGAAGTTTATAAGCATTTTCTGAACCGCGCATGTTTAATAATTTATCAAAGCGTTCTTGTTCTTCTTTTACACGTGCTTCATAAATACTGTCATCTAAGTCAGTGTATGAAGTTTCAATATCATCAAGATATTTAATAGCATTAGGGCCAGCTACTGTACCACCATAGATGGCAGATAATAATGAGTTAGCGCCAAGTCTATTACCACCGTGTTGAGAGAAATCACATTCTCCTGCAGCAAATAAACCTTTAATGTTAGTCATTTGGTCATAATCAACATATAGACCACCCATTGAGTAGTGTACTGCTGGGAAAATTTTCATTGGTACTTTACGTGGATCATCACCAGTGAATTTTTCATAAATCTCAATAATACCACCAAGTTTAACGTCTAATTCATGTGGATCTTTATGAGATAAATCTAAGTAAACCATGTTTTCGCCGTTAATACCTAATTTTTGGTTAATACATACATCGAAAATTTCACGTGTCGCGATATCACGAGGTACTAAGTTACCATAGTCAGGATATTTTTCTTCTAAGAAATACCAAGGTTTACCATCTTTATATGTCCAGATACGTCCACCTTCACCACGTGCTGATTCACTCATCAGACGTAATTTATCGTCACCAGGAATAGCAGTTGGATGAATTTGGATGAATTCACCATTTGCGTATGCTGCACCTTGTTGATAAACGATAGATGCTGCAGAACCTGTATTAATCATTGAGTTAGTTGTTTTACCGAAGATGATACCAGGACCACCTGTTGCCATAATTACTGCGTCAGAACCGAATGATTGAATTTCAGAAGTTGTCATGTTTTGTGCAACAATACCTCTAGCAGCATTGTCCTCATCTTTAACTATACCTAAGAATTCCCAACCTTCGTATTTTGTTACTAATCCATCTACTTCAAATGAACGAACTTGTTCATCTAACGCATATAATAATTGTTGACCTGTTGTAGCTCCAGCAAATGCTGTTCTGTGATATAACGTACCACCGAAACGTCTGAAGTCTAATAGACCTTCATTAGTTCTACTAAACATAACACCCATACGGTCTAATAAGTGAATGATGTTAGGTGCAGCTTCAGCCATTGCTTTTACTGGTGGTTGGTTTGCTAGGAAGTCGCCACCATAAACAGTGTCATCAAAGTGAATCCAAGGTGAGTCACCTTCACCTTTTGTATTTACCGCACCGTTAATACCACCTTGGGCACAAACTGAATGCGAACGTTTAACAGGTACTAATGAGAATAAATCTACATGTGCACCTTTTTCTGCTGCTTTAATTGTTGACATCAGACCGGCAAGTCCTCCACCGACAACAATAATTTTTTTCTCTGCCATAGAAATGTCACTCCCCTGAAATATAAAAACTAAGACTAGTTAATCTGTATTTGTTACATAAATGCGATAATAGCAGTTACGCCGATATAAGAGATAATTAAAAATACAATTAACGATACCCATGTGAAGACACGTTGTGATTTTTTAGATTGTAAAATACCCCATGTAACTAAGAATGACCATAATCCATTTGAAAAGTGGAATACTACTGCAATTACACAAATAATGTAGAAAATAGCCCACAATGGATTATGTAAAGTTTCGTGCATCATATTATAATCAACTGCTTTACCGAAGAAAGCTTTTTGTAAGCGTGTTTGCCATAAGTGCATACCAATAAAGATGAATGCTAAAATACCACTTATTCTTTGGCAAAAGAACATCCAGTTTCTGAATAATGAGTAATGACCCACATTCTCTTTTGCTGTAAATGCAATGTGTAATCCAAATAAACCATGGTATAAAAGAGGAATATAAATAAATAGAAATTCAACTACCAATAAGAACGGTATTGATTCCATGAAACCTGAGGCTTTATTAAAAGCTTCCGCCCCTTGTGTTGCTTGATGATTGACCAATAAGTGAACAATTAAGAATGCACCGATTGGGATAATACCTAATAACGAATGGATTCGTCTTAAGTAGAATTCATTTTTTGATTGAGCCAAAAGGAGTCCCCCCTGTAAACATTTAATTAATTGACTAAAATTATAAAGTTGTATGTAAACTGCCGTAAAAAACCATATAAAATACTAGCTTCTTTTA
>Ga0114955_1001048_pt1 | contig 12637 bp, 13 predicted proteins | sample Porto_5metaG_FD_87302 | JGI IMG/M metagenome (GOLD analysis project Ga0114955, IMG submission 87302) | Marine algal microbial communities from Porto, Portugal - Porto_5 metaG | ecosystem: Host-associated > Algae > Red algae > Unclassified | place: Portugal: Porto | collected 2015-02-02 | reverse complement strand
TAATAATCCGGTTTCGGAGGCAGAGATCCGTATCCGGATCTGAGCTGACGGAGTTATCCGTAATCAGATACGAAGCATCGGCGTGTATCCGTATTCTATTACGGCCCAAAATGCATATCCTGACAACCCCTCATCCCCACTGCGTTTCAACAGAAACCTTGCGCGGCGCACACAGTGCACCTGGCAGTCAAGGCGTCGCTCGGGGCAACCCGCAAGACGGCCGCGGTGACGGCAGCGCGCAGGAACGGGCCATCTTCCTCATCGGCGGCACGTTCTGCAAGCAGAAATCCGGCGGCCACGGACCTGCTCACCCAAGGACGCAAGATTGCCAATCACTTCCACAAGTCGACGGCCAGCGTCGGCGTGCTGACCTCTGTACCGTTTCCCGGTGACGAAGAACCCCGCAAACTTCTCACCGAGTCACCGGGACGGTGGGGCTCAACGTTTCTGGCGCCAGTTCGACTTTTCACGCTTATGCCGCGGCTCATCGGGTTTGGGGAGCTCCCTGACCTGACACCTGCGCAGCAGCGGCAATGGCAGGAACGAGACGCTTGGGCGCAGGTGCGGCACCTCATTTGCGTGCTGCAGCCTGCCTACGAGGCTTGCATCGCCGTCCAGAGCTCATCCTCCACCGTAGCCGACGTTTTCGAGCTGGTTTGCAAGCTGCGCCGCACCATGCGGCTGGAGCAGTTCCCGTGCCCACGGGCGTACGACAAACCTGAAGCTGTGGGGCGGGGCGCTATCCTCGAGTTTCTCGCTCGAGACGGCTGCAAGACGGACGTGATGGAGCTCGATAACCGGCTCTACAAGCACAAGGACGTACCGGTTAAGTCTTCACGTGGCGTCGACGGTCTACGCGATGGAGCCGCCACCTTCATCGCCATCATCCGAGACGAGCTGGAGCGCCGCTTCTTCAGCGCCGTCAACGACACCAAGAACTGGCTGGCCAACGACGCAGTCCTGGCGGCCACTTTGGTCACGCCGGGTGGCGCCGCCATGATGCGCAAGACGGCCTTTCGCGTTGGTCAAGACGATCCAACCAGCCGCGCCACGGCGGCGGTCATGGCGACTGCGGTGCACCTCATGGACGAGCGCGCGAGCGTGCCGTCGCGCGAAGGGGAGCTGGAGCAGGAGCGCCATAATTGTCGCACTACACTGGTTGATTGGGACTCGGAGAACAGCCGCGGTGCCGCCGAGGACACGGTGGCGGACCTTGTACTGCAAGAACTCGAGCGCTTCTTGTCGACACACGTGTCCAGGGAAGTCAACGGTGCACTGAACTTCTGTTCTGTACGCGGGGATGACTATCCTCTGCTGCGACGTGTCGCATGCGCGCTGCTTGGGGCGTCTGGTTCGTCGGCGGCGTCGGAGAGGGACTTTTCCGTGGCCGGAATGGTGTTGCGGAAGGACCGCTCAACACTGCTGCCGGCGCATATGGAGATGCATTGCCTGATACGCTTCAACGCGCGCCTTGTTCGCTCTGACCTGTCATCCATTCCGGTTCTGACCCAGGCGGCGCGATTGAGCGCAAGAGCCGACATGCGCCCGATTTCGGTTGACATGCCGCTGAGCGCGGAGTCGTCCGGCGATTTGACATCGAGCGACCGTGACACCTTTTTGGTGCTCACTGATGAGGAGGAGGAGTGAGTACCGTTTTGGGCGGGTCGGTTTGGGTCCGCCGTCCTCTTTTCTTTTAGTTTGTGTGGTATTGCTGTTGTTTTGGAAGCGACGATAGGAACAGAGGGGGGGCCGTCAGCGGTTACCTGTCGACTGCTACAGCTGAGAGAGAGGTGGAGCCCCCCCCCTTGCCGGTGTCGCTGCCAGCGCCGCACAACTTTCAGTGTGAGAGGCCGTGATGTGGACCGCGGCGCAGGGACAACACCAGCGTCTTTCATATGCAGCGGGGGCGGCTAGCTGAGCGTTCCCAAGAGCGCGACAGTCGGCGCATCGACCAGAAAGGCGGTCCGCACGACGTCCTATAATAGTCCGCCTTCCTGGCTGTGCTTGACATGCAGCTGGTGTGGCGGCCGCCAGCGCACGCGGACACACGAGCATTGCGTACTCAGGAGCCGAGCCTCCCTCTCGTACCGACTAGCTGTCTTTCCGCGTTTTGATGCCGACCGCAGACGTCACCGCCAAGACAGCAGCAGCCTATTGCTCTATGAATTTCTCTCCATTGGCGGCACCAGACGATGCCCGTCGTCATGAAGACGACGGCGGTCGTCCCGCATCGAATCTGCGGGAAGCACATAAGCACGACAACGACGTCCACCACGGCCGTGAATTAGCGGGAACAGAACATCCCTACCGTCACCGCTCATTGGCGCCACCCTGGCGTGCACAGTCGTAGAAAAAGACGCGGCGAAGCGCCCTGGTCTGACCGCTGTAGAGGCCTTAGCAGCCTCACCGAAGACAGCCTCGGCTGCAGCACCGCAGTCGCTACACCCCCCGGGAGACTCGTGAAGCACTTGGACGAGCCCGACAGACCGCCGACGCCATCGCCTTATTGTGCGAGTTCCTCTCGGCCACTGCCGTTATGTTTATCGCCGAGACTCTGACAACTGCTGCCCACAACACAACGCAAAGCTCCTCTGCTAGCTACTCATGACCGCATGGCACATGGGCGAAACGCCGCCGGCTGCCAGAACCGCCGAGAGGGCTGCTGCGTGCCTTTCCACCGTGGCCGTGCTATCCGGGGCACGACGCAATAGTTTCACATTTCCGAGCATAGAGCGGCCAAGAATGTCCCCACGCACCGGCTTGGACGTCTTGTGCTCGACGCCTACACCACAGGACGTTTTTTGCACAACAGCCAAGTATAACCCCTTTGCCTCGCAAAGTCCAGGGCATGGAAGCATACGGCAGACCAAGACACTGATGACGAGGGAGAAAAAGACCCACTCACACCGCCACGCAGTCCTCGTGCGTCACACCGACAACCCCGCTGTCGCTGACAGAGTGGCTCAGACCACCACATTGTCGCCGTGCACTCGATGCGGGCCCGGCTAAAGACCCTCGACAACGCCAACTCGGGGCGCCGTTCCCCCCTTCGCAATGCCATGCGGTCAATTGACGGGACGCCGTCAACGAGCGTCACCGCCGACACGGCGGCCGACACCCACCCCCCACCGCCGTGCAGTCCTCCCGCGCGCAGACGAATACCGCCGACAAGGCCGACACGTGGGCCGGTCCCCGAGCCCCTACACCGTGCCGCCGCAGGCGTCGGACGCACTGCTGGCGACAAGCACCGCCGCCGGCAGGGAGACCAGACCCGCCCACCGAGGCCCCACAGAGGCCTTGCCTGCACAGCAGACGACACACACAACCGCCCACAGGGCGGCGCAGCCCCTCCTCTCACGCTCCACGCAGGCCTTATGAACAGGGCGGACGACCAGCTCTGCCGACGACACGGCGGCCCAAACCCTCACCCTCAGCCCCGTGCAGACGTCGTCCGCACAGGCGCCGACCAGCATCGCCGCCGACACGGCGGCCCAGACCCCTACCTCTACCCCCCCGCTGGCGTCCTTCACAGAGGCTTCCACGCGCACCACCTCTGTCCGTGCGACGCAGCCCTCGCCCCCCAGCTCCACGCAGGCCATGCTCACAGAGCCGGAGACCAGCTCTGCCGCCGACACAGCGGCCCAGATCCCCACCCCCGGCCCCGTGTAGGCGTCGTCCGTACAGGCGACGACCACCGCCGGCGTCGACACGGTGGCCAAGAGCCCCACCCCCAGACCCGCGCAGGCGTCGCCCGCAGAGCCGATGACAAGCACCGCGACCAACAGGGCGGCTTAGGCACCCCCGCCCTGCCCCACGCAAGCTTGTCTCGAGCAGACAACGTCCGCCGAGGTCGCCTACACAGGGGCGCCCTCCCCACGCCACAGCACCGCGCCGAGTCGCGACGCAACGCAGACGTCATCGACGCCGCCGACGAGGCCACCACGTACCGCCAGCAGCCCGCCGCACCGACCATGGATGCCACGCCGCCAGCCCTCGACGCCGCCGACACGGGGCCCAAGCTCGGTGCATTCATTACCAAGGGCAGCTTCGTTTATGTTTTGGTCATGCTTGCCTGTACGTGTTCCAACAGAGTCATGAAAAGGACAAAAAGGAAAAAAAAGAACCGGCACCTGGCATGGAGGTGACAACGAAAATAATTGGCAGCCGCACTCCCCACTGCCGCACTGCCGAGAACAGTGCGCGTCACGGTCGGCACGGCTTACCATCGTGAGCAAAGCGTGTGGTGACAGAGCGAGTCGCATGGTGCCACGCAGGCGAGTCGGATGGCGGTGAGGGGACGAGAGTGGTATCGCAACCAGGGAGGGGGGATGCCAGACTAGCGTGAGCGCGACGGGTGGTTGGCGAAGTGGGTCATATGTCGTGCAGAGCGGACGAAGAAAGGGCGAGACATGAAACAGACGCAAGTTTACGAAGGGGCACGACAGGCCGGTAGTTGTGACGACAGACATCCAAAAGGAAAACAGCCACAACACCCGTGTCTCTTCCATCAATGGTGCAGAGCAGACATGACCGCAAAGAAAACGCGTGGACGTGCAGCACCGCATGCAGAAGACAGTTGTGATTGCAGACGCTCCAGGCTGGTGCAACGACCTCGTGAGGCTGGATAAACGAGGCAACTGCTCGGGAACAGACACCAAGCCGCAGAACAAAACACGAAAACAAGGAGCGACGGCAGTGTCGTGGCAAGGCAACCAAAAGAAGCAGCACAACGGGGGCACAAAGTGGGGAGGCTGAAGTTGGTTAAGGGGCGAGGGCGGGGGGCCGCCAGGGTGTGCATGAAGCAAACAGCACGACAGTCGCATCAAAGGAAACCGTACCCACTTGGCGGTGCGGGCTCGGTGCGCCTTGGACGCGCCCCAGCAAGGGGTTGTCGGTGTGACGTAAACCGGCGCACGGGCGCACGGGTGGCGAGAAAAAAGTGCACGCGGGTAGGTGGACGCACCGGAGACAGCGCGGGCGCGCATACCCGTGGGCGGTGTGGCGCGCCGGTGGTGTGGCTCGCCGGCGGTGTGGCGCGCTGGTGGTGTGGCGCGCTGGTGGTGCGTCGAGCCGGCGGTGTGGCGCTCCGGCGGAGTGGCGCGCAGGCGGTGCGGCGCGCTGGCAGTGTGGCGCGCTGGCGGTGTGGCGCGCTGAAGGTGTGGCACGCTGGTGGTGTGGCACGCTGGTGGTGTGGCGCGCCGGCGGTGTGGCGCGCCAGCGGTGTGGCGCGCCGGCGGTGTGGTGCGCCGGCAGTGTGGTGCGCCGGCTGTGTGGCGCATGCACCGTACGGGGCGTGCGCGGTGCTGGTCGTGTGCTGTGTGCCGGCAGGCGCTGTGGGTACATGGCCCAATGAGCACGTGTTCGCACGGGCACCCGTGTGCACGGACGGGCACGCGTCCACATGGCTTGCGGGCGCACCGTGGGTGTGACGCTGTGGGAAAATCGACCCTCGGGCGCGACGGCGCCTCGGAATGCCGGCCGTGTGGGAAAAACTGTACTCACGGGCAAGTGAGCGCTCCAGCATCGCGGTGCGCGGGTGCGCAGGGGCAGTCAGCCGACTGCCCGGCCCCCTGGGCGCTCTGGAACGCGGGCACACGGGCGCGTGGTAGCCTTCCGCTCGAGTGCTGAGATCGGGTACGCAAGTGGCCTGAGGACGAGGCAGGCCACCAGGTGTTCGTGGCTCCCCTCCGCACGCGGGCGTTCGGGTTGGGCCCGATGTGGAGGCGCACGTCCTGCGGACGCACGACACCAGCGCGGCACCCCGAGATTGCGGCGTGGGCGGCTCTGCCGCAGCGGGCAGTGTGTGGCTTTGGAGATTCTGCCCCTCCGGCGGGGACACAGGCGCCACGGAACGGCGTCACCACCGGGCGGGGATATGGGCCCACAGCGCGCCTCGGCCAAGCCCCGCAAATTTCGCCCGTGCCGCCCCAGTCGATGAGTCAGGTGTCGCGGCTGGAACCGCCTCTGGCACGGCGATCCTATTTTTGGCCGACATCGCTCGGAGACGGATTGTATCGGATATCATGATCCGATTCTATCCGAATTCTGTCAAGAATGAGGTTCGAATAAAATCCCAGAATCGACTCAATCGGACTACCGTTATACAAATCTGGATAGTTGACATTGACACAAACACGATCCGGAATGCATCTGAGATTACTTGGAGTATATCGGAGTGCACAATTTATTTCTTTATTCTTAAGCCCCTGAAAAGGACGCAAGAAAAAAGCCACAACGCACATTTTCGGGCAGAGGCCACTGCGGAGGCGCGAGGGAAAAGGGGGGAGGGGACGGCTGCCGGTGAACCTCCTGCGGGGGGGCCAGCCGCGGCATCACGGGCGACAGGCACCACCCGAGGACCAGCAATCTGCTGTGCAAATGGTCCATTCAAACGTCGACGGAGAACGGAAACCTCACCTGGCAGGACAAGGGGGGGCGGAGGATGTCCCGAGCCCTGCAGCAGCGGACAGATGACATTGGTTCTGGAACGCGAGAATGAAAGGCCCGATCTCGCGCGCGATCGCCACCTGTCGAGAAAGAAAATGCGACACGACAGCTGAACCAGCGTCGTTGCAAGGGGAGTTTCATGTCGGGAAAATCGCCTCAGATGCACACATATCCGAGAGAGACAACTTCCGATCTGGTCAGCAAGAACAAAACCGCACGCCACGCCCCGCAGAGATAAGAATAACAATTCCAAGTCTGATTTCAATTCCTGGCCAAGGGCATCATTCCTCTGCAATTTCAAGACAGACACCCATCGTGTTGCCGCCTGGTCATGCTCCGGCCCCAGTCTTGGCACACTCGTGCGCCCCGAGGCGCACCGACGTGATTGTCCGTCGTGCTTTCCCGTCCTTTGCGTCTTGTTCATCCCAAGGCCCCTCTCCTGTTCGTCGGTGACATGTACGTATGCCCTCTTCCGGTTGTTTGTTTACGCAAGTGTGAGCGAGGAGGGCGCCCTGCCAAGAAGACGCAGGCACTCCGGACCGCAGTTCTCCGCGTGCGGAAGACCCGTTCGGCAACTAAGCTGTCCAATGATATCTTGCACCCTACCTGAGAGGCATCACAAAGAAGGACTGTTTTTGGCTCTGCTATTCTCTCTTGTTCTGAGTGCACGTCTAACTTGCTTTCCTCTCATGAGCACGAACTGTAGTCATGATGCACTCGTCTTCGCACCCACGCTCCATCGCGCTTCCCCGTTGCACTATCTTAACACGTACAAATTACAAATCACGTCCACAACGCGCCGCCGCCCCGTCACGTGTCCTCAAACGGCAACCACACCCGCAACAGCTATCTCCACGATGGTGCAAGTGGGGAGACGGACGCAGCTCCCATGGACGCCACAACCATGTCGGTCACTCCGCGCGCCACCTCAACTCACGTGCACGAGAACTCAAAAAACTTTGCCAACACCAAGTGAGACGCGGCAACCGTTGTCGGGGCCACCGCGTCGGTCGCCCCGCCCGCTACCACGCCCCACAAGTACGAGGACTGCGTCAACTTGAACGACAAGAGCATGTACGCGGCGCTGGTCGTGGGCGCCACCGCGTCGGTCGCTCCGCCCGCCACCACGCCCCACAAGTACGAGGATTGCATCAACTTGATCAACAAGAGCATGTACGCGGCGCTGGTCGTGCGCGCCACCGCGTCGGTCGCTCCGCCCGCCACCACGCCCCACAAGTACGAGGACTGCATCAACTTGAATAACAAGAGCATATACGCGGCGCTGGTCGTCGGCGCCACCGCGTCGGTCGCCTCGCCCGGCACCACGCCCCACAAGGACGAGCACGGTATTAACATGAGCAACGATGGCTTTTGCGCTGCGCCTGTCGTCGGTATGACCGGGGGGGTTCTTGTGACGGCCACAGCGCCTATTTTTTCGCATTGCTTTTACTTCTTCTGTTGTATCGCTGCATGTGGCGGTAAGTTGGCGTCGTCAGAGTGTCTATACCTTGCTGGGCAATACACAACGGTGCTTCCTGTAGTTGCCTCGTCCCGTCAGGTTCCTTGTGGCGATCGTGACAAAATCACAAGGGAAACGTCATGGGATCTCATCGGAAACCGGGCATGAAGTGGGGACGAGAGGAGCTCGTGTACAGCCGCGTCGGCATCGCTTTGATAAGTGCGCTGCACGACGTCCGTCGCAACCATGTTTACATTCGTATGTCAAACATGCACAAAAAATGCACCTTCCTCAATCGCTCTCCACTAAACTATCCCCACCATCACTCCCCCAGCCGTCACCCACGTCTCCAGTGATCCCCCCGTCCTCCTCCGGAACGAAGGAGTTCATGTGGTTGCGGAAAGCAGCTGCGGCGTCATGCGTCAGGATGGGCACGGACGCACAGTCACCTGGCACCAAAGCCATGTTCGCCGAGACGAGGGAGTGCATCTCAATGCTCTCAACAGACAAGCACGACCTCTCGTCGCTCACCAAGCCGCCGGTAAAAGAGAACGCACGCTCACAAGATGATGACGATCCAATAGCACCAAAGAAAACACCAGCCAATCGGTACAGGGCAGGGAACTGCTGCCGGTGTCGAAACCAAAATGGCAATGGTAGCTCCCACTGGGATGACTCGGTCATGCGCAAGAATGCAGCCAGCTCGGCGCGGGCGTCGGTGCCGAGAGACCGTACGGCTGCGGTTAACGAAGTGGCGGCCAGCGTCCCGCTGGTGCTCTCCCATCGCAAGAGAGATGTTCTCGCTTGCGTGCGCTCCACAGATGGCAAGGAAGGTGGCACTTGTCCTGATCTCGACAGGCCTCCGCCATTGGGTGTTGAGTCGACAACCGCTGCCGACCCGAGCTGCGCGCAGGCCACGGCAAAAGCCTTCTCCGCGTCGGCAACCGGATTCTCGACTCCAATCCAGTCGGCCACTTCGCGCATGGTCCGTACCCCCCCGGGTGTAAGGTAGACCGCGCCGAGGACCGCACTGTTCTTCATCCAGTTCTTGGAGCTGTCGGTTGTGTTGAAAAACAATCGGTCAATCTCGTCGCGAAGCTCGAGCACAGCTGTCCGCGCCTCGACCCCCAAGCAGTTCATGGCCTCCTCCTCCTCGATGTAGGCGAGACCGCAGGGGTACAAACGGTTGTCGACCTCCATGACGGCGTCCTCATTGTGCTTCAGGTAATCCTCGATGTCCACCGCCCCGACGGCCAGCGGAAAGTCGGGAAACCGCGGGACGTTGATGTTTTCCATGTGCATCGTCTTGCGGAGCTCGACCACAAGAAGGAAGGCCTCGGATAGCGTCGCTGTTGGCCGCTCGCTGGCTTTCGTAACCCCGAACGCCGGCTGCAAAACGGCGATCAGCTGTCGCGTCACGTTGCCATCATTCTCCGAAATCTGGCGCTTGAGCTGGTCGGCCGTCAGCGACCGAGAGCGAAAGAAGGCAAAAAGGCGCGGCCACATGGCGTACAGCCGGCACAACGACGAGAATGTGGAGCCCCAGCGCGTCGGCACGTCGGGAAGTAGGTTGCGGCATGCAGGGTCTTCGGGAACTGCGATCCGTGAGAGGGACAGCGTCTCAACGGGGGAGTGCTCGAAGAAGCCTATCGTGGCGCGGCAGCGAGCGAGGAACTCTCGACCAAGCGTATTGCGGCACGCCTTGCGTGGCCGACCTTGACGACTCACCGATCGGGAGAGGCGGGCAGACCGCTGCGTTGGAGTCTCCCCCGAGCCCCCCATTGCGTGTCGCACAGCTTTGTGAATGGAGTGGGAGGCACACGGCACCCACGCACCTGTGAAGCCAATCATCGCCTTGCGTACGTTTGCGCCAGAGTCAGTTGTCGCGGAAGCGACATCGGACATCTCCAAACCAAAGAATGAAACCCGGTTCGCCACCCACGAGCGGATGTTGGTGTGGTTGCGTCGCCCCGAGCATCGCCACACGCCGAGCGGCAGCTCCCTCACTTCCCCTGACGACAAGTCCACAAACCGCAGCACAACCGAGCCATAGCCAAAATGAGAATGGGTCTCTGTCCACAGGTCCGTGGCGACGTGAGCAAATGCAGCACCGGCGTACGCGTCCTTAGCCGTCGCGCTGGCGGTTCGCAAAGCTTCCCGCACAAACGAAGCCAGCTCTGTCAGGATATGAGCGACCGTCTCAAGAGCGGGAGGGGCGTACTGGGCCTTGAGCCCGTCCAGGAACGCGCGCACGTACGCGTTCCTCCCAAAAGCGTGCGGCGACTTGGTCATGATTCGCATTTGCACAAATCGCAGGTGGTGCTCGCGGCGGGCCCGCGGAAGCAGCAACCGGCGAATAAACCCGTCAGAAGCCACAGAGCGCGTCCGGTTCCCACCTTAGGCATTATTCAGCAAATAGAGCGCAGCTTGCAGGTGGTCGGCACGCCGAGCTGGACCGGCCTGGCCCTTTCCCGTCCCCTCAACGTGTTTGCTGCCGTTGATCGGTGCTCCGCCCTTGAGGAAGAGATGCGTTTCGACCCCATCGATTGCACACACGCGGCAGCGCACGACAAGGTCCGCAACCGGCTTCCCACCCTCCTCGCGCTGGTAGACATCCAGCAGCCCCCACAAGGCCGATCTTGCATCGGGCTTGGCCATGTACCTGGGCTGGAGGGCCCATTTCTTGCCACGGTGCATCACAGACGTCTTCGCGTCTTCCATCTCAAACGTCCGTGTGATGCCGACTACATCACGACAAAGATCTCAAATCTTGGTGCAGTTGCAGCCACGGGGCGTCCCACACTCAGGGGGCTCTTGCGACCAGACAGTCGCGACTCATGTCGGCGTCATCGTCCTCTGGCACTTCTTGACGGCTATCAGAAGGAGGGAGAGTCACCTGGTCACCCGACGCAGTCGGAGAAGCCTCTGTTGTCGTTGACATTGCGGGCACCGCGGGGAGCTTGCGTCAAGCCAGGAGGCTGCGGCCAGCAAACGGGCACATTGAGCAGCTCGCTGAGAACCAATGAACAAAAGCCTTAAGAGCGCGTGTGCAAGCGGAGAGAGGGAAGGTGGGGGGGCGGAAGAGGGGAATTTTGCAAAGGCGGGAAGAAAACAGAGTGCCACAGGCATGAGCGAGCCGGAGAGCTTGAGGCCGGAGATGGAGCCCTCCTCAGCTCAATACACGAACGGCGCTGTATTATTGTGCGGCACCCGCTTCTTTGTGCACGGCAATCGGCGCTCAGACGGTCCGGGCTCACGTGAGGTACCGTGTTGCAGCCCCAGCAGATATTTCGGGTCCTAGTGCTGAGCATGACAGGTACTGTGCTGTGTGGACCTCGTGCTGTCTTTCGCGCCGCCGTCTCAGGCGTGCTTGTTCAAACTGATGGTGGAGAGAGCCCGCGGAGGGAGCGGCAAGAGGGATCAGAGCTCTGATTGGCCGAACTGAGCGTGTCACAGAATTGTTCTCTGATGCGGCCGCTTCAGAGCCCCAGCTTCAAGAGAGCTGCTCGACCAAACTGCGAGGATGGTAGCAGCTCCACGGCTCTTTGATATGCAGGCCTGTAAGCTTTCGCTGACACTTGGATGCTCTCTTCTGGCTCTCGCATGCGAATTTTCTTGTATGACTTCCCGAGCTTGGGTGGAATCGCCCACCTGCTGATGGCCTTCGAGTATGGGTGCCGACATCTAGATACTCATGGATATACTCAATCAACAAATACCCATGGTAGGGCCTGGCAATGACCACTGCGCTGTGACAGATAAAATGCGTGGCTGTCTGCGTCTGCCGTTGACTGAGGAGCGGTCACGCGTTTGGCCACACGCAAAGCGCCAGGCGGCCGCGTGTGTCACACGTGGCGACGCGGCGTGGCGGTACGCGGCAGGCGGCACCCTGAAAAACCCAAATGAGAGGCCAACCGCTGCCGCCGCAGTACTGGTGAGGACCACCGGAGGCCAACTGTTTTGTCCGCCACTCGGGCGTGCGCCTGACGTGGCCGTGCTGCTGAAGCATAGAAAGAAATGTGCGCGTGGGGCTGCCGCGAGGGGCGTGGCGCGGCGCGACGGCGGGGCAGCCACACGGATGTTGAGACGCAGTGGGGATAGGGGATGGGGGACCACGGTGAAGTGGTTGAGTGGCTTGAGCTTGTGTGTATGTGTGCGAACGTGCTTTGTTGGTTGTCTCTCCAAAGCGCCCCTCTTCCCATCGAGGGCACTCCTCAAGTAGTCCAAGTCGGGGCACTCAAGCCCACCACGCAGCCCAAGCAGCTCGCCCGCCCACGCGCCCGCCCACATTCTAAGTCAAATCGCTCACCAAATCAAAGCATCAGGGATCAAAGCAAAGCCCACGCAAATCGAAGCATCAGAAGCGCAAGAACAGAAAATGTGAAATCGCAAAATTTTCACTCAAAATCGCACGGGTACAAAGGTCGAATGCACCAGCGGTCACCAAACCGCGAGGAAGTCGCATGGGTAGCCTAGTGGGAAGTAAGGCACCCACTCTCGTTAGGCGTGACCTTTGGGTTGCGTCCGGGAGTCGGGGGTTCGAACCCTGTGAATACCTGGTTTCCTGAATTTTGCTTTTTTACAGCAGCAGGGCTTACAGCGGCGTTGAGCATGACGTGCCAACAACGGAGTGGCCCTCCACGGCCACGACAACCATGCGTTAGACCGTGAGCGGCCGCCCCACTTGCGAATCGCCCACGTGGTGTGCTGTGCGGCCGCGCGTGACTGTTT
>Ga0114955_1001039_pt1 | contig 12713 bp, 18 predicted proteins | sample Porto_5metaG_FD_87302 | JGI IMG/M metagenome (GOLD analysis project Ga0114955, IMG submission 87302) | Marine algal microbial communities from Porto, Portugal - Porto_5 metaG | ecosystem: Host-associated > Algae > Red algae > Unclassified | place: Portugal: Porto | collected 2015-02-02 | reverse complement strand
TCCGCAATCTTTCGCAGATCTTGAATCAGCTGACCTACTTGTTTTTTATCATTCAAAAAATCACCTTACTTAATGTCAATAAACCCTGTCAAAACAACGTTCCATGATATATTTGTAAGTCTATTGTACCACTTAGATAGTTTTTTTATCAATAGAATCAAGAAAAATATTCCAAGAAAAATTCTTCTAATTATAATTAAATTATTTCAAACAATCCCCTGCTTCTTCTTTTGAAATGTACCCTTCTTGAACTCCATATAACACTTGATCACATCGCCATAAAGTCGAACTATATCCATCATTTTCTTCCATCTCTTGATTAATTTGTTGCTTTGTTTCATCTGTAAAATTTTCTTCTTGTTGTTGACGAATCTCTTCTTCGTATTGATCTGGAGCAGAAATATCTTCATTTACTTCAGGTTTTTCATATTGTTCAGCATGAGGTATTTCTTCATCATTTGTTTGTTGCTTTTGACTCTGCGCTACTTGAGCTTGTTGCTTCTTTTGTTCTGCTTGTTGGGCTGCTACACGTTGTTCTTCAGCAATCTTTTGTTGTCTTTGTTGTTCGGCTATTTCTGCTTGTCGTTTAGCTTCCGCTTCTTCTTTTACTGTTTGCTGTGCTAATTCTTTAGCCTTTCTTTCTTCTTCAATTTTTGTAGCGTACGCACGTAAATCTTTCTGTTCATCTTGAATTTGTAGAGATTCAGATTTCTTATTTAATTCTCTTTCATCAGTCTTTTTTTCTGGCTTTACAACAGTTTCTTTCTTAGAAGTCTCAGCGTTCTTCCCTTCTCCTTGGTCACATGCTCCTATAGTTAAACTCAAAGACAACAAAATGCTACCAACTAACAACTTTTTCACAGCATTCTCCCCTTAACTTTTCTCTGTATGGAGTGTTACACTAAACAGATAAACTGATTTGACTAACCAATTTTTCTAAGTCCTTGATTAATTCTTTAGGGGTAACTATATTGTTCATTACGTTATTACATATCTTTAGAAGCTCAAGTTTAACTTCTATGCTAATTTCCTCAGGTTTCAATTGTTCATTCACAACACACAGCCCCCTTACTGAGTAAATAATACCATAAAAAGGTTATTTTTGTTACCATATCAATTATTTCCCTTCTTAGTTTTTCGATAATTTCCTTTTTATATCATCTGCATTTTCTTCCCTATAATTAATGTAATCCACCATTATATTTTCTATAACTCTTAATAATTCTTTTCCTTGTTCTTCTGTAAATAAGCACTCTCTAATAGGTTCTCTTACCTTCTTAATTTTCATGTACTTTACGAACACTTTATAAGTTACCTATAAATAAACGTTTACTCCAATCCTCTTTCAACTCTATAAGGTGATAGACTATTTCAGCAGGAATAACCTACCTTCTTCAAGACAGACTTCACATAAAGGATTTAACCTCTTCTTCCCATTGCATAATTTAATCTATGGGTTACTAGAATAAAAGGCTTGCTCTTTCTTATCTACTCTCTGTTCCTTGTACTCTTTATAAGTATCTTTTTTGTACTTGTCTCGATATATAAGTTAATTGACGTAACTTCCTCTGCGTTACATATCTTAGGTGGCTTTTTAGGCATGTTATTCAGCCACCTTTTTTACTTTTTATTATTTAGCACATATTTTAGTTTGCATACTATAGACATAATAAAAAGCCACTCATTAGAGTGACTTAGCATTAGATTTATTCTTTACTTCATCAGGGACGTAATCTAGAAGTGTAGATATTATCATATTAAAATGCCATGGAGTAAGGTTATTACCAGCACTTTCTTTTAACTCAGTTCTTAATTTTCCGCCCCATACTGGATATTTATTATTACTTTGTGCTTCCTCCAACATATAATCTACTACATTTAATACTTTATAATACTCATTTTCTTTTGCACTGATATAATAATCTTTTTGTTTATAATCCATAACTCCACCTCCTTTTAGTTACCTATTATTTTCTTATTTTCCCTTCTTTAATTAAATCAAACTTGTTAACTACCTAAAATAAAAAGCCTACCCTATGATCGACTTTCTCTACTGAATTAAATATCATCTCTTCCAGTTGTTTTAATTTTGCACGTATCTTTCTTACTTTTTAAGGCAGTAACCCTTGTACCCAGTTCAATAGTAACCCCTAAAACTGAAAGGTATGGCAGGTCCTGAAATAGGCGTCTGTCCCCCACCCCCAAATTTTGGAGCTTTAGCGGGATACCCTAGTGGATAATTCCCCCACCAACTTTCAACTTCACCACTAGAATTCAGTACATATCCAGTAGGACGCCCAAAGGAAGGCATGAAATAAGGATAGAAAGCATAGTTAAAAGGAGTATAAAAATTAGAATAGAACATTTAATCACCTACTTTGTTCCAGCATGTAAAAAAAAATCCTTCATTAAGGTATGAGAGCTTTTCTTTTATTGTGAATCATCATTTTCAACAACTTTTTATTATTTGCACAAAATAAAAAACACCCAAGCTATGGGTGCTTTTTATACACTTAACATGTTAAAGGAGAAAACGATTCGTCAGCAAAAGAAGTACTGACCATTAATATTATGCTCGAATGTGAGTTTACCTATACTGTGCGTTTCTCATTTTTTATTATAAAGCTTGCTAGTCCAATATCAAGAACTGTTCTTTCATGAGATTGTATGTCCCATAATTGTTGATGGTAATCTGGTATATATACACTTCCGTCATATTGAGCTTTAATAACACGTCGGAAATTCTCACTTGAGCATTGCACAATGTAGGACTTTACGCCATTTTCCTCTACAACATTTAGTACTTTAAAATCAAATTGAATTTTCATTCTCTAACCACCGACTTTCTACCTAATAACTTCCACAAAAAGTGTAATAATCCTTCTCTATATATTACTAAAAGAATATTTTTAGCTTTCATTAATCAATATAACTTTTAGCTGCTTCCTACGAAAAACCATAAACTCCAACTAACCATAATCTCTTTTCATGCCTTTGCTCATCAGTTAACTCTATGTCCGTATCTTCTGGAACGTCTTCATATTCAATATTTCCCTCTAACAACTGCTCGAAGAGTACTTGATTCATTAATATTAGCTCTATTCTTAATAATGATTTTATGTTTCAGCATATTAACTTCTACAAAATAAAAAGCCACTCTAAATGAGTGACTTAAACTTATAAAAATATTGACTTTCACCTCAGCTCTACAAGTAAATAACTTAGTGCCCTATCTAATGCTTCAGGTATAGTTTCAACCTCTTCAATCAACTTTGAACCAGTTTTTAGTTGATAAGTTAAACCTGTATCGAAAATTTTAATTCCACCAGCAACTTGATTGTTAGATTTTAAAACTTTACTCACACTCAATATAGAGCCTTGAACTTTTAAAAAAACTGAACAATCTGGAAATGAAATTTTATTTTCCTCTTTAATAAATTCAACTTCTGGTTGTTGGTTTTCATTTAATTTTACATTTAACATGTCAATAAAAGAATCAATGACACTTTGAACCGATAACAATTCGAAATGTTTTCCTGAAACTTTAGAAACATAAGCATCCATCCAGTTTTTACTTTTCCCCATTAATATTCCCACCTTTTGTGTAGACTATTTTATTCTACAAAAGGCTAGTTATTCTCACTTTTTTAAATATTAATCAATTTTCAAGATGCTTTACGACATAGATAAATCCGAATTCAATTTATGAAGTTATAACAATAATAACCTCGCCTATTTCTCTAGCCCGTCTATACATAATTGACAAGCTAAACATATGTTAAGTGTATATTCTATTTTCTTCATCGATGAAAGGATAAGAACGTATGGTAGCTAAAATCAATTCACTTACGATTGGTAACATTTCTGGAGGAACTTTTATTTTTGGAAATGTAAATCAAGTGTGTCCCGTTACAAGTACAGAATCCAATTCACAAACAGGTTTGGGATCAAATGCAAGTCCTAATTCAAGTTCAGTAACAGGCTCTCACAACACTTCTTCTCAACAGTCACCTAGTTCAACACCTACTTTAGGAAGTGGAAATACAAATACACTTTGAAAAGCATCCCTACGTATAAGGATGCTTTTTATTACAACCTTTAATTTACATACACTTTTGATAGAATGTAAACTAATAATTAATATATTCAAAATTAACTTGATAACCTTCATGCTTGGTTAAACCTTGTAAACTCATTATTACTTTTTCTCTAGATATCCATGTAGATCCCCTTCTGTATGCTCTCCTTTCAGATTAAGAATTCTAACCTCATAATGGATACTTATAAATAAAAAGAGAAAAACAAAAATATTTGCTTTCCTCTTTTTATTTATTTTAAATCTATCTCTATTATTTTTGCTTACTGTATCAATTTTTCTTTATTTCTTACTGGAATTGTCTAGCTACATCAATTATCTCGTCTTTATATAGCAAAATGTCATTTACATTATCTAATTTATGAGTTGTTTTTAGTTCATCATTTAATTGAATATATTTATTGCTCGTATTAAAACCTAATCTACAAATCCATTTACGGATATTATCATCTAATAAAACATTAAAGTAACTTTTATTGTCCCTGTAATATACCCTATTTACATCAATACTTTCTTTTAACATTAGTTTAATTAAAACATACCCCTCTATTTCCTCTTCTGTGGTAACAATAATAGGTTCATTACTTACTTCTTCCAGTTCTTCTATTAATTCTTGCTCTTTTGTTACAGCAACTTCTGCTTTCCCTATTTCCACATCAATATTATCATTATATCCGTCAGCGGAACTTAAAGCCTTTTGAAGTTTATCATTCACTTTTTCATTAACAAATTGACTTAGAGATTTTTCTACAATCCCTCTAAAATTATCTATCACTTTCTTTGTTTTTATCCCCTGATAAACATCAGTTAAAATAAACTTAATAAATTCATCATTCGGCTCTTCCCATTGTTGATTTAGAAATTGTTTAATTTCTCCTGTATACTTCAACTCTGATGCTGTAGTCAGTACATTTTCAATATTAAATACACTTTTCCGGAATTTTGCCAGTTCCAATAAATGATTTTCTCTTAACTCAAGTAAGTTAAGGATAAAGAAAGGCTTTTCATCCATTTTATTCGGTTCTTCTAAATCAGTAAAAAATTTGTATTCTATGCCATTGGTCAAAATAGCAAATTTTGCTTTAGTAGTACCAAAATATCTAAACAATTGTGAATCGTGTTTATGTAATTTCTCATGAACACATTTAGCTTCAATTAATATAACAGGATTTATACCATCCATAATCGCATAATCAATTTTTTCACCTTTTTTAATCCCGACGTCAGCAATAAACTCGGGTACAAGTTCTTCCGGATTGAAAATATCATATCCAAGAGCCTGTATTAAAGGCATAATTAAAGATGTTTTTGTTGCTTCCTCAGTCTGAATGCTATCTTTAATTCTTTCTATTCTATTAGATAAAGTCTTAATCTGTTGAATAAAATTGTCCATTTCCTTCTCTCCCTATGTATTATTTCTGTATTAGAAAAATTAGAAAATAATTGTCTTAAAGAAAGTTCTTTTTTTACTTTTATTGTATAACGCAAGTGTTACTTACTCATGAAAACATTATTATCAAGGATTCTTGACTAACTCAGTGAATGCTCTTTTATATAATTACAAGATGTTAAAAATAGTTTCTTAAAGGCTAGGAATTTAAGCTCCCTTTTAACACATTTTTAATTTCTAGATAAAAAGCAATAAGTGGATACTTTTTTCATTGCCTTTTTATTTATAATCTAAACATCTAATCTTGGTACATATTTTTATTCCTCTTCGTGAAAAAAACCCACAATAAATTTAACCATTTTGAAAGTTCGACGGATATTTTCCGAAACCACAATAACATTTCCACACGTAACTCACATGTTTACAGATAGGTTTTTTAATTCATTTATACGTATTAAATATTTAATATGATAATGGAGACATAGCACCTTTCAATTATACAGACTAGCTTAAACTGTTCAGGATTCACTTATAAAATCTTCTTTTATTTACGAAAGTATTTAACGCATATCATCTAGTTTTCACCTTCACTTGCAATACCTCGCCGTTTCTGTTACATTTAAGAAGAATTATTTTTGTTCGGCAAAGATTGACAAGTTAAGAACTTTCGTCTGAAAATTTGAGCAAGAATAGTAACACATTGTGTGCATAGCACGCAAGGAGGCAACAACAATGGAACAAGGTAAAGTAAAATGGTTTAACGCAGAAAAAGGTTTTGGATTTATTGAACGTGAAAATGGAGACGATGTATTCGTACATTTCTCAGCAATCCAAAGCGAAGGTTTCAAATCTTTAGACGAAGGTCAAGCTGTAACTTTTGAAGTAGAGCAAGGTCAACGTGGACCTCAAGCTACTAACGTTCAAAAAGCATAATTAATACAACTATATATAAACAGACTCTACAAGTAGAGTCTGTTTTTTATTTCTTTGAAAATTTTAAAACAATAATAAAAACCCTATTCATGAATGAATAGGGAATATCGAAACAAAAATAGTAACTGGTAAAGAAAATGGTAAGCTCAGTATAGCATAGTATCCTTGTAATACCTATTTTTTTATTATTTAGTGTTTTTCTAAATATAATTCAATAAAAGCATCCTTTATTGAGGTACTTTTTGCAGTAGCAAGAGGATGTTCTAATAAACTATTCATTGAATGAAACATCAATCTCCTCCTTTAAATCTATAAAACAGCTTCTATCTCTACTCCTTTCCGCTCAACTCTTACAGCATACTTTCATACCATCGCAGTACTATACTAACTGTTCAAATTTGAGTAGGAGTGGTAGAGCTTATATACTAATCATCGTGCAAATCGGTAAAATTGGTTGTAAGTCACCCCCACACGCACATAAAATTTAATGTAATTGAGGTTCTATATGACTGTGTCACCTACCATTTTGCTTTAAATATACTCAATTATCAAGAAGCAAAGAATCCCACCTTTCACTCGCCATTCTAATTATTAACTTAAATTCTCGTTAACCTACCTTTGAGAATTATTCTTTTTTTATATATCTGTTTACTATACTTCTTAACTTAGCTTCCTTATTAATGAAACTAATAAATTTTGTATGATTTATTTCTATAGTTCTCCGATATACAATATTTTCCTTATTATCCTTAGAGGCTTTCTCATATATTACTACATCAATAAATTCATCTGATCAACTATTTAATTTATGATTTGCTAAATAAAGCCCGATTGTCGCAAAATCAGGTACTCTAAACTTCTTTGATTTCGTGTTTTGGAATGTTATTGATCTTTTTTCAAAATCCACATCTTGCTTTTTTAAGTGGACTGTTTCTTCGATCCTTCCTAACGTGTCTAACAAGGTATGTAAGAGTACATAAGATCTAAATTGAGCGTAGTAGCTCTTATTAAAAGCATCAAAAATTCGCTTTATCTCCTCTACATTTAAAACCTCAACCTTTTTTTTCTGAAATTTAATGTTCTTGATTTGGCTAAACACATTTTCATCCAATATTCCTTCACGTATTAGGATATTAAACGCTGCACGTAATTTCTGTAGATAGTTGTTAGCACTAGAGGGCTTAACTCCTTTTTTAGCCACTTGTTTAAACCTACTCTTCTTATCAGATTTTTCATGTAGTAGCCAATCTACAAAGTCTCTGGCATTATTGAGATCAATCGAAGCGATTAACTTCTCTTTTCCAAAAAAATTGATTAGATCGTTGAAGGCTATGTTGTACTGATGAATAGTAGATTGTGCCATACCTTCAAGTGTTTTTATCTTTATTATTCTGTCCTTCGCATCACTTAAATCAACTTGATTTAGCTTTGTTCCTTTCCCAATCTTTTTGCACACATAAAAAGGCAACCTCCTTTATATATGGAAGTTGCCTTAACAATTTAGGTGGTTTTTTTATTATGAACAAGTTTTAGTCTCAAGGACTATTTACCCATTCATTAAAAACCTTGTTATATCAACGTTTAGCAAGTGACAGTTGTCATTTCCGCAATCTTTCGCAGATCTTGAATCAGCTGACCTACTTGTTTTTTATCATTCAAAAAATCACCTTACTTAATGTCAATAAATGTTTTTATCCTACTTTTCTACTATACTCCAAACAAAATGACTTTAAAAGAGATAATAGGCTATTTTTTGAAACTCTTGTCAATCTTTTCTCCCTATCAATAAAGAAAAACAGCACATCAATGTGCTGTTTTTCTCAAGTTTATATGATTTATGACACTATATACCCTTAAATAGAATCAAATACTTGACGCAGTTGAGCTGCGCTTTTATTAATCGCCTGCTGAGCGAGTGGGATAAATTCATGAAACCCTAAAAACCCGTGAATCATTGTTTCATAATTTTCATAGGTGACGGGGACACCGTGATTTTTTAATGCGTCCGCGTAGTCTTTTCCGCTATCTCTTAAAGGATCATACTGTGCTGTAATAATGGTGGCGCTTGGTAGACTCGATAAATCTTCTAGTAATACCGGAGCGTTATAGGGATGCTGTTCTTCTTCTTTATTATTTAAGTACTGAAGGCGAAACCAATTCATAAGATCTTTTGAAAGAAGATATCCTTCGGCGTTTTCTTTCATAGATGCAGGATGCTGATTTTTAAATCCTACAGATGGATAAATAAGCAGCTGATGAACAATTGATGGACCTTGTCTTTGTTTTGCTAAAATGCTTACAACCGCAGCAAGGTTACCACCGGCACTATCGCCCCCGACGGCAATTTTGTTTGAATCGATATTTAATTGAGACGCATGAGCTGCAATCCACTCCAAGGCGTCATAGGCATCGTTCACCGCAGCGGGAAATTTATCCTCAGGAGCAAGGCGGTAATCAACAGACACCACAATACAGTTTGTTTCATTTGCATACGATCTGCATATGGAGTCATGACTATCTAAGCTTCCTAATACCCAGCCTCCTCCGTGATAATAAACAAGAGCGGGAAATGGCCCTGTTCCTTCAGGTTCATACACTCGTATAGTGAGCGCACGTTCATTTAATTGGATTTCTTCATTATATACTTTTTTAACTGCTTCTTTGGAAGGAGTTAAAGACATCTTTTCCATTTCCCTCAACTGCGGGGGCGTAACGTCCTCTAAAGAAGGACGGGGCATTTCATTATATTGATTTAGAAATATTTGAATATGCGGATCTAACGGCATTCTTCTTCTCTCTCCTTTCAGGGTAACTCTATATGTAATGATGAATGAAATTTCAGAAAAAATCCAATATATTGTCTTCTCGGCAGGCTTTTGTTTGTTTTAATTAAAAATGGGTATAACAATTAAATAAAGAGGATGATATTCGTATATATTTTATTCTCACCTATATAAATATAAATACGTACAAAGGAGGCACACCGATGATTATTGTGTATATAAGCTTAGCTGTTGTTTTGGCATCACTTGCGTATCTTATTTACGCAGGCGTATCATTTAATAAAAAAATCAAGCCAACTGTGAACTCTGTAAATGCCACTTCTCAACATCTTCAAAACGAAACTGATCATATTAAAGAAAAAACAAATCATTTAAAAGTAACACAAGCAGCGATTAAAACCGATGTACAGTACAAAAAAGATTCGGTCAAATATACAGCCAACTCATTTAAACAGCTTGTTAATAGCTTTAAACGTTAAAAAAGGAAACCTCTATAAAGGTTTCCTTTTTTATTACATCGCCTGAGACGTATCTTTAGGAGGTGCAGCCGTTTTGTTTCGGTGATAAATCGCGTTAATCTCTCCTCCAATAACGAGAATTAACCCCGTTAAAAATAGCCAAAGCATCAGAACAATCACGCCTCCTAAGCTCCCATAAGTAGCAGAATAATTGCCAAAGTTGCTTACATAAAATGAGAACCCTAAAGATGTTAGCTGCCATAACAGCGTAGCAGCGAGTGCTCCGGGCCATACGTGAGCAAAAGGAAACGTTTTGTTTGGCGCTAATCTGTATAATACGGATAAAACAAGTACCATAATGCCGACACCAACAATCCAGCGCAGAATATTTAAAACCACTGTTGTACCTGAAGGAAGAGAAAACCATTCGCTTATCCAATTTAACAAAACTCCTCCGAACACTGGTAAAAGAAGCGATACAACAATTGTTACAATTAATCCAATTGTTAAAAGAATGGACAAGCCTCTTACTTTAATAAACGAGCGCTGTTCTTTCACGTCGTAGGCTTGGTTCATTGCACGGATAAAGGCGTTCATACCGTTTGAAGCGGACCAAATGGTTCCTAAAATCCCTACAGTTAGTAGCCCGCCGTTTGGTTGGCTTACAAATTGAGCTACGTTATCTTTAAAGATTGCAGCCGTTTCTCCCGGCATAACGCTTTGAAGAAGATCGATTGCCTCTTCCGGTTTAATCGATAGATATGGAACAATCGATATCAGTAAAATAAGCATAGGGAATAATGATAGCATATAATAATAGGCTTGCTCAGCCGCTAGTCCCGTTGCTTGGTCTTCTTGAATTTCTTTACCAAGACTTTTTCCAAATGATAATAGCTTTTTCATGATAAACCTCTACTTTCTCTTTTTTTGTTCTTTTCCCATTTTATGCACTTTTCAACCTTGAAAGTGGAGAATTTCAGGCAAAATCTCAAATCAAGCGACCAAGAGAAAGTAGAATGATGTTTCCTACACAAAAAAAGTTCCGGCTCAAAAGGGCCAGAACTTTTCATCAAAGTGTTTATGTAGAGCAGACTAGCGAATGTGTCCCTGTGCACCGCTTAATTGCTGCTGCGCCATTGCAACAAGATGCTTCGTCATTTCTCCACCAACAGAACCATTTGCGCGAGCCGTTTGTTCCGCGCCAAGCTGAACGTTAAATCTTCCCGCGATTTCCGTTTTTAACTGATCAAGAAGCTGTTCAGCACCTTGAACTAAAATAGGATTACGATTTGCCATGTTTATCACTCCTTTCCTTCAACAGCTTATATAGGTTAATGTTCCTTTCACTTGAAATTTTATACAACATCCTTCAAAAAAAAAGATCCCTGGCTATCACCGAGATCTTTTTTTCTTTTTAAGCTTTTTTATACTCGTTCAAGAGGCATTGTACAGCAGCGGAAAGAACCGCCGGATTTAATAATTTCAGATATATCAACTTCAATTACTTTATAGCCTCGTTTCCTTAACTCTTCATTCACTTCTGTATTCATTGGCAGACTGATCACCCGTTGATTACCGATAGATAATACATTGGTTCCCATCGTAAACTGCTCTTTTTTTGTTACTTCAATTAAGTCATATTTCATGCGAAGTAAATTTAATTCTTTTTCATGTAAAGCGGGTGAAAATACGAGCGCTTCTGTAGGTGATAAAATATTTAACACACAATCAAGATGAAGATAAGACCGATCAATAGGAATCGGAACAACCTCACACGCTGGAAGCAGCTCTTGGATATGCTCCAAGCCTTCTTTACTTGTACGGTCGCTGAGTGCAATAAAAATAGCTTGTCCATCAATTAGCACATCTCCACCTTCAATGGGATGGTCCGGTACCTGATGGAAGGGAATCCCTTGCTGCTGCAGCCAGTCTGCTAGCACTTGCTCTTCTCCGCTTCGAATTTCGCTTCCCATTTTCGTGACAATAACGGTATCTCCGAGCGTATAGCCAATATCCCGCGTAAATACTTGTTCTGGAAATGGCTCTTGTGCAGATAGCCCGATGACTTCAACCCCTTCTTTTTGAAGGCATTCGACAAATTGACGGTGCTGCTTTGAAGCCAAGCTCTCATCAATATTTTCGTCCGCATAATGCTTTTGTGTTTCATTAATAATTTCTTCAATTTTCATATATGTAGGTGGGCAAACGACCACACGTTTTAATGTATCATACTCATTTTTACACCCATAACTATTCGTCATTTTAGCTGGCTGTTTCATTTGCATCTTTTTTAATCCCCCTTCGTGCATTTATGTACAGTGTTCCCTAAATCGCCTGAAACATAAACACGATTTTACTGAGGAAACACCCCTGCGCATCTATCTAAAAAGCTTTTTCAGACAAGAAAAACAAAAAAACACAATACTTCTTCTAATTACAATAACTGTTAGTATAAAATAGTCTAGTAACTGTACAAAAAATTGGAGGTTAATATGAATAAAGTAGCGAACGCATTATATGCGGGGAGAAAAATTTTATTAATACTGTGGATCATCCTAATTGTCGGATTTGGCTTTTATGCGGCTAAGCTTCCTTCTGTGCTGGGAGGAAACGGATTTGAAATGAAAGGAATGTATAAAGGTACCGAGCAGCTTTTAGTTAATAAATTTGATGTTAGCGAAGCTCAGATCATCGTTTTGTTTGAAAAAAAAGACAGAGTTTCTGACTCGAAATTCCAGCAAACGATCGCTCAGTATATGCAAAAAGCAAAGGACAAATCAGACGCTTCGAAAGTTGACATACCAACGACTTCTAACAAGATGATAAAAGGAAGCACAGCGTATGGAATTATCCACTTTAATCACGATGATGGAACGATGGATAAACGAGTGGAAAAGATCAGAACTCTTTCAGCTGAAGAAAAAGAAGTTAGTGTAAAATTAACCGGTGGTCCTATTATTGAAAAAGATATGAATACAGCAAGCCAAGCAGATTTAGCAAAAGCCGAAGCCATTGGTATTCCTGTTGCTTTAGTTGTGCTTCTTCTAGCTTTT
>Ga0114955_1001035_pt1 | contig 12728 bp, 14 predicted proteins | sample Porto_5metaG_FD_87302 | JGI IMG/M metagenome (GOLD analysis project Ga0114955, IMG submission 87302) | Marine algal microbial communities from Porto, Portugal - Porto_5 metaG | ecosystem: Host-associated > Algae > Red algae > Unclassified | place: Portugal: Porto | collected 2015-02-02 | reverse complement strand
GGCAGTTCCAAAAAAGGAACCGAAGAGCAAGTGCTATGGGCTGTCAGCCCATAGCACTTGCTCTTCGGTTCCTTTTTTGGAACTGCCTTTTGTGCTCGTTCCTTTTCGGTTCCGTTTTTGGAACTTCTTTGCCTTTTGTTTCGATTTTGAATTTTGTGCAATTCTTTTTATTTGAGAAATGTTCGTTTTTCCTCTCATACACCCTTATAATTGCTTTTATTTTCTTGAATTTTATTTTACTTTTTGTTATATTTTAAGTATAGTTGCATATTTTTATGGTTATTTTTTCATCGTAATAATATTTTATTTATTTTTTATGTATTTGTTGTGCGATTAAAAAAGCCTAGAAGTACTGATATAACAGTACTTCTAGGCTTTTCTTTTTTCTCTTATCTATCCATATGCCCGTGATAATTGTAAGGTGTGCCTCCAAGCTCGTGATATCTTTCATACATATAGTTGCTAAGCTCTTCATAAGCGTTATTTAGCCTATTAAATGCGTTTCTAGTGCCTACATACTCTCTGCCTTCTAATAACGCTCTACGTGTGTACGCTACTTCTTTAGCAAATAACATATTTAACGCATAACCCTCGCTTTTGCGTCTGTTTGATTGCCAATACTGTAAATCTGCACTTTTAACTGGTGGCAATACCTCGAGTAGCTGCTCAGGGTTAGGTCTTTCACGTCTAACATCTTCATAATCTGGCAATGCACCTGCCATCAGCCCAGCTTCTTCGTCGTATCCTAATTGAGCTAACACTTTAAAAATATCGTTAAACGATTCTCCTACTTCTCCTGTTTCTAACGCATTCCTATAGCCCTTAAAACTACCTAAATAATCACTTTTTACCATGTTTACTAAGGTTAGGATTCGTCTTCTCTGCTCTTCATTGTCGTTGTCTTTCTTACTTTCTAAAACTTCAATTAACAACTGCAAACCATCAAGACTTATACCGTTTCTAGCTAAAGATTTTTGAGCACTTTCTAAATGGCTAATATCAACAGTCCTATATAAAGCTTGTATAAGCTCGTTTAGACTCTTTTTACTGTCTTTAGAGTCATAATAAGGATCGGTATCTTCTTTCTCTTCTATGATCTCTATATGCCTTTGTGCGTTGACCCTTGCATTCTTCTTTAAAATTTCTATTTCTTCATCTTCTTCATCATCTTTTTGAGTTATTTCCAGCCTCTTTTCAATCTCATTAATAGTCCTTACTAAACTTCTATATTCTCGACGGTACTCATTCATATACTCGTAACGCTCTTCTAATGATTTTAAATACTCTTCTTTAAGTCCGTTAAACTCTTCCATGATTCGTTCTATAGCATAAAATTTATCTAAATTCGTTGAAGGCATGTCATTCAATTCCTTTCAATGTAATTTCTGTTCTAGGTCTATGTAACTCTTGAAATTTAGCTTTAGCAACCATAACTATACGACTGTCTTTGATTTTCAAACCTTTAAAAATACTGTCAAAAACTGCTTTTTCTAAGTTATCAATATCTGGTGCAGTCGTTCTCATAATATTATTAACGCCCTTATATCCTTTGGGTGCTTGTACGAAAAATTTGATTTCGGCTTTCACACCATACGGGCAAGCCATAACATCGTAAAAATCTTGATTTAAAGCATTATCTTTCTTTAACATTGCTTGCACATCTCTCATATATTGATTGTATTTTTCTGGGTAGTACGTAATGTTTTTAACCTTACCTTCTGCACCTTTTACACTTCTAAAATTAGGGCGTGGCGTTGCTACTGGGGGGATATCAATAATATAGCTCCATTCTTTAGTCATTCGAATCACTCTCTATTTTCTGATTTATAATCCATTTTCATATCTTTCATATGTTTTTCTATAGCCTTTTCTTGTCTTTCTATATCGATTTCCTTTTTTGTTTTAGGTTTTGCATAGTCTTCGGGATTCTTTACATAGTCGTTATATAAATCTATTAATAGATTTAGCTCAGACACAGAGAATGCTTTATATAAAGCCTCTTCGTCACTCGTAGATTGAATATACTCTTTAAGTTTTTTTCTAATTCTAAAGGTTGACGTCTTACTATAATTTAAAACTTTTGCTATTTCTTGCCAGTTCACAATATTTATCAAAAAGTCGTTTAGGTTTTCGCATTTAGTTTTCGCCATTTTTATTCTTTTGATTGTTTTTGTATTAGCCATATTCAACATCCTTTTTCATTAATGCTTATTATATATAACAGTTAGATTATGTACTTCGTACACAACGAAAAATACGTACACAAAGCACACTAAATACATATTTATAAACCCATTATTTCTAACATTTGTTTCAATATAGTAGCCCTTAAACATGTTTATATAAAAATACATTTTATTTATAAATTGGTTTAAATACGCCATATTTAAGTTATTAATGACTTATTATTATTGCTTGTATTTCTTATCTATATAATACCATAGTTTCATTTCTGGTACTATATAAATTTTTTTATTCAAAATAAAATGCAGTACCTTTTTTGATACTGCATTTTTAATATTATATTATATAACTATATTAATTTTATTAATTTAATATAGTTAACTCTTTAGCTAATTGTAATTCATTTCTATATTTAGAAGTTTTATAATGTTGGTTGTTCTTAATTAGAATACATTCTATATATGATGTATTATCGTTTGATAAAGCTATTATTTCTAAATTATCATTAATCTTTAATTTCTTATCTTTTTTATTAAATCTTATATATTCAAATAATCTATTAACAATATCCTTATATGTTGGATTAATCGTATTAATTTTAACAAATATAAATGTATTTCCTCCAGAAAGTATCTCACCAGTTATTTCGTCATAGTCAACTTGCTCATGTTTCTTTGCTAGGTCTTCTAAATAATTACAATCAACTTCATAATTCATTACGTTTATATAAATAGATCCATTAGAACAATTCACTTTAACATCTCTATTAGTATATCCTTTATCTGATTTTATTTCTTTTCTTATATCTTTTGCAATATCTTTAGCTAATTTCATTTTGATTACCTCCTTAAGTTATATCTATATTATACTTCTTTTTATACTATTTGTAAATATATATTGTAACTTCCCTGCGATTTTTTTAAATCATGCTTTTCATATATTGCTGTTTATGTCTAGTTCAAGTTCTTTATATTATGTGAATGTTTTGTTTTTAAACTTATTTAATTAATATAATTTTTATTATTATGTATCTTCGATAATTTACCTTTGCCTACAACAAAGGTAATGGTGGGCTTAATTCTTTTATCTTCGATATTATAATACGGTCTAAATTGATGTACTATATCTTTTCTCTCTATAATATTATTATATTGTATAGATTCTTGCTATATTGCAATACATTTTTATTAAGTATATTCTTTATCAAATTATTTATATTCATAAATGCATATCTTACCTCAATAGATACAGTTATTTATAATTTAAATTCCTTGTTATATAATAGTTCAATAATTGGGAATAAATATTATTCTTCTTCGTTTAATCCTTCAATATTTCTCATACTTTTTATTTTTTATGCATTGTAACAACTCCTAATTTAAGTACATTGTATACACAACGTACACAATGTACACATAATTTTATAATTCTATTTCCAATAATGTGTCTTTGTTATTATCTTCTTTTGAAAATAAAAACTTTAATATGGCATCTTGAACCTTATTAAAATCTGGTTCTGACATCATATTATTTAAATAATATTTCTGATCCTGTCCTTCAAAATATAATCCTTTATCTTCATTTTGATATACTTTATAAGTCTTACAACTTACTGTATTGAATATATTTCCGATAATACTTCCCTCATCAAATGTTGCACCTTTTTTAATAGTTAATTCGTATTTCATTTTCAACTTCCTTTCTTTAATTGTTTAGTTATAATTTACATCTTTTTATACTATTTGTAAATAAATATATGACATTTTCACACTACTTTTAAATATATTTATCCATCATAACTTATCTCAATGCAAATAAGACCTTTTCTCAGCGTCCTTTAAATCCTTCTATAATGAAAGTACACTACGTACACAATATTTAAGCATATAATTTCCTTTGGGCTTTAACCGTTTCCTTTATGGTTTATCTGCTTTAACATCGCACTCAATTATTTATATCTGTTTTGCTTTTTCATTCGTTAATACGCTATATTGTTTTACAATATTCACACAAGCTACTACATCATCATTATCACATTTAAATTTGCACTCTTTACAATCAAATCTATTATTACTTTTCCTATTCTTTTTGTCTTTATATCCACACTTCGGGCATGTGATAGAGGTTTGGGATTCGTCTACATGATAAACGCTTATATTATTAATATCTTGCTTACGCTTTAATTTATGTAAAAATGTTTTATAAAATAAAGTCATCGCATAACTACTTTGATTCATTTCCCCAATGACATATGTTACTGGTTCTATATAATGATTAAGTAAGCTATTAATTAACTTATCAGTGTTTTTGTTTATCGCTCTATAGAGTTCTGATTTAGAATTTTTCTTATTCTTGGTCTTTTCATATGTAAACATAGCATTTTTAATACGTTCGTTTTGCATCATAAATATACGCTTCATTGATTGATCTGAAGCGGTTATCGTGTTATTACTCCCTAGGTCAATACCTACTACATCAACATAAATAGATTTGGTCTTTTTCTCTTGTATAGGTTGTGATTTCCGCTTCTCTAAACTTTCTAACGTATTCATATAAGCATTAATTTTTGACACCTTGCTTAGTTGCATACTAAATAAGTAAGTAGGGTCATCCTTGAGATGGTTAAATGTATACTTAGACAATCCCATTGATTCAAAATCTTTAACTGTCGCAACTTTCTCAATAAATTCTATAATCTTATCTATTTTTATATTGGCATAAGTCATTTTATAACATTCCCCTCAATTATATTGGTTTCTAACACATCCCATTTATTAGCTATTTTAACAAAAGTGATTATCTTAATCGCTTTTGTTATACATTTATAAATAGATTAACACTAAAAGAGTACACTGTGTACACTGAGTACATTACGTACACATAAATAACAGAAAAACAATAAATATTTTTTGTGAAATCCTATTGACTGCATGCCAGTTGTCATGTATAATGTAATTATCAACTTAAGGAGGTGAACACAGTGAACCGTTTAGAGCAAAAAGAAAAAGAGGCGAACATACGTGAAGCCCATAGCAAAACCTTTAGAAATTACGCTATCGGACTTTCAGTCATCGCCTCTACAGTCAAATTATTAATAAGTTATCTTACTTAGGTAAGTCGGGGACATCGTCCCCCTTACCTCATATTATAAAACGAGGTGATAAAAATGACAAAATCAAAAATCAAAACATATATTAATTACGCTTTAGGTGTATTAGTTATCTTAATTGCTTTATTCATCATCTTTTATTTATAACATGCTCAATCAACAAACGGTTCACTAGTTATACAATGATTATTCAAACAATAGAACGTTTACTATCAAGTGATTTATCTGCATACTATATCAGTCAACAAACAGGCGTTTCCGCTTCTAGTATACAAAGACTGAGAAGCGGAAACCGTAAGATTAATAAGCTCACAATAGACACTGCAGAAAAACTTTATATGTATCAACTTCAGTTAGATAAACAAAGCCATCTAGATAACAATAAATAGACTTAGACCTATTCATCATAGATAGTTCATATCATTTACCTTGTATATATGTTTAATCCTCCTTAGTTGATGATTAACGTAAACGGGAGATGAGAGAATGAAACAATTTCACTATGAAGAAGTAACTAACCTAGAGCATAGCAACCTAATTCAAAAAGTTATTGAATTAGGGTCGGGATGGTTGCTCTTTGTACCTATTGCTATACTGCTTATTAGTGCAATACTAGTTATAGCAATTTTGATTAAACGTAGAAACAAACCACAGTCATCTAAAAATACCTTATTAATCATATCTACTGTGATTATTTTTATTACTTCTATGCTCCTTTTAGCAATTTTTATTTGGGCATCAGAACGTTCATCAATTGGCTACTATCAAGCACAAGGAAAAGTCATCAATATAGATAAACAAGAGAAGGTTAAAGATAAAACACATTATAAAATTAAAGTCCGTTTCATTAATGGCAATATTGAAGACAAGAAAACTCAACCATTCACAATTACAACAACAAACAGAGACGGACTTAAAAATGGCGATAAAGCGATTATCACAACGCCAAAAATGGAGTTTGATGGTCATGAAGATAAGCAAGTAACACTTAATGACTTGCTGGATACCCTTGAAAATAAACCTTCATCATATGCAGACAGTAAAGTACCTCATTTAGTGATGAAAGATGAATTTCAAATACACAAAGATTAAAGGATCATTATTCTTAATAAATTCAGTTAAATAGAAAATTATTAAAAAGAAGCGGGGCGATTGTCCCGCTTCTTTTATCGCCTATGATATCATTCTTCTACAATTGTGTACCTAGTACACTACGACCACATATAAATAAATGTCCAAATATTTATTTATCAAATGAGCGTTACATTAAAAAATGTGTTATTGTTATATCCATCCACAATAATTGTGTATGACACTAACTAGCAAGCAGCTTTAGTGTAACTTAAATTTCCATTTTGTTTGTTCCAGTTCCCACAAACAAAAGTGAATGTTATCCCAAAAAATTCTCAAAAAGCACTTTGCTACTTGTAATGAACAGGTGGCAAGGTGCTTTAATTTTGTGTTGTATTTATATAGCGTACACTACGTACACATTCGAAATGTATGTAATAATTTTGGTTGCTTTAGTATATTCGGTGATGCGTCTCGCCTAAAAAATCAATATACAAAAGAAGCGGGGCCATCCGCTTCTTTTGTATACTTTCTTATTTAACTTCCTAGAATTATCCTGCTTCTTTTGTATATTAGACTGTATTTATGTTAATAGTACCTAACATAAATACATACACATCATTATATTGTCACTTTAGTGACTTGTATGTTCATTTATAAATGAGGTCATTAGTTTAGATTCTTTAATGATTCTATTTAGTTCATCATCACTTATTTTACTATCAGGGTTATTTTGTTTAACGATAGGGGTAATATAGTCCGCTTCAAATCCACCGATTACATTTGCATTCTGTTTTGACACTGACAAAGCAGGTTGGGGCATTGTTGCTTTATTATCTTTAATCACGCTATATGTAACACCATTCTGATTAAGAAAGTCATTAAGTTCTTTGTCTTCAAATACTACAGACGCTATTGTTAACTTTGAAATATCAACTTCAAACGGCATTTCAACACGTTTCTTAAGCGTATAATAATAATACCCTGTATTACCCGACAAATCGAATTCAAATTCAAGCATATACTGAAGCGGTTCGCCTTTATCTTGATACTTTTTACGAATCGTTTCGCTTGTTACCGTAAAATTCATCTCTGATTGATTATATACGCCTATATTTCGCTTTAGATTATTAACAAAGGTTTCATACTTCTTTTTATTAAACATGCTTATATCTCCTCTCTAAATACGTTTAAAATTCATCTTATGGTTAACATGTTTATTCTTTTTTAAATAATTCATCTACCGTGGTATTAAGTTCATCTGCTAAACGAAACGCTAACTTTAGCGTCGGGTCATATTTGTTATTTTCTATCGCATTGATCGTTTGTCTAGATACGTCCACACGTTCACTAATGGTCTTTTGTGACAACTTTTGTTCTTTCCTTAATGTTCTAATTTGGTTTTCCATAGTTTTGTCCCTTTAATCCTATCTTCAGTGCATTCACATATTTAGCTATTATTTGATACTTGGTCTGTATATATACCGCTTCATCAAACTTTGATTATACGCTACTCGATTTTGTATATAGTCGTGTTCTGATACTTTCATATATCTTTTAAAAGGCATTGTAATTGTGTGATACACAGGTGCTTCAAAATTGCCCAAAAGTTCTACACATAATACCAAAGCACATACATCATACGGCGTTACACTTTCAGGTTCTTCCATGATAGCTTTAAAGAAACGGTACGATGATTCATGAAAATGACGCTCTTTATTCTTATTAATATTAGCCTTCACACCATACACACAACTTCTACGCTTCATAAGTTCATTGTTAACAATCATATAAAATCCTGCACTCTGACATATATGGTCTATAACTTGATGGGCTTCGTATGGTATTTCGCGATTATGTGCTAAACCATTAAATATTAATGCCACATCGTATAATGTGAGCAATTTATGAGACGTGTATATGTAAGACATCACATCCTTATAACTATCTATGTAACTATCAGCTATATCAATAGATTTAAAAAAAGTTTCGCTATCAAAATTCATTGCCGATTCAAGACGTTTTCCCATATCCACGCCTTTTTTATATGTTTTGAGATTCGTTACTTTGGTCATCATTCCACCCCTTAGCAAAGTATATTAAGTGACAAAGTAATAGTGGTCATCTATAACTAGCGTAAATATCCACTAGTTATATCATTGAAATGTAAAATGTTTTTGACACTTTTACTATACATTGTTCATTATTGAATAGTCAAATACTTTTGACAATTGAAGCGTGGTATTGCTATATTGGTTACAGGACAAAAGAAATTATGCAATGTATATACAACATCTCTTTTTACGCACAGGAATAGAGAAAAACCTCATTCACTTAAAGTCCTCCAAAGCTTTTTAAGTGAGTGAGGTTTTATTACATTTATACTAACGTACACAAACAGATAAAATAAAAAGTAATATAAAAACCACTTCTCCATATTTGATACTATATGTGTATTTACAAAAATATAGAAGGTGATATATAATTAAGTCATACAAATATTGCGTCATGAACGCACCAAACCCCAACCTACTGTCATAGGTTGGGGATTTTCTTTAATATATCATTATAAGCGTACACTACGTACACAAATTAACAAAAATATAGAAGCGGTATGTAACCCGCTTCTAAAAAAGAAAAAATATTTTACAACTTTACCCTAATCTCATTATATTACATAATACTCTCTTTCATCAAATGTTTCATGTCATATGCCAATAATTCTTTTGGTAAAAAAAGACGGCTACTCATGAAGATGAATAACCGCATTATTGTCATTTTTCCCTAGCATAACGACCCAAAAGTTATCAGGGATAAGTTTTATCCCACGCACTTACGGTAATAAGTGTGTGGGTTTTTTGTACACCTTTAATTTATACTATTTTATGCTATTTGTAAAATACAACACTGCTTATATGAGTATATTCTTTTAAGCACTTAGCTTAATACTCTTATGATTAAAACAACTAAAAGTAATATGGTTATTGTCATCTCTAACCATCTGTATTTTGCGGAATTCTTTGTTTTGGTTTGAACGATTAATACACAAAGCATAGCAATTAATAAAATGGTCGTTATGAGATCATATATCATCAGTATTCTACACATTCCTTTCTTGTTTCGTTTAAACACGCTCATTAAATCAACAGAAGCGGTGCTTATCCGCTTCGTTTAGTTGTTTTAGAGTTATTCTCCCCAATCTTGATTCAATCGCTCCAAAAAGGCTTGTCTGTCTTTTTCAAAGTCTAAATCTTTTTCATCTTGTAATTGCTCATTAGGGTGTTCTAACCATTCAGGAGTTTTTTCTCTATTTCTATATGCTTTACCTTTACTTTTGTATTGTGGCTTTTCAGGATGTTTTTTAGTTTGTATTCGCTGCTCTGGATCAAATACAAACTCAAGCCACTCAATTTTACGTCCTTTTCTAGCTTTTATTTTATTGATATGTAGATTTGAGAATAATGGGTCAAGTTCATTAATAATAGGAGTTAAAACAGATGTGTTAATATTGCTCATTCTATAAGATTCAGGAACATCTAATCTTTCTCTAAAGTCCTCCATTCGTATTTTAAAATAACCTGTATGTTTGTATTGTTTTAAAAGTCGAAACATATTTTTAGCATAAGATGACTTAATATGTGTAAGCTCTTCTAATTCAAATTTTGTAAAACCACCTGTAATATCATTTAGTATATTTTTCAATTTAGGGTTAACACTAACAGTTAGAACTTTATCCTCTGCATTCACCTCATAACTCGTAAACAATACAAACGTCTTAAATGATAGTCCGCTGTATTCTGTGTAAGTGAGTTGTAAAACCTTATCATATACACGTTTCAAGTCTTCAATGAACCGCTTCGTTGCAGTAGGTTGATAATTGGATAATCCTTTTAATTCTTTGAAAGGTATATTAATCTCTTCCGTTCCTCTCTCTTTTAATTTATTACACATAGAAAAAAACAAATCTATTTCTATGCTTGTAAATTTTCTAAGCGGAACTATATTTAAATCATTCTTGTAAACAACTGTTTTTCTACTCATAAACGTTCTCCTATCTAATAGGAATAAATTATCACATTATATACCCATATAAGTTTATTTTTATATCGTATAACCTTTGATATAACAGTAACATTCCACTATAGGAATATCAATAAAATTTCTATTCCCATAAATAGACAAAACTCTTCCTTTAGACAGACAAAACTCTTCCTTTAGACAGACAAAAGTATGCCTTTACTTAGACAAAACTCTTCCTTTTATGTTTATTAAACCCTTGATACATTTGCGTTCAAACCCTCTCTAAAAAGGGTTTAAAAAGGTTTATAAAAAGATATTAAAAATAGATGCTTCTACATTATTAAATTAGGCAAAATGACTCTTTTAACTACACACAATTAGATTGCACTTAAGCTATAAGTACATATCGTACACACTTCAATCAAAACTATGCCTTTACTCATACTTAATTTAATTGTGCTTAATATTAACGTACATAACGTACACATTAAAATTGGAATTACATTTTAGATTAATAGATGTGGCAAAACTACTCCATTATTTAGACAAAACTCTTCCTTTACTTATAAAACCGCTTCATACGTTGTTACAATTTGACCCGCATACTCACAGACAAAACTCTTCCTTTACTTATATACATCTCTTTTCAACATACAAAAAGCTATGCTGTGAATTTACAACATAGCTTCTCTAATGATTTAATATATGAATTCCTTTATCTCATTTTGACTATTGATAAACTCAGTAACATCCGTCATGTATTGAATGTCATTCTTTAACACTAAAAATATTTCGTTGATATCTTTGTCTGACAGTCCTTCTACTATATTGTCATATCTATATAATTGACTAATATATTGATTGTCCAATATTAATAACCGCTCATTATTGTTTGATGCTTCCACCTTTTGGATAATGTAGCGACTCCGCTTTTTTGTCTTTTTCACTGTTGCATATTTACGCTTTAGTTTCTGAACTTCTAGAATAGATAAGTTACGATTATTGATGCTTAAATCTAATCCAATCATCTGTTTAAGGTAATGCACCGCTTCTTGTTTTTGAACCATTCTATCTATAGGTAAATGTTTGTAGTCGTCTTTATTTACTACTCTAATTTGATAATCCGATTGTGCCATTAAATTTTTATAATACGTTAAGTCCTGCTCTCTATTGTCTACTGTAAATACTTCATAGATATACGGAAGCTCGCCACTTATAAAAACTTGAGTTAGTAATTTTTGATATATAGGCTTATCTTTATAAGCGACTTCACTCGCTGATTGATGTAATGACACTTCAATCTTATCATCAGGATAGGCTTCTAATAGTGAGTGAATGAAATAAGCCAATGTTTTCGTCATAACGCCATCTTTCTTTTTCTTAACATCGATTTTAGCTATATGTACATGTATCGATGCATCACTTTTTTGTTCTCTCTGATTGAAAGCAATTCTATATTTAGCTATATAACCAAAGTCTCGCTCTATCGATTCCATCTCATTGCTGTATTGAGATCGTTTAAGATAAATCTCACCTTGTCCTAACAACGTATCTAAATAGCCCTCTGAGACGTATATATGATGATCTAAGTTAATGTATTGTGTTAAGTCCATATTTCATCCTCCTTTTCGTAAACACAACTATATACAAATATCTAATTCACTTTCATTATACATGAGCATACTCATGTACTCAAGTGGTGTCTTCTTCCCTTTATCTTAATTACGTACTCAACGTACACAATTTGACACTAAAAAAGAAGCGGTGAAGTGCCGCTTCTTCGTATTTCATTTATCTATATGTCTCCCAAAGATACCTCTATCTACTATACTATTTGTAGTCGCTTTGTAATCCATTTGTTGTAGTTATACGCTATAACATAGACTCCTACTAAGAAGCTAATTAGAAACGTGATAAGCAATGGCATAACTGCAATATATACTATCATCAATGACTCTTTTAATACATTATACATGCTGCTAGTTATTATCAGATTACTTGGTTTACTTTCAGTCCTTTAGATCTATTTAAACAATAAGCAATACTTCAGATAATTTTCACTATCTTTTTGCTTCTCAATAGCTTTCACTTGTTCTATATCATATTTAATAGCCTTCATAACTTCTTCAAAAAAACTTTTTTCACTTTCTTGTAGCCTATCATCATCTATGCTATGAACACCGTCTTCTTTAATTGCTATTTGGTTCAAATCAAGCTCATATTTATTTTCTAAATAATTATCAATATGGCTTTTAGCCGTTTCAATACTTCTAAAATATATATCTAAACGCTTATTAACTGCATTTGTTTCAATAGGTTTGAAAATAGATGTAGCATCATTTTT
>Ga0114955_1001034_pt1 | contig 12730 bp, 16 predicted proteins | sample Porto_5metaG_FD_87302 | JGI IMG/M metagenome (GOLD analysis project Ga0114955, IMG submission 87302) | Marine algal microbial communities from Porto, Portugal - Porto_5 metaG | ecosystem: Host-associated > Algae > Red algae > Unclassified | place: Portugal: Porto | collected 2015-02-02 | reverse complement strand
CGCTATCGAGAACACCGAGACGTGGTGTCTGGCCGCATTCGACCATCATGATGGTGACATCGAACTGATCGGGAAAGCGGAACAGGGCGTTCCCGTATCTGCCATGATAGCAACACTCGAAGGTAGAGAAGTTGACCCCGCTGCCGTTCGGGTACCGAAAGGCGTCAACCGCCGGAAAGCCGTTTGCGAAAAATTATCGGAAGGAGACCATCCCACTCGGTTAATCGCACAGAGCCGCTCCTTCGGCAGAGTACACGACGCCTGCGTATCGTCCCCCCATGCAAGGACTTAGCGGATGACCAGCACGGAGCAGGTCGCGTGGCGCACCACCCGTGCGGCGGTGGAGCCGAGGAGGTAGTCGGACAGGCCGGGGCGGTGCGAGGCGATCATGATGAGGTCGGCGTGCACCTGGTCGGCGGTGTCGAGGATGGCGCGGGGGGCCTGTCCGGTCAGGATGCGGATATCGGCGTCCAGTCCGGCATCGGCCACCAGCGCGCGCAGGGTGTCGTCGGCCTTTCGCAGGGCTTCGGGCAGGAAGTCGTCCGGCATCTCCATCGTCACGTGGGGCGCGAGGTCGGGGACCGCGTGCAGCACCGTCAGGCGGCCCCCGGGCCTGAGCAGGGCGCGCGCCCGGTCGAACATGACGCTGGCCGCCTCCGGGTGGGCAAGATCGACGGGGATGAGGATGGATTCGTGGATCATGGCTTTTCCTTCACTCCGCCGCCGCGACCGTCGCGGTGCCGCCGCCCAGACCGTGGACGTAGACCGCCAGCGCCTTGACCGTGGTATCGTCGAGGCGCAGGCCCCAGGCGGGCATCGCCCCGTGCGAGGGGTAGGCGATCTGCCGCCCGATGCTGTCCGCATCGCCGCCGAAGAGCCAGATGGCGTCGTTCAGGCGCGGCGCGCCGACCGCCGTGTTCCCCTCGCCCCGCTCGCCGTGGCACGCGGCGCAGTTGTCGGTGAAGATCTCCGCCCCCCGCTCCGCCGCCGCCGCGTCATGCTCCAGCGTGCCGAGCGCGAGGACGTATTGCGTGACGTCCGCCACCTCCGGCTTTTCGAGGATGTCCCCGAAGGCGGGCATCTCCGACCAGCGCGGGTCGTCCGCGTCGTCGTTGCGCACGCCATGTCGGATGGTGTGATAGATCTCGTCGAGCGTGCCGCCCCAGAGCCAGTCGTCGTCGTTGAGATTGGGGTAGCCGACGAAACCCTGCGCGCCCGAGCCGTGGCATTGCGAGCAGTTCACGCCGAAGGCCGCGCGCCCCTTGGCGGTCGCGAAGCGCATCAGCTGCGGGTCGTCGCGCACGGCGTCGAGGGCCAGCGCGTCGATGCGCTCGCTCCACTGCGCCTGTCCGCCCGCGTGACCGGCGATATCCTCGGCCACCGCCGCCCGGCTGGACCAGCCGAGCAGACCCTGCGTCGCGCCGTTGACCAGCGGGATCGCCGGATAGGCGACGACGTAGCCGAAGGCGAACACGATGCAGGCGTAGAACGTCCACAGCCACCAGCGCGGCAGGGGCGTGTTGAGTTCCTCGATCCCGTCCCAGCTATGGCCGGTCGTCTCGGTACCGGTCGCCTCGTCCAGCCTGCCCTTCTCGTCGTCCATTCTCATATCTCCCTGTCGTCTTCGAGGGGGATGTTGGCCGCTTCCTCCGCGCCGCGCCGCGAGCCGGGACGGAGCGTCCAGGCCACGGCGACGACGAAGAAGACGACCATCCCCAGCAATCCCCAGCTATCGGCAAAGGCGCGCATGGCGCTGTAGACATCCATGATCGGTCCCCTATCGCTGGTTCGAGGCGAGGCCGGGTTCGTAGTCGGTGAAGTCGACCAGGGTGCCCAGCATCTGAAGGTAGGCGACCAGCGCATCCATCTCGGTCATGCGCCCGGGTTCGCCGTCGAAATCGCGGGCCTGTACCGATGCGCCGTAGCGTTCGACCAGTTCGTCCACGTCGCCGAAATCGCCGTCGGGGTTCGCCTGCGCCACCAGATCGCGATGCGCGTTCTCGATCTGCGCGTCCGTGTAGGGCACGCCGACGCGGCGGTTGGCGATCAGGTCGTCCTCGATGTAGCGGTATTCGAGGGCCGTGGTCGCGAGGTGGCTGTAGTTCGGCATGATCGATTCGGGCACGACGGAGCGCGGGGCGATCAGGTGATCGACGTGCCAGTCGTCGGAATAGCGCCCGCCGACCCGCGCCAGTTCCGGCCCCGTGCTCTTGGACCCCCACTGGAACGGATGGTCGTACATGCTCTCGGCGGCGAGAGAGAAATGGCCGTAGCGCTCCACCTCGTCGCGCATGGGGCGGATCATCTGGGAGTGGCAGTTGTAGCAGCCTTCCCGGCGGTAGACCTCGCGCCCCATCAGTTCGAGCGGGGTATAGGGGCGCATCCCCTCCACCTCCTCGATGGTGTTCTGGAGGTAGAAGAGGGGCGCGATCTCGACGATGCCGCCGATGCTGACGGTGACGAGGGAGAGGACCAGCAGGAGCGTGGCGTTCTTCTCGACGGCTTTGTGACGGTTCCAGAAGGACATGCGTGCGCTCCTTATTCTGCGGCCACGGGGGCGGGTTCGTCGCGGCGGGCCGGGGCCTCGCGCAGGTCGCCCCGGATGGTGCGATAGATGTTCCATGCCATGACGATGCCGCCCGCGAGGTAGAGGAGGCCGCCGAAGACCCGCGCGACGTAGTAGGGGTGCATCGCGTCCACCGTCTCCGCGAAGCTGTTGACCAGAAAGCCCAGCTCGTTCGTCTCGCGCCACATCAGGCCCTGCATGATGCCGCTGACCCACATGACCGCCGCGTAGATGACGATGCCGATGGTGGCGAGCCAGAAATGGACGTTGACGAGGTGGATCGAGTAGAGCCGCTCGCGCCGCCAGAGGACGGGGGTGAGGTAGTAGATGGCTCCGAAAGTGATCATCCCGACCCAGCCGAGCGCGCCGGAATGGACGTGGCCGATGGTCCAGTCGGTGTAGTGGCTCAAGGAGTTGACCGCCTTGATCGACATCAGCGGGCCTTCGAAGGTGCTCATGCCGTAGAAGGCGAGGGACGCCACCATCATCTTGATGACCGGGTCCGTGCGCAGCTTGTCCCACGCGCCGTTGAGGGTCATCAGCCCGTTGATCATCCCGCCCCAGGACGGCATCCACAGCATGATGGAGAAGACCATCCCCAGCGTCTGCGCCCAGTCGGGCAGCGCGGTATAGTGCAAATGGTGCGGCCCGGCCCAGATGTAGAGGAAGATGAGCGACCAGAAGTGGATGATCGACAGACGATACGAGTAGACGGGGCGGTTCGCCTGCTTGGGGACGAAGTAGTACATCATCCCGAGGAACCCGGCGGTCAGGAAGAAGCCGACGGCGTTGTGCCCGTACCACCATTGCGTCAGGGCGTCCTGCACCCCGGCGAAGAGCGAATAGCTGCGCGAGCCGAGGAAGGAGACGGGGACCGCCAGCGCATTGACCACGTGCAGCATCGCCACCGTCACGATGAAGGCGAGGTAGAACCAGTTGGCGACGTAGATATGCGGCTGCTTGCGCCTGATCAGCGTGCCGAGGAAGACGGCGAGATAGGCGACCCAGACGACGGTGAGCCAGATATCGATATACCATTCCGGCTCGGCGTATTCCTTGGATTGCGTCCCGCCCATGACGTAGCCGGTCGCGGCCAGCAGGATGAAGAACTGATACCCGAGAAAGACGAACCAGCAGAGATTGCCGCCCCAGAGCCGGGCCGAGGTCGTGCGCTGGACCACGAAGAAGGACGTGGTGATGAGCGCCGTGCCCCCGAAGGCGAAGATGACCGCGCTGGTATGCAGCGGGCGGAGCCGCCCGAAGGTGAGGTAGGGTTCGTAGTTCAGCTCCGGCCACGCCAGCTGCGACGCGACGCCGACCCCGGCGGCGAAGCCGACCACGCCCCAGAAGACGGTGAGGACGACCCCCAGCCGGACGATGTTCATCTGGTAGCCGCTGTCATCGTCGGCGAAGAGACCCGCCAGCGTCGGTTTCTCGCGGCAGGCATCGAGGAAGAAGAGCGCGGCGACGACGGAGGCGAGCGCCATGTGGAAGGAATAGACCGCATCGCGCCCGAACTGCGCGGCGACGAGGGCGAGGAACGCCAGCACTCCCCACGCCGTCAATCGTATCATCGTCACCGGCATCCAAGCTCTCCCGCCATGCTGCGTTCCCCCGATAGCCGGGATGAGAGCAGCCTATCGAAGCGTAGGGCCTAACGTTTTGATCTGGATCAACGGGAGAAGGTCCGTGCGCGGCCCCGGAGCGACCGGTCGGACCGGTGCTGGCCGCCGCTTTCGACCGTCCCGTGCCGCACGGCGCATAGCGCGACCGCCGATACCGGTTCCTCGGCGCATCCGTTGCGTTGGTCGTGGCCCTGCCGGTGGGCGGCCTGCTGGTATCGCGCCGGTGAGCGCGGGGCGGGGGGCGGCTGTCGCTCGCGCTCTATCCGCTGGCGGCGAGGGCGATAGCGGTGAACCTGTTCTTCGCCTTCGCGCGCCGTTTCCGGAACCTGATGGACCCGTCGGAACCCGAAGCGTGACGCAGTGGCCTCAGGGATACAGCAGCGTCGTCCGCCAATTTGCCACCGCATCCGACCGCTCGAATTTCAGCCGGTCATGCATGCGAAAAAGCCCGTCCTGCCAGAACTCAATCTCCATCGGGATCAGCCTGATACCCGTCCAGCGAGGGGGGCGCGGAACCGGCGAGACGCCGAACCGGGCAGCATATCGCCCCGCCCGCGCGACCAGATCGCGTTTATGGGCCATCGGGCGGGACTGGAGCGAGGCCCATGCCCCCACCTGGCTCCGGCGTGCGCGGGAGGCGAAATAGTCGTCCGCCTCGCCGTCGCCGACGATTTCGGTCCTGCCGCGCAGGCGCACCTGACGCCTGGCCGATTTCCAGTGGAAGCACAGCGCCGCCTTGTTCGCGCCTTCGATCTGGCGGCCCTTCGCGCTGTCGAGATTGGTGTAGAAGACGAACCCGCCCCCGTCGACGGCCTTGAGCAATACCATCCGCACGTCGGGCATGCCCTCCCCGTCGGTCGTGGCGAGGGCCACGGCGTTCGGATCGCTCGGTTCCGTCGCTTCCGCCGCGCCGAGCCAGTCGGCGAACAAGGCGAGCGGATCGCGTCCGGAGGCGTCATCGGTCCAGTTCATCGGGTTGCCGCCTTTCGAGAGGGTTCCGGTCGCCGGAACGTTTCCGAAAGACTGCATGACGCGCCGCCCGGTTTCCTTGATCCCGGTCAAGGGCAGGTGGACACGCCCGGTCCGAAATGCGAGGCTTGCCGCATGGGCAAGGGCATTCGCGGATGGCGGGACAACGGCGCCGGGCGACTGCCGGACGGGCACGCATCGCCGGATCCCTTACCGTCGCCTCCGTCATCCGACACCTTTTCGCAGGTTCTGGGCAATCTGTCCGCCCTGGCGCCGGACGGTTCCGAAGGGCCGCTACTGGCACGCGCGCTCGACCGGCTGGGGGCGCGGGCGCACGGCGCGGCGATCCTGATCCTCGCGCTGCCCGAGACGATCCCGCTGCCGATCCCGAGCGTGGGCATGGTGCTGGGCGTGCCGCTGATCGTCGTGTCGGCCCACCTCGCGCTCTACGGCGAAGGCGGACAGTTGCCGCGCCGGGTGCTGCGCTGGCGCATTCCGAAGCGGGTGGCGGAGGTGATCTCGCACCGCATCGCGCCCGTGCTGGCCCGGGCCGAGCGCTGGTCTCACCCGAGGCTGGCGGCGGTGGCGCGGCGCGAGCGGTTGGCAGGGCTGGCCTGCCTCGGGCTGTCGATCCTGCTGTTTCTGCCCATTCCGCTGGTAAACGTGCCGATCGCCGTCGCGCTGGTGGTGCTGGCCTGGGGCCTCGTGCAGCGCGACGGGGTGATCGTGGGGGTCGGGCTGGGCCTTTCGGTGGCGGTGCTTGCAAGCATCCTGGCGGGTTCGGCCGCGCTGTTGCGGATGATGGGCATCGTCGTCTGACCGATTCGGGCGGAAGGTTGATCTCGATCAAGCGGGAGATGCCCCGCGACCGGCACTCTCACGGTTTCCGACCGGCCACCATGCGAGGACGCCGCCCCATGACCGAAACAAGCGCGATCCCGGTAACGGGAGGGACCGATGCCGAAAGGATTCGCCTCCTGTTCGAGAACGGCGAATATCCCTACGCGAGGAAGATCGGGCGCAAGGCTTACGAAAAGCAGAAGGCGGCGCTTCAGGTCGAGCTGCTCAAGGCGCAGGAATGGGTGCGCGACACCGGGCAGAAGGTCGTGATGCTGTTCGAGGGGCGCGACGCCGCCGGAAAGGGCGGCACGATCAAGCGGTTCACCGAACACCTGAACACGCGCGGCGCGCGCGTCGTGGCGCTGGACAAGCCCACCGACCGCGAGCGGTCGCAATGGTTCTTCCAGCGTTATATCCGCCACCTTCCCGCAGCGGGCGAGATCGTGCTGTTCGACCGCTCCTGGTACAACCGGGCGGGCGTCGAACGGGTGATGGGGTTCTGCACCCCGACCGAATACCTCGAATTCATGCGCCAGGCCCCCGATGTCGAGCGCATGATGGTGCGCAGCGGCATCCGGCTCTACAAGTACTGGTTTTCCGTGACGCAAGAAGAACAGCTTCGCCGCTTCAAGTCACGCGAAGTGGAGCCGCTGAAGAAATGGAAGCTGTCGCCGATAGACCGGCAATCGCTCGACAAATGGGCGGAATATACCGAGGCGAAGGAGGCGATGTTCTTCTATACCGACACCGCCGATGCGCCTTGGGTCATCGTGAAATCCGACGACAAGAAACGGGCGCGGCTCAACTGCATGCGGCACTTCCTGGCCTCGCTGCCCTATCCCGACAAGGACGAAGGCGTCGTCGGCCTGCCCGACCCGCTGCTGATCGGATCGAGCGCCCATGTCATCGGGCGCAGCGACCATATTCTGGGCAAGAGCCTGCACCCCGATCATCGCCGCTGATACGACCCGCCTTGCGACTTTTCCCCCGACTTCAACGGAAGATCAGGACCGACGGCGAGGAAATCGAAGATCAAGGCCCTCAGGAAAGCCCTGTGACCGACTATGGCGGCTCCTTTCCTCGACAGTCCCGAAGGGCTTCGAACCCGGATATCACGTCCAGCACCTCGCCGGTGATCTCGGACTGGCGCGCCGCGCGGGTGGCTGTCATGAGATCGGAGAGGCGGTCGTCTATCGACCGTTCCGCCCGCTGCATCAGCGCGAGGCGTGCGGCGTTCTCTGCGGCCATGGCTTCGGCGGCGGCCTCGAACAGACTCGCGAACAGGTGATTGCGGATCAACCGGCCGAACAGCGCCGGGACCGGCATCGCGCCCATAGGCAGCGAGCGTGAGCGCCACGGCTTTGCCTTGAGGGCTTCGATGAATCGGGAATCGAGGGGCAACAGATTCTGCACATGCGGGGCGTGGCCGTTGCCGGTTTCAGGGCGCATGTGGATGCTCGTCACGGCAATTTCGCCACTGGGGTCCGCTGCACGCGCCTCGTCCAGCGCGATCAGGATCTCGCCCGAAAGCCGCCCGATTCCCTCCACCGAGGCTGGGGGCGTGAAACGATACGCTATCGCAAGACCCCGGGCCTCCAGCGCAGCGGCCAATCGCGCGCCTACGGCATGGATCACGGCATATCCGTGCTCCGCCGCATCGAGCGCGGCCTCGGCGATGGTTTCGTTGTAGCCGCCGCATAGCCCGTGGTCCGATCCGAAGACGAGGAGGATGCGTGATCCTGCTTCCGGCCCGACCCGATCCGGCATGTCCGACCGGTGCAGCAGGGCCTGCATCCCCGTGAGCACCGTGGCGTGATAGCGCGCGATGGACGTCGCCGCCTGTTCGTAGGGGGCCGCGTTCACCGCCGCGAGCATCTTCATGGCGCGCACCACGTTGCGAATGCTGCCGAGCGTCGCCGTGCGCCGGGACAGGCCCTCAAGCGTCTGCATCGGTTCTCCCTCCCATGCTATCCAGCGCCGCGCGCGCCAGTGCGAGGATCGCGGTTTCGTCTTCCTTCGTGAGCTTTTCCCCGGCTTCGATCCTCGCGCCGACCGCCTCCATCCGGGTCGATGCCGATGCTCTCAGCGCCTGCAATGCGCCGGGCATCCGCTCCGGCGCGATGCCGTCCAGCAACCCGTTCATCGCGCTCAGCAACACGACGATCTGTTCGCCCCCCGGCATCGGGTCGCGCTCGGGCTGGCGCAGGGCCGCGCGCATCGCCGCGCCCCGGGTCAGGCGCGCGCGCGTGTCGGCATCGAGCCGGGTGCCGAAGCGCGCGAAGCTTTCCAGTTCCTCGAACTGCGACAGGGCGATGCGGATGCCACCCGCAATGGCGCGGAAGCTGGGTGCCTGTGCCTTGCCGCCGACGCGCGAGACGGACCTGCCCAGATCGATGGCCGGAAACTGCCCCTTTCGCACCAGCCGGGGCGACAGGTAGATCTGGCCGTCGGTGATCGAGATCAGGTTGGTCGGGATATAGGCGGACAGGTTCTCGGCCTGCGTCTCGACGACCGGCAGCGCCGTCAGCGACCCCCCGCCCCGCCGCGCCGACAACTGCCCCGCGCGCTCCAGCAGGCGGGCGTGGATGTAGAAGATGTCCCCCGGATACGCCTCGCGCCCCGGCGGACGCCGAAGCAGCAGCGACAGTTCGCGATAGGACCGGGCATGGCGCGTCAGGTCGTCGTGGACGATCAGGACATCGCGGCCCGCCCTCGTGAAATGCTCGGCGATGGTCGTCGCGGCGTAGGGGGCGATGAAGCCCGGTCCCGGCCCCTCCTCCGCATGCGCCACGACCACGACGGATCGTGCCATCATCCCGCCCTTGCGCAGGGCCGTGACCACCCGCGCGACCGCATCGCCACGCTGGCCGATGGCGCAGTAGACGCACAGGACGCCCGAGTGCCTCTGGTTCAGCATCGTGTCGATGGCGAGGGAGGTCTTGCCGGTCTGACGATCCCCGATGATCAGTTCGCGCTGCCCCCGCCCGACGGGAACCGCCGCGTCGATCATCTTGATCCCCGTGGAAAGGGGGCGCGTGATGGGGGCGCGGTCAAGGATCGTCGGCGCTTCGGCCTCGATCGGTGCCGTCTCGCGCGCCGCCACCGGCCCGAGGCTGTCGAGCGGACGACCGAGCGCATCGACCACGCGGCCCAGCAGCGCCTCGCCCACGGGGACCGCCGCCACCGCGCCGCTGCGGCGAACGGCATCGCCGACCGCGATGTCGCCTCCGGACCCCAGCAGGATGACGCCGATGCGACCGGGCCGAAGATCCGACGCGATCCCGACCGCGCCGGATGCGAAGAGCACCAGTTCGTCGGAAAGAACCCGGTCGAGGCCGGAGACGAAGGCGACCCCGTCGCCGATGCCGGTCACGGCCCCCACCTCCTCGATGCGCAGTCCGGGGCGGGGTCCAGCGGCCAGTTTCCCGATCAGGCGCGCGGTCTCGTCCGCCGCCGCATCGGCGAGAAGGGTATCGGTCATGGCCTCGCTCCCCGTGCGGTGGATAGGGTGCGAAGCTGCGCGTCGAGCTGTTCTTCGAGGCCGTCGAGATAGCCGTCGACCGTCCAGTCGATGCACGTGCCGCCAAGACGCAGGGTCAGGCCGGGGGGCGCATCTGGGTCGGTCGCGAATTCCAGCGACACGCCCTCCGCCACCGCGCCCAAGGCCCGGCGCAGGCTCTCGCGGCGGGCGGCGTCGAGCGGAAAGCTGCTGGTCGCGACGACATGCGTATCCTTATCCGCGTTTCTGGCAAGCTGCGGCCCCAGATCGGCGAGTCGCGCTTCGACCCGGGCCACGATCAGGTCTTCCAGCCGCGCATCGGCCAGATCGTTTACGGCCTTTCGGGTGAGCGACAGGATCGCCTTCGCGCCCCCGTCGCGCAACCGGGCCAGATAGGCCGCGCGCTCCGCCGCGTCCCGACGCCGCCCGCCTGCCCGCGCTTCGTCGATGCTCTCGCGCTCTTTGGCACGCATGGCCTCGCATTCCGCTTCGGCTTGTTCCCGCGCCGCATCGAGAATAGCCGACCGTTCCGAGATGATCGCGGTGTGTGCCGCCCTGTGTTCGGCCTCGGCTTCGGCGGACTTTGCCCGGGCCTCCTCAGCCGATGCCAGACGCTCGGCGATCTGCGCCTCGCGCCGGTCGATCCCGTCGAGGATCGGACGATAGAGAAAGCGTTTCAGCAGCCAGATCAGGATCAGGAAGTTGACGACCTGCGCGGCGACGGTGATCCAGTCCACACCCATCGTGCCTATCCGCCCGCGCTCGTCTTCGCCGCCTCGACCGCCGCCGTCCAGAACGGGTTCGCGAAGATGAGGATCATGGAGACGACGAAGCAGTATATCGCGGTCGATTCGATCATCGCGAGGCTGACGAACAGCGTGCGCGAGATCGTGCCCGATGCGTCCGGTTGCCGCGCGATGGCCGCCAGCGCCTCCGCCGCCGCGCGCGCCTCGCCCAGGGCCGGGCCGATTGCGCCGAACGAGACCGTAAGCCCGGCGGTGAAGATGGAGATGGCGGCGATCAGGCCCAGATCTGTCATGTCAGTCCTCGCTTTCCACGGGTTTTCGGGGGGTCGGTTCGGTCGCGCCCGCGATGTAGACCATTGCCAGCACCGCGAAGATGTACGCCTGTATGAACCCGGTCAGCAGGCCGAGCAGGTCCATTACGACCGGAAAGAAGAACGGCGCGACGCCCAGCAGGATGGCTGCGATCACCGCCCCGCTCATGATATTGCCGTAGAGGCGAATCGCCAGCGCCAGCCCGCGACTGAACTCGCCGATGATGTTGAAGGGCAGCATCAGGGGCGTGGGTTCGAGATAGCCGTGCAGATAGCGCCCGATGCCCTTGCTCGAAATGCCGAAGGCCGGAACGGCGATCAGGACCGAGAGCGCCAGCGCCGTCGTGGTCGAGAGGGAGGCGGTCGGCGGATCGAACCCGGGGACGACCAGCAGCAGGTTGGACACCGCGATGAACAGGAAGAGCGTGCCGACGAACGGGACGAAGCGGCGCGCGGGCTGGGTCGTGACCTCCGCGATCTGCGCCTCGATCCCGGTGACGACGACCTCCAGCGCCATGCGCCAGCGCCCGCCCGCCCGGCTGTCCAGCCGCCACGTCGCGAGGATGGCTCCCGCCGTCAGCGCGGCCATGACGACCCAGGTGTAGAAGAGGGTCGCGTTGACCGGCAGTCCGAAGACATGCAGGACGATGCGGGCATCGGGGGTGATCTCCATCCCTAGGCCGCCGCCCGATCCGGCATCCGCGCCAGGGCGATGGCCAGCGTGCGGACCGCGAGGAAGGCGGCGGCAAACCCCGCCGCGCTCGCCGCCCCGATCTGCGCCGCGCTCCACCCCGCGAGCAGCAGCAAGGCGATGCGCAGCGCGCCCCCGCCGAGCAACAGCGCGCCCGGTCGCCGGACATCCCGCGCAAAACGGATGGTCAGCGCGAGCGTGGCGAAGTACAGGCCAGCCGCGATGATCCCGAACGCTACCCCGGTGATGAAGTCGATCCATGTCATGCCGTTTCCTTTCATTCGACGGTTCACTCGCGCCCGACCCAGCGCCACGCGATCACGATGCCCACGATGACCCCGGCAAACAGAAGCGTGATGGTCCAGGAGAATCCCTGCGGCGCGACCCGGTCGAGCCACAGGCCGAGGAAGATCCCCCCGACGGTCGGTACCGCAACGGCCCAGCCGACCATGCCGAAGACGCCGATTCCCCGAATCGGGCTGGGAGGCGGGTTGTCGCGGGCCGCACGCATCCGCTCGGCCCCCCGCGCGATTTCTTCCGTGGCCCCATCAGGGTCGTCCGGTGTCGCGGCCATCACGATGCCCCCTTCATTTCGGCGAAGCGGTGCAGAATGTCGGATTCCAGCCCCGCGAGCGCCGTGCGGGCGCGTCGTTCCCGCTCGTCGAGTTCGGAAAAGGCCGTGCGTATCTCGTCCTTCAGCGACGCGAGATCCGATCCCTCGATGGCGCGGCGCACGCAGATTTCCACCCGCGCACCCTGCTTGACGAAGATGCCTTCATCCGTGCCGAAAAGCCTCTCGCTTCCATCCGGTTCGATCAGCGACACGATACCCGGCGCGAGAGCGGTGACGAAATCCGCACGGCCCGGCAAAACTCCGAAAGCCCCGTCTTCCGCCCGCGCGGTCAATCGGATCGCCGATCCGTGAAAGAGTTCCCGCGTCGGCAGCACGAGCACGACGGTCATCGTCTTCGCGCCCGTCATGCCGCGCCCTCCCCTATCGCGCCGATCATGTAATAGGCGCTTTCGGGTCGGTCGAAATTGGTCTGCTCCAGCAGGTGTTCGCAACCGTCCAAGGTATCGACAATCGGCACATGCCGCCCCTTCGTCCCGACGAAAGCCTCGGTGGTGAAGAACGGCTGCGTCAGGAACCGCTCCAGCCGCCGGGCGCGGGCGACGGTCAGGCGGTCGACGGCGGAGAGTTCCTCCAGCCCCAGCATCGCGATGATGTCGCGCAATTCGTCGTATTCGGCGAGGGTGCGCCGCACCTCCCGCGCGATGTCGTAGTGGCGCTGACCCACCACGCCGGGCGTCAGCATCACGGATGTCGAGGCCAGCGGGTCGACCGCCGGGTACAATCCTTCGCTCGCCCGCTTGCGCGACAGGACGACCGAGGCGGACAGGTGCGAGAAGATATGCGTCGCCGCCGGATCGGTGAAATCGTCGGCGGGGACGTAGACAGCCTGGATCGACGTGATCGCGGCGG
>Ga0114955_1001033_pt1 | contig 12730 bp, 19 predicted proteins | sample Porto_5metaG_FD_87302 | JGI IMG/M metagenome (GOLD analysis project Ga0114955, IMG submission 87302) | Marine algal microbial communities from Porto, Portugal - Porto_5 metaG | ecosystem: Host-associated > Algae > Red algae > Unclassified | place: Portugal: Porto | collected 2015-02-02 | reverse complement strand
TGCTCAGGCTCCGCCATCCAGCTCGCCGTCGCGCGCAGAGGCGCCCCCCGCGCCGCCCCCCCCGCCCCCGCCGCCGCCCTCGTCGCCCACGCCCCCATTCCCGCAGCCCCTGCCGCCCCCGCCGCCCCCGCCGCCACCTCCGCCTCCCTCGGCGCGGCCGCTGCCTGTTTTTCCCGCACCGACCACTTTGCTGCCGCCTGTGACGACCTCGCCCCCCCCCCGCATCGGCGGCTTCGGCCGCTGCCGCCTCTTTTTCCGTCGCCGCAGCCCCCGCCGCCTCTGAGGCGGTGCCAGCGGTTCTGGACACGGAATCGGTGCCGCCGTTTCCGGCGCGGAAGCGGACCGCTGACGAGGATCAGTGGTTTCTAGCCAAAGAAACCCAAAAGGCGGCCCGGCAGCGGCCCGAAAAAACGGCGTCCGTCGTACAGAAGCCTGCGGTGGAGCGCCACGCTGCCGTGAAGAGCCTCGACCGGCGGCACTCCGCAGGGGACGCTGCGCACAAAGACGCAACGCGTCGCCTGCACCGTGCCGTTCCGGCGATGCGATCGCTCTCTGAGGTTATCTTTGATGTTGAGGACTCAGTCTGTGCGTGTAGCAAAGCCTAGAGAGGTGTTGATGAGGGGAAAGGAGATGTGAAGTAGAAGCACTCTCGACAAGGACTAGCCCCGTCGAGGGCGGGTTTTAAAACTACGACTTAACTGATTAAACTTCAGTTGGTCGGCCGGTGGTACGTCGACGGCTGTCGCCCCCGCCCCGCAGCCCGCCGTCCCCCCCCCGCCCCCTGGGAATCAATAACCCCCCCCCCGGCCCCAAGGCAGCAGCCGGCACTGGCCGGCGGCGCCTCCGACCATTGACTAGGCGCCGTCCCCTCCACAACCGCGCGCGCCTCCTTGGCCGTCGAGTTCCATGGGGGGGCGGTGGGCGGGCAGCTCATCCTTGCCGCCGCCTCGCCCGCTGCCGCCGCGTTTCCACCCGCCGCTCCCGCCGACAGCGGCGCTGCCACCATGCCCGGCGGCTGCGGGCTGCACCGGCGTCACGCGGCGACGGTGACGCCAGGCCCCCCCCCCCGACGTTTCCGCCTCCTTGAACGGCGCGTGCCGGGTTCGGGGGGTGGGTGGGCCGCCCGCCGTTGCCGCCGGCACGCCTGTTCTCGCAGCGTTGCCGCTTGCCGCATCCGCCGGCCGCGACGCTGCCGCCCCGCACGTCAGAAGCCGTCCGCGCCGGCACCCTGCTGTCGCCTCGCCGGGGCCGCCGGCCGCAGCGGCGCTGCCGCCCCCACCGACATCGCCGCTCGCGGGGGCGGACGCCGCGGTTGGCGCCATGGTACCGCCCATCTCGGCCGCCGCAGGTCGCCACACGCCCCACGTTCCCAGGGCACTTGTGGTGCCCATGCTGGCGGCGCCCCGCCCACCGACGCAGCGGTCTGGGGTTGGTGACGACCGTGGCGGGCCCCCAGGGGGATGGTACAGGTCACGAATAGATACCTTAACCGTGTCTCCTTTCTCTCTTCTATGGCAGGGCGTCTGAAACCGCCGAAAGGGTCCGTCCTGGGACTCCACTGTGCCTTACGCTGGTTGCAGTTTTGGAGGCCGCCCACGAGTAGGTGGTGACCTTTCGGCGGCATGGACCTTCATGATCCGACGATGCGATCTAGAATCTTCTTGCGGCTGAAGCTTGGTGTAGGGTACCGTTTTTTCGGGCGCTCGAGTGTCTCGCTCGCGCTCATTCAGAGCGTTTCTGGCGGATTTGTCTACCATCTTGCTGTGGCTGGCAAGGCTGCCCAACTGGGACCAGCGCTGACCTACAAGCACCATTATTTGGCTTCCCTGTGACGAGGGTCGATTGGCTGGCCAGTGAGCTGTGTTTCGCTCAAATGACTGCGACCTGTCTGCTGTCCAGAGGCATCTCCGGCAGGTGTTTTGTGGTGGCCGAAGAAACCGACATGCACATGGCGGCGATGATTCGTTCCCGTGGTCACTCACTCGTCCGTCAATTGCTGGAGGCGGTGGCTCTCGACCCCCGCCCACGTCACCGCTTCTCCTCCATTGTTTCCATCTCTTCCTACTCCGGTGATTTAGAGTTGTTGGTGAACGAGGTTCCTCGTCGCAGTGCGGAGAGGACTGCGTGGAAAGCTGCACGAGCCTTGCGCGGCCTTTGAAAGAATATGTTCCCGGTGCTCCGTGGAAGGACCAACGGCCTGCTTGCAGCTTGCTCCACGATACTTCGCCCGCACATGAAGCGACGGTGGACAAGATCCTAGCAGCCAACGGTGTCTTTCTCCTCCACATTACGCCCTATTGTCCGAACTTTTCCGCTCTTAAACCCGTCTTTCCCGATAACCAGCGGAGCGTCCGACACCTGCCGTATCACCGTCATAATCTCCCAGACCGCATGAACCATGTTTTGGCCTTCGCTTCCATCCCACTTGCAAGAATTCAGGGCGACGACACAGGGGGTCGGTATTCCATCGCCAGGATAGTTCTACAAAATCCGGCTTGTCATTCTATATTGAGAAGACGCGAAAGAAATTTTGAGACAGCCCTGCGAAGCTCATGAGAAATCGCCTTAGCTTGATTCAGAGGATCACGTGCACAACAATCGAACGGATCGGCGAATATCAGATACTATAGATTGCCTGATTCTCGAGTTGGCTTTGTGAAGGGCAGTTCATCACTACAGTTTCTGAACTCACCCCAGAGATCATCCTTAGGACTGACTCTGGGATCTTTCCAGAAGCAGTCTCAGTCTGACCCACAGATCACCTTCAGGACTGTTGTTCAAAAAGGAAATCGGGCTTGTTCAGTCGATAGTCTGTCTGCCTATTCCGAAAACAGAGTTAAAACACAATGAACGTGCCCCCTTTGCACATTACCGCACATGCTTGAAGAAGCTACCACACCTTTGAGACCGCCAAAGTCTTTTCGATTTTGCGTGAGAGTTTGAACCTGAGGCTTCCGGAAAACGGACGTGTCGTGTCGGGAGGATCGAGGACGAGATCGCCACTGACCTGCGAACGAAATTTTTGCTAGTCGACACGAACCATTCACTTTCCAATGGGGACTGGGTGCGTCTGGGACAGCAATTCACGAAAATGTGAGAGCTGCGGCACATGCAACAGGACTAGGACTCTACGTTGTCACAGAGCTTTAAATGAGCGCGCTTGCACCAGTGGGATGAAACGTCGCACATGGACTGCTATGGGACAAGTGCTGATCGCATACCCTTCCGAAGAAAACGTGGCGATGGGTCGAGTCGGGGATTTACAAGCGATATCGGCAATGGAGACACAAGGGAGGAGGTCGGCACCAAAACTTCTGCGCAGGATCAACGCAAGCCGGTGAAACACACACCAGACCTTGGACCGTTCAATACATTTCAAGTGTGAAACAGCAAGGGTTCCCTTAATGAGGGTGGGGAGTGAAAGGCATCAACGGGTAGAAAACATAGCGTACGAAGCAAAGCACGATGCAATCAGAGGTGGTAGGAGCTGTGGCGCATGCACATACAATCATAAAAGACAAGTACAAAAGCAGGAACCGCAGAGAAATAAAGAAGCCATTGGGGGGGATGATACCAGAGGACAGGGAAAGGAGTCGATTGGAGGCCGATCAACAGAAGCGGACAAGAGCTTTACTGAAGAAGAGGGTCCCAGGCATGTAGCAGACATTCAAGAGCAGACGGTGAGAAAGGCGATGCAGATCGGAACTCGACGCGGCAGGACTCGACTCCCGCGCAATAAAAGAATTAGAGGCCGCGCCATCCGCACTCCTTACGAGCCCGAGCAGAGGAATGGGTGAGGAAAAAGGAGGAGGTGGAACCAAGTAGAGAATGTGGCAGCAGGGGATCGGAAAACACTATTGGAACAGGCAATCACACATCGGTCGTACGGACGGTGGTGCACGACTGCATCAAAGAGATCGGAAAAAAGAGTACGATAGCAAGCGGGCGTGTGCACGCAATCCCGAAAACCCGCTGGCGAACCGCGACTGCTGCGACAACCGCCGCACTCGAGGTGGGAACGATTGAGGGGATGCTGACGACGACGGCGGTGGCGCGTATGAGGCGACGTTGACGGTGAGGCCGTAGCGGCCGACAGGGGAAGTCCTTCAGCTCACAAACGCCGGATAAAGTATGCAGTGAGCTACCCCGAGGTGTCCCTAATTTATCCACGGGGGCGAAGGTGACCCCGACACACGCGGCGCCGGTAGAAACTGTTCGATTCCAATCTCTGGCGGGGGGGGGCAGCCGATCAGGTGGGAGCCACCGCCACCGAATGCCGAATCCATCCATCTGGGGCTGGGCGGGGGTGCCTCAGATCAGTGCGCCGCGCTGCGGGCGTCCCCGACATTCGGGGTGGCGTCAGAAAGTGGCGTTTTTGGCCCTCTGAGATATGGGGCCAGCCGAAGTGGTGGTACACACCGCCACCGAATGCCGGTACTAACATTCTAGGGGTGGGGGGCCAACTGACATGACACGGCTGTTAGTGGCCTGGCTTGGCTCAATCTTTGCGTATGGACGCGGCAGCCACAGTTGCAGCGTTCCGAGGCTCCAAACTGACATGGATCGTTGTTTAACAGAAGTTGTCAGATCCTCATTATTTCGACTCCTGATTGGGCTCATCAGAAGTCCAAGACCGGAATTGTCCGAGGTCAACTTGGCACACCTGATCCGCAGTGTCGTTGCCGGATCTGGATCGTGCCCGAAAGTTCTGACTGGCTCATGGCGTTTGCTCGTCTGAGTCGCATCCATCACGGAAGCCGCCTTCCAGATGGGACCGACCGCTGGTTTGTTGACAGCCTGCTTGCCGCGCGGTCTCGGAATTCTTCTTTGTGTGTGGCATGTTTTGGGTGGCCTCCTGTGTGTAAAGTGTTTAAAGAACTCATCTTGCCGCGTGCCAGGAGAGGGCACCCCTTCAACGCGCTTTCTCGCGACGTCGAAGTCGTGTCAACGTTTTGTGCTTGTGTCGTGCACTTTCCGCCGGACCTCTACCTCATTGGGCGCTCGTTTGAGCGCTATCGGCAAAGGCACTGCTGATGGTCACTGAAAATCAGTGTGGTCAGCATTCGAGAGTCACTGCAACAGTCTGTTGTCACTTCGTGAGCACGTGCGCGCCACGTGAGCGATGAGGGGCTCCAGGACGGCCATGTGAGCATGCTCTGGCACTCGAACTGGTGTCACACGCGCGGACGCTGAGCTGCATACCTGTAACGAGGAAAACTCGATTCTTTGTGAGTTTGGCGCTCGCCTGAGGGCCCTTGAAGGGGTCAAGATGCGCTGTCCACGACATCCACCGAACTTGTATCCGTGTAACGTTAATTGATTTCGGATTGTGGTTGTGGTGCATGTCATTCTGTTTGTCAGCAGGGTGCGAGGTTTTTGGGGGATCGGCTGCACGCTCTACGCAAGCGCACCTCAGCGAAGGTGAAAGTGGGCGGGAAACGCGCTAGCACTCCACCTGCAGACTTTGATCTCATCCATCCTCGTTTTTTTGAGAGCTGTCTACGGTCATTTTTTTTTGGTTCCCGCTTCAAGTGTTCCTTTTTTCAGTGCCACAGTTTCTGCTGGCATCATGGAACTGCCCAGGGTGCCAACCGGATTGTGTTCGACTGCGGCAATCACAGTTTGCGTTCGCTGCAACAGGAAGACGACACAGGGCGTGTGCCTGTCTTCACGTGTTCCAAGTGTGACTCGTTGGTCCCCTTAAGTACCACTCGCCGCAATTCTATGCGGCAGAAACTTGATTTCTCGCGTCGATTGACCGCAGCCTGGGCCTCTCGCGCCAGTCCATTGTGGACCGCCGGCGGCCTTTCACGGTCTTATGGGTGCCCAAGCCGGACCGGTCCTCCTTCCCAATCTTCTGTGATACCCCCGCCTACATCGTGATGGAAGGTCAAGATCTTGGATTTTGCAGTGGCCTCGGCATGATCTTCGCTCGCCCATTCATCTACGTTGCGCGCAAAAATTTGAACAGGAACCCATTTGCAGTCTTACGGCAAGCGAGCATGCGCGCCGCCTTAGGCAAAGCCGTGTGGGATGGAGAGGGCCGCAACAAGATATAGGAGGATGTCACTCACCGGCTCATGAACGAGTCCAAGAGTATTTTACCCCGTCCGCGCGGCGAGCGGACTTGGGCAAAGTGTAAGCTTCTGAAAGCAGCGGCAACCTTCCTCTTTTTCTTTTTAACCTACCCCAAAGACGGTGCTCCTGGACAAGTGCACGGCGACCCGCTCGTAGGTCATTTGTCCGACCAAAAGCTTGAGCCCATGAAGCATTTTGTGACGAAGCTGCAGAGCGATGAGCCCGAATTGTGGGTGGCCGCATCCAAAGAGAGCAACACGTTCGGCGCCGACTGCTTCGTGCGCGTCGGACGCCTTCTCAAGACGGACAGCTGCCTGTCCAAGGCCGTCGGCGTTGTGCCTCAGTTTTTCGTGCTAGTGGAGGGCCTCTCCCACACGGCCTTCACAGTATCCGTGCGCCAGGCTGCGAAGAAGGGGCAGACCGAGACGGAAGACTTCTTCAAGAGTTGTGGCGGACGCTCATTGTCGGAGGAGTACGTCGCATGGTTTGAACATTCAGCCGGCGTCTTCGCGGAACACGTTAACTCACCTTTCTTGTCACTCTAGTGCTTTGGCTTTCTTCGTCGCATGTGGCCGGCTATATCTTTTCCGCGCGGTAAACACAAACGAGGTGTACGCGGAGGTCGCGTCTGAGCCGAGCGAAGGGCTCCCGAGCCGTCTCGAAGAACGAGCTCGACCGCTTCCCGAAATCCTTCCCCCGACACAAGGACTTGACTGCTGGAGTGTTCAACGTCCCTTGCCCTCATGAAATAACTATCGGCTCTGGCGTGATATTCGAGTCTGAGAGCGTCGCGGAAGCGCTGTCTATGATCTTGGGGCGCTTCCCCAGGTCTCCGAAATTCGTGTTCCCAGACGTTGAGCGGACAACGACCGCAACGCCCCGCAGCACGCTTTGACAATTTTGTCGCGCCACGGCGTCCGGTTCTGCCTTGACCGGGTGCATGCCAAGAGGAACACCTGCTCTACCATTTACTACCCCGATGGGTCCCTGGTGGTCGCCAACGGCGTTCGTGCGCAGGCTGCAGAAGTGCAGCTCTCGTTGTCCGCCAAGCTCCGCGGCCACCTGGCATACGTGTTGCCAGAATCATGCATGGTGCACCGCATTGCGCATCTCTCCTTTGTGAACCTGACCGTGGCGTAAAAGCTGCCACCCAATGCCAAGTAAGAGAGATAGTACGTACGTCTGAACGCATATTTCTTGACCTACCGCATCGCGAAGTGCCAGCGAAGCACATGTGCGTGCGGAAACACGAATGAAGGCGACAAGGAGATGGCTCTTCCAGCCGCGGTAAGTGGCGCAATAGCGGAAGCTGGGAATGAGGAGAAGGGCTTTGGGTAGTGGCACCAAGTCGCCCACCTGGCCAATGGCGGGTTAGAGCCAGTTTTGCGCGCAGATCAGGTGCGCAATGGGGCTATCTCTCCTGGTAGTAGCCGAGTAGCGGATGCGAGTGTTGGAGTTGGGTGGAAACGGCGAGAAGTGCGCGCGGCGGAATGGTGGCTCTGTGCTTGTAGTCTCATGGGGAAGTAGCATGATGAAAGCGGGAGAAAGGATGGATTTGCGCTTCGATCAGGAGCAGAGCCTGCATACCGTCACTGCTACCAATGACCAGGATTAAAAACATGAATAGAAAATGAGCGCGACAATAGAGTAACGTAGGGCAGGGGTCCACAGAATGGCGGGAAACGGGCGGGGGCCAGGAAGCAGAGCTCGGGTGGGGCCGGTCAGAAGCTGTCGTAGCGAGATGCAACAGGTGCAAGCGGAGACAATATGCTTCCGCCGGATGTGCGTGGCGGCCGCAACAGTCGCCAGGGGCATAGGCCGCCGCAGTTGAGGGGCCGGTGAAGCAGGTGGCCATCGGCAGCGGTAGGAGGAGACGGTGGGCGATCCATGCAGGGAAAAGGTGTTGGGGGGAGATGAGGGAAGTGGCAGCATTGGCGGCTCTTCTGCAGAATACTGACACGACTTCAGAGTCGCTGAGCACCGCCGCAGAGCAAACCCACACTGTCAACAGTGTCGGAAAAACAGCAAGGGTGGGTGGGCAGCACAAGGCGGTAGGGCGTGTCCCATATCATGAAATGGGTGATTCAATTGCCCTGGTGTACTCTGTTCAATAAGTGGGTGGACCCCACGAGGACACGTTTCATAGTCTTTTGTACTTAAAGAGGGGCGGGAAGCGCCTGTACATCGGTCATGGACGAGGGGGGAGCCGGGGGGGGTCGTGTTTGACCCAGGTTGCCGTGCCCGCCATGGCGATTTTTGCAGCAGGTCTTCTTGTAGCAGGCATCCTGGATAGGTCATCCTCGTCTTGGGGGGTGGATATTGTCTCTTCGATTGGCGGTGTGGCGTGGAAATGCTACAACATGCATATGTACGCGTCTTAAGGACCAATTTCCTACTTAGATGGGCCAACATCGCCGATTCTGGAGAAGCTCATTTGATCCTCAGCTCAAGCTCATTTGATCCTTTCTTCCGATAGAATAGACACTAGCAGATCGAGATTCGTGGTTCCCACGTTTGTGAAGATCAAGTGATCTTCAAGAGAGAATCAATTATTCTTCAGAAGAAGGGGAACACGCACTAAGCGTACATCTGTAAGCTGAATTCCACTGCAAGTCAGGGCCCTTCGCAAAAGCTGTGCAGCTGCGTCCATGCCTGCACCAATCTGCGAAAGAACAAAGCGCAGCGTTGCAGCTGCGGGAAGAAATTATTTTAACTTGGAACACCAAATATGTTTTGGTGTCCCCTCGTCGCCGACAGCACATGGGCACTGGCTGAGAGACGTGGCCACATACCCTGGTGCCTTCCACGTTCTTCAGGCCGTCCACCCATTTGCCCCGCACCATGTTTCCACCCGCGTGGCATACTGTGACGGCGGAGCTTGCTACCAGCGCCGCCGCTGCGATGCATTACCAGCGGGGTATTCTTTCCCGTGGGGTCCCCTCCTCTTCCCTGGAATGAGGAATTTCACGTTACCACCACCACCGCCCCGGCTCCACCTCATTTTTCCACCCTCCCGCTGACCGTGAACGACATCCAGACTCGCTACCGCGAGCACTTTTTTTCGAGCCATGCGGATGCCTGTTGATGCATTTGTGGACCTGGTAGACAGTTTGAGCCCGAGGCTGCCTCGCAGTGGACTGTCCTCCACGTGCCCCACGGCTATTGCCTTGCGGTACCTGGGAGGGGGGAGCTTTTTGGATGTTTGCGCCGCCTTTGGGATTTGTCCTTCGACCATGTATCGGGCGCTCTGGGAGGTTGTTGACGCTGTTAACGCTACCCCCTCGCTTGCCTTTGATTTTGGGCTAGGAAACCGCCAGAGGCGGCTAGAATACGCCGGTGGGTTTCAGTCCCGGCGGAACTCACCGATTTGTAATGTTGTTGGTGCTCTGGATGGTGTGGAGATAGAGCAAGAGCAGCCCCTTGATTCAGATGTTCAGTGCGTTGTGGACTACTCTAACCGCAAAGGCGTTTAGGCCCTGCACACGCAAGCCTTCTGAGATTCCGGCTATCGTTGGCGCTGTATGAGCTGTTTGAGCCCCGGCTTGCGCCATGACTCCTTTGCCTTTTCTTGCACTGAGCTGGGTGGCGCACTTCTTGACCCGACCCACTTCCTGACACGCGCCATGGCCAAGGATGGGCACTGCATCGTGGCAGACGAGGTCTATGCAGCGAGTGAGATGTTGAAAGTCCCGTGGCCAGAGTGTGGTCGCGGTGACCATTGGAAAGATAGCTACAACTCTCACCTATCTTCCTGTCTTATTCACAGTGAGCAGGCTTTCGGGATGTTGTCTTGGCGCTAGGGTGTGTTTTGGCTGCCCCTCCGTGTTCCTTTTTCCAAGCGGCCGATCCTGGTTCGCGCCTGTTTTCGTCTGCATAAATTTTGTCGAGGGCGCGAGAGTGAGAGGGATTGCTTTACTTCGCCGTACGGTACTTTTCGCGTTGGGGGGGTTGTGTCTCTGGCATCGAACGACTCCTTGAGCACTGATCAGCGTGGGCGGCGTCGAGATCGGGAGCGCTCCCGTATTCGGGAGAGCATGACGGCTCGAGTGGAGATTCTGGTGGTGCTGCGGCCGGGTGTGGCTCCAATGTTCTGAGTGCGGGATTGTCGAAAAGAGTTTCGATTTGATTCGTTCCTGCCTCTTCTTTATTCTGAACACCATGAGCGTATAGCATACGTCACCACCCCGCCCCCCCCGCTTCCCAGAAAGTGTCATCGTGAAGCCTATAAGTCGTGTATCGAGATTACTAAAAGTTGTGTTCTGCTGTCAAAAGATTGTAAAGCCACCCTTTTGACAGCAAAACACCAGCAACACCAGGAAAGAACATGCAAAAATAAAAAAGCCGCTCACGGCAAGCTCTCCGGTTCAGACCGGCACAAGACCACCAACCCACCGGCCGTTGATGCTGCTGGAAGTGGCGCTATAGGCGAAGAGGCAGCGCCGACCATAGGGCCAGAGGCGGCCTCACGACTTGGGGAGACTGTCACCTCCGCCATCAGCAGAAGGAGTCACTCAAGCTTCTTTTCGACAGCCGCGCTAACAAGAGGGTGGGCGCGCCCCGTACGGAGGTTTCTCCGCGTCTCGGAAAGGCTGGAGAGCTCCCTGCTGTCGGCGTCCTTGCGAACGGCGGTAGCCATCTTCTCCGCGTTCGCGACAAACCGCTCCATTTGGCCAAGGTCAGCTTCACGCTTGCGCTTTCCTCTGTTTGACGGCTGCGTGCGTGTCGCGTGACCTTGCAGCGGGGGGATGTCTCCCTCAACCCCCGCCGGGCCGACTTCCGGGCTCACGAGCTCGAGCACAACGTCATTGCCTTTGAAAACCGAGAAAAAATAATCCAGCAACGTGTCCCCGTTCGAAAAACTGGCCCATAGGCTAGGGTCGTTTTGCCCTGAGCAAGAACAGTTCTTGTGGGTTCGCCAAAGGAGGAGAGCTACCAGCCAGAAAAGACAAGAGAGATGCACAGATTCAATGCGGATGGCCACGAACAACAGTCGACTTAGTCATTGAAAAGACACAGCGACCAGCCCAGAAACCACACAAGCCGAAAACGCAAGGTGCATGAACGCTCAAAAGGCATCACACAGTTCGAATAGGCCAACCCCCGACATAACTGAGATCATATCGCCTTCAACGTCGCACCGGTACGATGATGCGGGTGAGCGTTGGGGTCAATCCCCCCGTCAGAACAATCGACCGGCACATCGAACAGGTATGACCCGTTGAAAACAGAGGCCACAAAAACAACCGCCCAGACAGCTCCACGGGACTTAAGAGCGTCTTTCTGTTGGCGTGACATGCCTCCACGCGACGTGATTACTCCCGCCGCAACGTCTTGGGTGTATAAAATGTGGGCCAGACTAGCGCGCTCGTTCTTGGCCAAGGAGGGTGCACAACCTGTACCTCGAGGTCCTCCCAGACGTGCAGCGACCGCAGACGCGGCATCCACCCCTCCCACCTGTGAAGCACCGCTACCTGGGGGAATTGAGGACGGCCAACATGCGTCTGGTCCATTTGTGGTCCCACAGATATCAAAAAGATATTGGGACGGCGCGTTAACTATAAATGCCTCTCTCCCACCCCTGGAACCCCCACCGCTGACACCGCTGGCGCCGAATGCCGTTGGAGACGGCTCGATGAGCGCCTCAGGAAATGAGGTGGGCGGAACGAGAGATGCTTTGGCCTCGGCCGTCACCCCAGGCGCACGTAGCAGAGCCGCCCTATGCACACGACAGCGCTCGAGGAGATCAGCCTTGCGTCCGTGCGTCGGGAGACCACGGCTGCTGAGGAGAGAGCGCAGGTCCTCCACCGTAACGCGGGATGCCATCCTCAAAATTTAGATCCAACCGGGGGCGTGTGGGGAGTGTGAGGTGAATGGGAGGTAACGGGGGGAAGGGGGGGCCGGGAACATGCCGGCGGAGCAGCGTACGCGCAGATCAAGAGCGCGCGCCAGTCTGGGGGTCGGCACGGATCCGGTTGGGCTGGCGGTTGCGTCCCGACTGGTGGTAATTCCACGCTCCGCTCCGAAGTGACGACAATCCTAAGATAGAAAAATTATGGTCCTTCAGAACCAACTACTAGGATTATGCTCCCAGCACGCAGAATGCGATGGAGCATGCACCGTGCATGGACAATCGATCATGCACGGTCGGGCCGCGTATGCTTGCCGTGAATGCACGGAGCATGCACACCCAAGCCAATCACGTTCCCTGGTGCATGCATGCACGGCCTGCGACAGTGGTCTGCGAACGGGCCTCAGCGGGCAAGACCCGACGCTTTTGCAGCGACGGCCTTTGCCAGACCACCGCCAACCTGAACGCTGAACGTACCAGCCGCTGCCCGATTGGCCCATTGACGGCGGTCTTGGACTCGTCGACCCACGTTCGCCGCCCGCTGCAAGGGAAGGACCCGCTGCTACTGATCATGGGCCCCTTCGTGGCACAAGAGAGGCACCCGGCACTTTGATTCGTGTGACCTCTCTGTTCCCATCCAATGCGAAGCAGTGCGTATCACCAACTGCACCACTTGGGATCGTGACCCTAAAAGGTGTGGGGCACGCCATCCAGCAGCTGCTGCTTCTTGCGCGAATGCATCCAACATATGTCTGGCCAAGGCGGGGCGGCACGCCCGCCAGGGTCGGCACCCGGCGCCCCTCT
>Ga0114955_1001028_pt1 | contig 12756 bp, 20 predicted proteins | sample Porto_5metaG_FD_87302 | JGI IMG/M metagenome (GOLD analysis project Ga0114955, IMG submission 87302) | Marine algal microbial communities from Porto, Portugal - Porto_5 metaG | ecosystem: Host-associated > Algae > Red algae > Unclassified | place: Portugal: Porto | collected 2015-02-02 | reverse complement strand
TATCAGTCAGCAAGGAAAAGGCCACCTGTCCAATCCGGGACACGCCATGTCATCCCCGACGATCGGTGCCCCACTGGCAACCGTACCGGCCAGTGCCGCGGCCACGCATCGCGTTATGCGACAAGCATAAAGTACCGCAATGAAGTCATAATGGTAAAAGGCGAGAAAAATGGGAGCACAATGCGCGGCATGATGGATGTAAGACCCGCCAGGACATGTAGCGTATCAAACGTACTCGAGAGGGGCAAAGGTTGACGGGGAAGGCCCGGTCTAAGACGATGGGGGTGACGAAGGAGGGCACTAGGGACTTCGATGGGCGCGACGACTGTGGAAAATGGTCGGGAGGGGTCACAAGAGAAAAGGTTGTCTTTGGGACTGAGGCTGCCGCTCTCGATCCCCCCGAGGGAGCTCGGTTGTGTTGACTATGTACTCTCCTTGAGGCACCTACGGTGCCCTAGAGCATGCATGCGTTCGTCTCCGCACGATGCGGCACCAAAACGGCAAAAAGCGAAGGGATACGGGCGTGTGGCGCCAAAACGCAGCACGAAATGGCTCAGAAACGCAAGTGAAGAAACGTGCAGAAGCAGGCGGCCTTCGACACGAAAGCCGAGAACACAGGGCACTTCCTATTGGACGGTGGGGCCCTCAAAAGCCCGAACAGCAAGGCATAACGGACCCAGACCTGCTGGCCCCGGATCGTAGTAGCGGATTGTAAGGGACGCTGACAACGATGTCGCGTCCCTATAGGCCTACGCGACTGACACCAACTCCATCCAGAGATGGCCAAGAAGAGTCAGGGTGTCACAGGAAGTGACCAGCATGGTTCTGAGAAATGATCCGAACCGCGTGGCCATGATATATATAGATGGCATGAGATAGAGAACCGCACTAAAGAGCCATCGGAGGAGCAGAATATGACAACTTGAGCCCACGAGAAGCGGATATGGGACGACACCCTGGAGACAATATCCTCCGATACCAACCCAGCAACGCAGACAACGTATAATAAGCGGCAGTCACAACCAATCTTGGTGCACGGTACCAGGAAGTTGTACGAGTCTGTTCGTTCCAATACTGACGGTCATTGGATGCGGTTCTTGACGATGGAGTAGTCTTTGAAGTAGTGCACGCATCCCGATGCGTATTTCTTGATATACCCACGAGCGCCACAGCTTGCTCATACAAGCTCATCCACGGATGTTGGGGATAAAACAGCACCGGCAAAGAGGGTCGACTGGGCCGGTGCATCTCCATGCCGGAAAATGGAGCCTGAGAGTAGGAAAATTCAGGTGCAATGCCAGCCAGGAGCTGATAGGTTTGCATCTGCCGCCGGAGTGGGCGAAAGGGAACAAAAGTGGTGTCAGAAAGGTAGTTGCACATGCCGTAAACCCTGCCGTCCCGCAGCCCGCGGCGGGGTTGTCGTGTAGGTGTGTCACGCCCGGCCGGCCGCATCCGCATACAAGCGTCCTCCCGCCGACGTAATGATGCCTGCTGTAGAGGATATTGCTGTGTTCCTAATTTTGGCCGATCCCGTCGATGTCAAGAAGGGTGATCAACTGTGCGAAACTGAGTCTCAGCCATTCGCTCAGCCGGATAAAGTGGATCCGCCAATGTGCAGTTGACCGAGACACGGTCTTGACTTCGACCACGTCGGCCAAACTTGAGAAGACAGCAATATCGAAGAGCAGACGCAACTTGCCTCGATGTAGGAGCGACGGGGACGGGTGGCACGACAATGATGGGCTTGACGTCGTGACGTGCGCATGAGCGGTGGGTGACGACGGATCGGTGATGTCCCGGCCCGCGGCCCGAACATTTCCCAATCGCCGACGACAGTATTGCATGAAGGTCTCGAACATTTATCTAATGTGGCAAAGATGGATCGGAAGACTTTTGATTCTGGAAGAGTTTTAAAAACAGGCGAAGACGGATCTGAGAATTTGTGGCGGGAAAATAAGGTCGCGAATCAGACTTATTTGCATCGCATCAGTTGCTGGTCCAGTTCGTCTGTCAGAAGCTTCAGATGCAGAAGGTGGTCCACATTATCTGGGAAGCACAATGAAGGATCCTTGGCTGAGAAAAACGACATTAGAGACGAGTGGCGTCGAAGAGACAGGCGTTTTGGCGCACACATCTTACACTTCGTATTGTGTTGTGGATCTCCATGCCCATGGACGGCCAGTATTATCGAAGCCGTATGGAGCAGTACATTCGCGTCATACCCGGATGGGCTAACACCTCAGCTTGATATTTCTGCCTAAGAATACGCTCGTGTAGGCTTTCCGTATTGAGAAACTGGTCAGTGTAAGGGCCCGCCTGAAGAGGCCATGCCTCTCCTTTCAGAAGAAGACTTTCCGGCATTTACGAGCCAAGCGTTTGGCGTTTTCGACACAGCACTCGTCGGTTACTTGGGCCTCAACGATGCCGTTGTATTCGACGGGGGCCGGCATGTCGGTACAAGTGTTCATCCCCGTCATATGGCCGTTGGCCTTCTCGACCAATGAAAGGAATAGGAAGTCATCGTTGATGTATTCAACGGCGGCATCGTTGTCTGTTGGCAACAAGAGATTTGGGGAATGGTGCGAAGCATCTGGTTTGTACTTCATGTCGAGTGTATCTTCAGGCAGCCGTAGGCGCCATCGCATCAGGCGACGACTAGAGTGGGTGGTGCTCTGTATCCAGCATGGAGCTTGGTGGTAGCACCTATTTAGGAAACACTGGATGTCGAGATATTTTCGGAGCTTAATCATGCTCCGCACCTCTCCGAGACATTCAAGATCCGTTGGAGAATAGTTTCGCTCCGAAAGGCTGAGGCCCCAGATTCAACATTCAACTAGTAATCCAGTACCATCAGGAGTCCCTTGCAACTGGGTGCATCCTAGTTGGTCGGCGCAGGCGTCGACATCGATAATACATTAGTCTTTGGCCTTTTGCAACTCCAAATTGGCCGGGGCGAGAAATGCCGGTCGTACGTCATCAACGGCCGCAAGGGCCAAGTCTGCTGGCTTCGGATAGTCTGGTGAGACTTCAGCGCGAGTCATGGCGCTCAGCGTATTCGCTCGTGGAGCAAAGATTTTGAAGAAGCGTCTATACACGTTGCACATTCGCAAGAAGATTATCATCTGGGTCATTGTAATGGGGAACGAGGTGTGCTTCAACGCGTCCGCGTTCTTATTGTGATCATGAAGTAGTCCAGGTCAATAAATGTGTCTAAGATACTGAACTTCATCGGAAAACCAAGTGCTCTTATCGAGGGTGAGAGTGACGCCGGCTTCTCGCAGGCGCGTTAGTACCATGTCGACAGTTTATACGTGTTGCTCTGCAGAGGAAAAACGGATGATGATAGCATCAAAATAGACGAGGGATAGTTGCCACTTGAGACCTGACAAGATAATACTGAGGGCACGTTGAAGCGTTGTGGGCACGCTTGTCAACTCTGAGGGCATGGATAGCCAGTGTTAATTACCCGCATGCGTCGTGAACGCGGTCTCTTGTCTGTCGGCCTGACGCTGGGGCACTTTCCCATAGCCGGCCGTACATTCAAGTGAGGTACATATCTGTGCGTCTCCTCAGGATTCGAGAAAATCCTCCGTTTTTTGAAGTGGATAAGTATCCTTCTTGGTGATGTTGGTGAGTCCTTGGAAATCGACGCAGAAGCGGGTTCAGCATGTGCCCCACTTTCCCGACGATGTGCAATGTGGCGTCAAGCTCGACTGTTCTTCGGGAATCAAAAGATGTTTGTGAACTTCTGTCACGTGGTGATGCGCGTTTGCGGGTTTAAGGACAATGTGGGCCTGATCTGCACAATTATTCGAGTTTCTGTAAACTGCAGTGGTCCACGTATGCCGTCTGATGTCTGCAAACACTCTGTATTGGCCACCCTGTTCCAAATCAGCTACGCTAAACGGCGCTTTTTCTACGAACTAATTATCCTGGCTTGTGATTGAAGTGCTACGTGAGTGTTGGCTAGCGCCGGCATGAATGGAAACACGTACTGCAGAAAGAGCAGTTCCTCGGAAGATGACTGGCTGCCTCACGCGCGCGGTTGCGCATGAGGTGAATGGTGGAATGAGGTATTTTGTTTGCGTTTCTGGATCGGGAGGGGCGCCGTTGGATTTCATGAGAATCCTGGAACAATGGCAACATCCTAGTTTCTGATTGGCGACCGCGGCGAGGGAGCTCGGTCTGATCCGCAGGTGATGAGAATATATATATACAGAGGGAGCTGCGCTCGTCCTCATTGGCTTTCCAGGGCCTCATCTGTCCACTACAAGCGCGTCATGAGAACCGGGCTTAGATTCCACAAGTATGGACACACCAGCGCAGCGCCACCTTCGGCTCTCATCTCGTCCCATTCCGAGTCATACACAGCCACCACCTTCCTCCTAGATGCCGTTTCCGCTTCCCGCACCAGTGCGCGACACTGCTGCTGCACGCCCCGTCGCCACCACCCCGCCCACCCCCCTGTTCTTTTGCGTCTGCGCAGCGAAGTGTAATCGTTGTCTTTATACCCTGTGGGCACGGATCCGGAGGGCGCGGTACGTGGAGGGGGGGCAGGGGGGGGCCAGAGACGGGCGGGGGGGGCGGGCGTGAGGTGGGGGAGTTGTGGAAGATGGGGGCGTGCTCGTTGGGCACGTCGTGGGCACCACGCTCTTGTGCTGGTGACAGTCGGTTTTTGGTGGCGGATAGTGTTGGTGACCGTTGGTGTTGGTGGCCGTTGATGTTCTGGATATTTTCTGTGTGTGCGGCGCTGTCTTTTTATCGGGTTTGCTGTCGGAGATCTCTATCGAAAGATAGTGGCGTGCACGCGCGATCGATTGTGCCAAAAGAAGACATAAATGAAATGAAAGAGCAGAGAGAACGACCTATTATAATCGAGCATGAGAACTGCGCCATAATCCACACAAGGATAAAATCTGGAAGGGTCGACAGGAAGCATCGTTGAAACATCATCCAGTCGTCTGCCTTTGCCCCCACCATCTTCAACCTTCCACACGTTCGATCTGCCGTCCTCATCTGAAATTGCCGCGCCGTTGCAGCGCCCTTTCCCATCCGCCCCCCCACGCGCTCCTCGAGGTGCGAGTGTCCGGACACGGCAAGAAGGTGCTGGCGGAGATAGTATTGGGACTGAAAATGAGGACGAGGTGATATCACGGGAAAGGAATACTGAAACCGATGAAATATGATACGCGGCACCTGTCTGTGGGTGACGGGGCCTCGGAGCTGACGGCCGCCATGCCCTCGCACCGGCGAGATTGCGCGAATTTGCGCCGTCTTCGGCCTTTCATCTTTGGACAGGCCGTTTCTTGGAGCGATACATCTGTGACTTTCTGGAATGCTAACTTTTGGGCTGGAGGGTTCTTCATATGATTCTATTTTGAGCTTCCTGTGAGCTGTGACACAGTGAAAGAAGCTTCGCTACCCGGTTCCTGCCCTGGAGGACCGAATATTTATGGAAGTCGTTTTAAAGAGAATATGTGCCTCAAGTCCTCAATTCCAGTCCAGGAAGGCCCCCTTTTTTCTGATGGACTTCAACCAGGGTGCCTACTTTCAAGAGAACGCACTGCACATTGTTGATACTTCCGCTTTCATGAGTTTCAAGTAAGCGCAGCTCCATACTTTCAGTGCGCTGCCGTGGACACAATGACTGTCTGGTCACAATTGGCGTTGCAGCGAGAGGGGTTTCACGCCGCGTGAAACCACTTACAATGGCCCAAACAAGCCACTAAAGAAAGATTACACATGGCTAGGCGGCTGGGCTAGGGCCGATTTTGACTGGGCACAGCTTCGCTGTCCATAGCGAATTTTGAGTTCCGCTTCCTCGGTCACGTAGGTCAACTCAAAAGGCCTTTATTCATTTACTTTCCTAACCCAATGCTATCGTGACGTTGATGTGAGAAAAATATTCGTGCTACGACCGCGGCGAAACTGGGCTCTTTTGCGCACTGTAGACGGCCCTGCCACTCCGCAGAGGTTCGTCAGCACGTGGCACCACCGCTAACCGTGTGAAGACATATATGGGTTTGCACCCTCGGCTTAAAGGGGGGCCTCGACTGGCTGTGCGCGTCGGAAAGTGACGCGCAAGAAGCGCAACAACCATTCGACGTAGTGTCAGAAAAAAGTCGATTGCCTGCTGCATGCAGCCAGATTTTGAATACCATGGGGTCTACTTGTAGTTCCGTTTTCCCGCCTTCCGTGATTCTTGTGAACTAACCATTCCTCTCTCGATGACATTCATTGCTCTCCTCCCACCCTTCTCGAACGCGCACAGCCATCCCCTCCCCCCCCCTGCGCCAATATGTCGGCCGGTAAGGTCCCTGCCCCTTCCCCCCCAATGTCTGTTGCGGAAAGGAGAAGCCAGGCATAGCCCCCCTCCGCCTCCCTCCCTTGGGGGCGCTCTCACGAAAGCCACAGCTCGCGGCCATGGGGGCAGCGGTCGCCGGGGCCGCACAGCCGCCGTGTCGTGCCGCACTTGGCGTGCGCACGTGGGGCCCATAGGGGGGGGCGGGGGGGCGGCGCGCGTAGCGGAGCGCGGCGCTCACCTAAAGTTTAATTCGCCAACTCCACTACACATGCGACAGGGAGACGACGCACAGTAGCCCCCCGAGGATCAAATTATTTCAGCGATTTCACAGCCGGGGAGACAAACAAAAGACAACGTCGCTAGCATGCGACAGAAAGAGAGCACACAAATCGCAACACATAGGCTGCACGCCCGCTACACACTCTTTTCACTCACACTCGGCGAAGAGCGAGGCGTGGGTGGCTTCATCTTTCGAGGTCGTGAGTGGCGTGCTGCGCAAATGTTCCATTGATCTCGGAAGACAAAGTAGTTTGCGCGGCTTCTGATTCCTGGCGGGGCCGCTTCTCGAACGGAAAAAACGTGCGTCATCAGGCTGTGTGACCATGAGGATCAGCCTGTTATCAATATGTAGACTCGACACCGTCAGAGCACTTGTGTGCAGAAAAGCAACGTAGATATCGTTTTTAGTTGTGCACCGACCATGCCCGTCCCTCCCCCCTACCCGCAAAATTTCGTCTAGCGCCCCCGCCCCATCCGGTGAAACACGTACTACCCAGGTGCCGCTGCTTGTATTGTCGCCATTTCGACTCGTTGGGGCATGTCCAGGAACACAGTTTGCCACCTTTGACCCCCCCCCCCCGCCGGCGGCCAGACAGGAACACGGAGACTGATCACCTGCCCAACCTGTGGCCAGGCACCGATATCGTCGCCCATCGTAAAGAATAACTGAAAGTCGATAAAGGTCCATCAATGCTCATCAGTGCGTCACAACTGGCAAACAATCCCAGGTGCTCAACTGGGATATCTTTCAAGCTCGATTGCCACCGCCCAGAGCGTCAGCCATGTCGAGTTTCTGAGCTTCATTCTTAGTTTCCATGGCCACGAGTTGGTCCTGGAACTGAAAACGAAATGAAACTTCACAGGAATAGATGCCATCGAGAGCATTGAATCAAACTGCCGAAGCCTGAGCTTCGTGGAAGGTGAGTTGGCTGGAGCATCAGTTGACGAGCTGGATCGTCTGTGGTCGTTATGGAGAGTCAGTGGACGTGCTGGCAGCGGGGGCTCGGTGTGAGTCACACTCAGAGTGAGTCTCAGGGCGATTCTGCTGCGAAAGAAAGGGAATCTGGACAAGACTCTGCTCTTGTTGCGCTCAAGAGCTCGACATGCTCTGAGTTTCTCTCCGAGTCGAGTTGGGTGGATTGATGGCTGGTCACGTAGGATTTATCAGCGACATAGTCAAACTTGACTGTCGCGCATGACGAACTCGTTGCCACGTTGCACGTCCACCTAAGGGCGGACATCAGCATTGAGACACGTTGCTGCATTACAGCAGCCACGTTAGAATAGGCTCTGAAATTTCGTCATATGTACCATTTCCTGCCTCGCTTTGCACAGTGACTCGATGTCCAACACCATACATACCTTGTTCTCCCAAGACCCCTCTTTCTACGTGTGCACGACGTGCTGCAAACCCTATCTTCGCACCAAGAAGCACTCGGACTTGTGGCTCGCGCGCCTTTCCGCCGGCGACTTGGACGGGTCGGCACAATGCGATTTCCTCAAGGCGACGTCTTCCCGCCGGTGCGCCGAGACGGGCGAGTCATATCCCAACGGCGTGGGCAGCGGGTGGTGCCTGGACTGCTACTTCATACACCGGACGGTGACATCTAAGCCTTGTTTGACCTGTGCATCCCTACTTCAAGGGTCCGTCTCCACCAAAAAGCCGCCGAACGTTTCCCTGAGCCCAGGGGTATTGCACGTTCTCTGGACTGGCGCTAAGGGGGCTGAGCAGGCGGACCTCCTGGCACGCTTTCGCGAGAGAGTGTGCAAGGCGTGCAAGACGCTTGCACAGCGTCGCATGTTTGCGTCACCGCAGCCAGCTGGGGCTTCGGACGCGGATTCGCCGACAGTCGAGGCGGCGCCGCAAGCCTCTGCGCCGGCCGTGACAGCCACGTTGACATCGGATCAGGGCGTCGGGGGCCCCGCAACGGGCGTTGGGGTCCACGCGGTGGGCGATGCGGCCCCTGAAGAGGGCGTCGAGGCGGCTGCCGAATCAGCCGCTTTGGTTGCGGATCTGGGCGTCGGAGCCCCTGCAGCGGGCGTCAGGGCCCTCGCGGTGGGCGAAGGTGCCCGCGTAGCGGGGGTTGGGGTCCCAGCGCAAGAGCAGGATTGCGGTTCGCCGTTAGCTGCAGTGGGTTCCGAGGACGCTGCTGGACCTCTGATAGATGAGGTACCCGCTGCATCTTCAGATTCGAGTGCCGCGCAGGGATTCGTGGTCGACCCGCCGGTGGAGGCCACGCCCTCGCCAGATGAGGCCATTGTGGCAGTGGCGCGGTCTTAAGCTTATTTGGACCCAGTGCAGCGGCACGCGGTGAGCGGCATTGTGGACTTGCACCTCCGCACTGAGCGGCCGGACCAGTTGCGCATGTGCATGGCCAATGGACGTGACCTGCTGTACCAGCTCACCACCGTGCCGCTCGGGGGCCCCGTCGGCCAGCGCCAGCGGAGGAGGCGCACCAACGAGGCAGAGGCTCTCATGGAGCGGCTCCACGAGATTGACGGGTCCTCGATAGAGCGTAGGCTAACGTAGGTAGCCAGAAGGGTGCAGGAGACTGGTCCCTTCTCGGTGGTTCCCGCTCGCGCTCTTAGGGCCATCCCTGTGCGGCTTCAGTCGCAGTTTGTCGTTTTGAACAACATCAGCTGTGAGACATTCCAGCGGTTCCGGTGCCTGGTGGCCCCTGAGGTCGGGCTGGCCAGTCGTGACGTCATGCGTGCGGATCTCGCGGCTGCACGTGCCGAGCCGCGCGACCAGGTGACAGCCACGCCAGTGGGTGCTACCCTGGTCAGCGTTCGGGCTCCGCTTCAATCGGCGGTGGAAGACCTAGCAGCCAGGGACGAATTCATCGAACGCCAAGTTGCTGGTCGTCCCAGCGGGAAAGTTTCGGTCTAATTTGGGCTGGACAAAGGCGGAACCCAGAGCACGCGTAAGGCGGTGCTCTCGTGCACCAACCACGCTCATCCGTGCCGTTGGGACAGCACCGTACTTTTATGCGTCTTTCCGTGCCAGAAGGATGACTACCTGACGATGTCCACAATGGCGGAGCGTTTCGCTGAAGACCTGGAAGAACTTTGGACCAGCCATACATCCGTGCGGGGCGCTACAAGATCAGTGCGGCTCATGCTCACGGGCGCTTATGCCTTCGAGACAACCTTTTTGGGCCACTCGGGGGCTTCCGGGTCCATGCCCTGTGCGTGGTGCTGCGCACTTGTGCGCCCCACGGCTACACACGTGGCACTCATTGACAAGTACGGCACGCCCAGGATGGAAGACGGGCCGGCAAGGCGCCGCGGACAGCTGAACACGCTGCCAAAATGGCGCTCAAGTACGCGACCGGGGGCAGCGCGACGCTTCCAATGCCGCTGAAGCTGAAGAGCCACCGATCCATCATCAAGCGACCGCTGGTGGTTTGGGACCCGACTGACATTGCTCCTATGCCCCTCCACATCATTCTAGGGGTCACGGGCCGGTTGATCTACATAGGCATGGATGGCGGTTGTGGCTGATCGAGGGCCCGCAGAAGCGGCTGCAAACGCGGCGGCTATCGCAGGGACGCTTCGCGACGACGTGGGGGTGTCACCGGCACCCTTTCCGGAAGACTTCTTCTCCGGGAAGCAGTGCCACAGGATTGGCGCGCGCCTGTCGGCGTTGTGGGACCGATTGGACGCCTTCCTCTTTCCCGCAAGGGCCGCCGCCCATCAACGATCGTGCCGCCTGTGGGCCGACTTGATACCCGTTCTCAATCGGACGTCGCCCATTGATGCCTCCGAGCGGATCGAGTTTCGTCAGCGGGCAGCAGCGTTCGTTGACGGAACTCTTGCGGATTTCATATGGGCTTCGATCACTCCCAAGCTCCACGCCCTTGCGTGCCATGCGGCCGACTTCTTGGACGAGTTCGGCTCGCTGGGCCTGTTCGCGGAAGAAGGCCTGGAGGCGTGGCATGGATATGTAAACCAAAACGCCGCGGTTTTAGCTGCACCTACCTTCCTGAGCAGCTGTGTGCGGATCGTGGAGCGGGCGGCGATTTGTCGGGCGCCTGGCTCGGAGGCTTTCAACCGCGGCAAGCGTCGGGCCACTGCCAGCCCTAGAGCCTGGATCGCCAAGCGCGCTTGTGACTTGCGCACCAACCGAGGCCGCGAGGCGGCATGTGTGAGCAGGGAGCGGTCGACGGCTTACGAGGCCCGTGCCGCTGAGGACGGCGTTAAGTGGGCTACAAACATGCACGCCATGGCTGTCCTTATGATTGATACATACAACCAGAAGTCCCCACAGGTGTCAACTTCTGGACCACCCCCGTCGGAGGACACCGAGGACGAAGGCCTCCTGGCCAAGGCCCGAGCCATGTGCGTGGCAGCTTTGTTCAAGAACTGGCATTGATGTATCGTTCTCTTTTGTGTGGTGGGGTTTGGCGTGATGTAGGCAGATACAAATGTTGATTTTGTTCTGACTGCGCGAGGGAATATCAGGGGGAGAAAGAGCTTCCTCTGCGGTACACAGTGCACCCCTTTGAGCCCGCCCACTCCTGGTCACGTAACTTCCACGAGCACCGGGGAGCGCATAGGTTGTGATCAGACACTCGTATTCTGCCGCCGCTACATTTTTGCCAGACAGGCTGCATGTTGGGCACTATGCCCCTTGCCGACTTTTCCCGGAAAAGAACATGTGGAGATGCGGTGAGTCACCGCCTTCGTAATCGATCGACCGCCAGCGCGAAGTCGTCTCGGGCATTTGATTGGCTGCATCGGCCTACTATTATTGTCTGAAAGAGGCGGACGGTGCAAGAGACTGCAAAAAATGGGGCTCCCACAAGATGCGATATGACCACCTCAGGTGGGATGCTGAGACGCGAGAGCCAACTGCTATACACGACGAACGATACGCATAACACGTACTCCAAACCAGTGCAACACGTTGGAAACTGCTTACATGCGCCTATGTAGCCAATAGATGAGCCGAAATCCTGATGTCCGCATCTGACCCGTCTTAACTGGGCGTGGTTGCGTGTCGAATGCGCTTCACAGGACCCGCCGACTCCGAATCGGAGGAGATCTCGGGAACAATTCGTGCACGGCGCGCGAGGGCTGATCAACGACTTGTCGTTACTACGGCATTGCCACATCGAATGATTGACCGGCGGCCTCGACCGACATGGTGGCGCTGTTGTCAAAATTTGGCATAAACTAGGAAACCTTCTTGTCCCAGGCGCACGCAACGAACACAGCCGGCGTGGCCGCCACCTCTCCGCTTGGAAATATCTGTGCAGCCGAGAGGGTGGCCGTGTTAACGAGCAACAGGAACCGCATTGACTTCTACGGCGCTTCATGTACGAGTATGCTTGACTCCTCCAATCGCACGTGCATCGCCCACCCCTCCCTCAACAAGGGGGCCTGGTGCACAACCCTAATGGTGGAACTCACGCATTAGAACGTCTGGAGGCGACGTATGTTCAGGCCCACCAGAGACGGACACCAACGCACCCAATGCCGAAAGTCCCGCTATGGAAAGAACCAAAAACTCGCATGCTTTCGGTCTATGCGCGCCGTTCCTGTGTGTGGACTGCATTTTGGAGCTTTGTCTTGTGTGCAAAATGCGTAGGGTGCCGACTTTTTGCACGTTTTGCGCACTTGTTGACGCCGTGCTTCCACTGTGGGTCTGTGAGGCGTGCTCGACCAGAGAAAGCTGGAAGCATGTACGTGACGAGCCTTGCAGCCAGTCAGAAGTTGAAATTGAGCGTTGCGGAAGCGCTGGCGGTCGGGACCAAAAGTGAAGCGCCGGCCCTTAGCCATGGCCGGGTCGTTGCATGTCACTCGCTGGTCGCACAGATATCGAAGCGGGGGGCTACTGTTCGATTGCATGTTCCCGCCTTTTTCTTCGTCTCGTGCAAGCCAGCCGGCATGATCCGGGTCACCGGCCCGCCCTCCTGACCGGATTGATCCGCGAGAATTGTGCACGAGGATGCAGCGGAGGCTATCTCTGCGCCCGTCTGCACCCTCGCCCTCCCATTGCAATTACTCGACTGTGTGCCGTCCGCGTGCGTTCTCCCGCCAACGCCGTGCCGACAGGTTTGCTCCCCCCCCCCCCCCCCCCCCCCCCCCCCCCCCCCCCCCCCCCGCCCCCTTGGGGGGGGTGGTTGCGCCCCCCGCCGCGCCGGGTCTTAACCCGCACGCCGCCCACC
>Ga0114955_1001024_pt1 | contig 12790 bp, 12 predicted proteins | sample Porto_5metaG_FD_87302 | JGI IMG/M metagenome (GOLD analysis project Ga0114955, IMG submission 87302) | Marine algal microbial communities from Porto, Portugal - Porto_5 metaG | ecosystem: Host-associated > Algae > Red algae > Unclassified | place: Portugal: Porto | collected 2015-02-02 | reverse complement strand
AGACCACAAGTTCGAATTGGAACCACTTGCTAAGCCGCTTCATCACCTTTTAATTAACGGCTTAAGCAAATAAATAGATATCCCGGCTTTGACCGGGATAGTAAAGTTCTGAGAGGAGTGGAGAAGTGGAGTTCATTAACATTTCGAATGAAAACAAAGTAGCACATATTACGTTGAATCGTCCTCCAGCTAACGCTGTGGCTTCGGACGTTTTGCGAGAATTGTCGGAGGCGTTCACTCTAATTGAAGACGACCCTAAGACAAAGGTGATTTTGATTTCTGGTGAAGGAAGATTTTTCTCAGCAGGTGCTGATATTAAAGAGTTTACAACGGTTAGCACTGAAGAAGGCTTTGCGGATCTAGGTAGCTATGGGCAACAATTATTCGACAAAATGGAAGCGTTCTCAAAACCGATTGTCGCTGCTATTCATGGTGCTGCGCTTGGAGGAGGGCTAGAACTAGCAATGGCATGTCATATTCGCTTCGTAACAGAAGATGCTAAGCTAGGTCTGCCTGAGCTGCAGCTAGGTTTAGTCCCTGGATTTGCAGGTACACAACGACTGCCCGCGTTAGTTGGAAAAGCAAAAGCAACTGAAATGCTACTAACGAGTGAACCCATCTCAGGACGTGAGGCATTAGAACTTGGCTTAGCGAATCAGGTATATAGCGAGGAAGACCTTTTACCTAAAGCGAAAGAATTCGCTGAAAAAATTGCTAAGAAAAGCGCTGTAGCAGTAAGCTATGCTCTTAAACTACTTACTTATTCAAAAACAGAAAAATTTGATGAAGGCGTTCAAAAAGAACGAGAGTATTTTGGAAAGGCATTCGCTTCAGAAGATGGACAAGAAGGAATTCGAGCGTTCATCGAGAAGCGTCAGCCAAACTTTCAAGATAAATAAGGTGAATTATTTCAGGGAGGGATAAAGATATGAACATTTATGTCATTATGAAAAGAACATTTGATACAGAGGAAAAAATCGTTATTGAAAATGGGAAAATTAGTGAAGAAGGCGTTGAATTTATCATCAATCCATATGATGAGTATGCGATAGAAGAAGCGATTCAACTACGCGACGATCATGGTGGAGAAGTAACAGTGGTTAGCATTGGGGATGAAGAAGTTGAAAAAGAGCTACGTACAGCTCTAGCAATGGGCGCAGATAAAGCGGTCCTCATTAACAATGAAGATCTTGATGAAAGCGATCAGTATACAACGACCGCCCTTCTTGCCGCTTATTTTGAGGATAAAGAATACGATATTATTCTTGGCGGAAATGTATCAAACGACAACAGCACGGGTCAAATAGGTCCACGTCTTGCTGAAAAACTTGGAATCGCTTACGTAACCACAATTACGAAACTCGATATTGATGGAACAATGGCTACAATGGAACGTGATGTAGAAGGGGACATGGAAGTTGTTGAAGCGCAACTCCCATTGCTTGTTACAGCTCAGCAGGGGCTAAACGAACCGCGTTATCCATCGCTCCCAGGGATCATGAAAGCAAAGAAGAAGCCTCTAGAAGAAATTGATTATGATGATCTTGATGTCGATGAGGATGAAATTGAAGCTAAAACAGAAACAATTGAAGTCTATTTGCCACCTAAAAAAGAAGCTGGAAAAGTACTTGAAGGTGAAATTGGAGACCAAGTGGAAGAATTAGTGAAATTACTTCGCCAGGAAGCGAAAGTTATATAGGAGGGGATCAACCATGGCCAAAAAAGTTCTCGTATTTGCAGAAGCGCGTGACAATGAATTACGAAATGTTTCATTTGAAGCAATTGGTGCAGGGAAAGAAATTGCAGCCGGTGGAGAAGTAATTGCAGCCATTGCTGGAGAAAATGTGAGCTCTTTAACAGATCAACTTTTTCATTACGGAGCGGACCGTGTCATTAAAGTGGAAGATGAAAAACTAAAAAATTATACAAGTGATGGTTATGGTCAAGCATTTTTGCAGATCGTTGAGAGCATCGATCCTGATGCTATTTTAATGCCACATACATCAATGGGGAAAGATTTGGCGCCACGACTTGCAAGTAAGCTTGATGCTGGTCTTATCTCAGATGCTACTGGTATTGAACTTGATGGAGAAGCAGTCGTCTTTACACGACCAATTTATTCGGGTAAAGCATTCGAAAAGAAAAAAGTAAAAGAAGGTATTATTCTTGCTACAATTCGTCCGAATAATATTGCTGCTCTTGAGATTGATGAATCACGTTCCGGAGAAGTTTTTGAAGAAAACGTAGAGATCAAAGACCTCCGTACGATTGTGAAGGAAGTTGTTCGTAAGTCGACTTCTGGTGTCGACCTCTCAGAAGCCAAAGTAATTGTAGCTGGCGGTCGAGGCGTTAAAAGTGAAGAAGGATTTGAACCGCTACAGGAACTTGCAGATCTTCTCGGTGCTGCTGTAGGGGCATCCCGCGGCGCTTGTGATGCTGATTATTGTGATTACTCGCTTCAAATTGGGCAAACAGGTAAAGTGGTAACGCCAGATCTTTACATTGCTTGTGGAATATCTGGGGCGATCCAACACTTAGCAGGTATGTCTAACTCAAAAGTAATTGTAGCGATTAATAAAGATCCTGAAGCAAGCATTTTCAGTGTAGCGGACTATGGAATTGTTGGAGATTTGTTTGAAGTGGTGCCACTTCTGACACAGGAATTCAAAAAAGTTTTACAAACAAGCTAAGATAAAAGCGAGCTAATACAGCTCGCTTTTTTGATGAAATTAATTAAGAATCGTGTTTTTAGTGGGAGCGTTTTATTCTCTAAGAGATAGGGAACAATGAATGTAAGTCAAAACAATGGAATCAGAAAGACGATTAATGATATACTCATTTTGTGCCAGTTGATGAAATATCAAGATGGCAGAGCACACTGAGGCAACCGGCCTTAACCTGGTATTCTCAAGTGATAAATGTTTAAGGAGGAAGATACAGTATGGCTATCGTACACGCAACAGATCAAAGTTTTGCACAAGAAACAAGTGAAGGTCTCGTTCTTGCAGACTTCTGGGCACCATGGTGTGGCCCTTGTAAAATGATCGCTCCTGTACTAGAAGAGCTTGACGCTGAAATGAGCGATGTGAAAGTAGTAAAACTTGACGTTGATGAAAATCAGGAAACAGCAAGCAAATTTGGTGTAATGAGCATCCCAACGCTTCTCGTTTTCAAAAATGGTGAGGTTGTTGACCAGGTTGTCGGCTTCCAACCAAAAGAAGCACTTGCACAAACACTTTCTAAGCATCAATAAGGAAGAATGATCAAAGCATTCGAATCTGTAAATCAGATTCGAATGCTTTTTTTGTGGGGTCTTCAAAAGAAATGCTATTGACACTGATAATCGTTCTCGATATAATCATCTTGGATAAACGACCTGACGAAAAGGAGTTTTACATAATGAAAAAATCTACTATGCTATTTACTTCTATTACGCTTGCAGCTACGGTTCTCGCTGCATGTGGTAATGATTCTGAAAATGCTGCAAATACAGGTAGCAATTCTCAGGAACAAACAAATTCCGCTTCACAATCATCTGAAACTCAATCAAATGATATGACGATTGAAAACGCTGTTACTACAAAGCAAGTGGAAGCGTATCAAAAGATGTTGGATGAGCTGAACAAAATGAAAGAAAACGAAGAAGTGGACTGGGACCTTATTGAATCTACCTACTCAAGCGAATTGAAAAGCGCTGTGAATGAAATCGATAATGAATTTGATACCTTTATCACGACGGGTATACAAGCGGGTAAATCAGGTGAGCTTGATCAAAACGTTGCGCGACAAATGATTGATAAAGGCACACAGTCATACTTTTATCAGAAGCAAAAGTCTCTTCAACAAGCGGTAATTGATGCGAAGGACGCGAAAAAAGATGAAGAAGCGATGCTTCATTTTGAAGAAGTAAAATTACTTACTGAGAAAGTATTCATTCCTACTGCAGAAAAACGCGACTCCTATTATGAACTTGAAGGAGATTCTAGTCTTGTAGAAAACATCAATAATGGTCTTTCAGCACAGGAAGACGCTCTTTCTGAAGGAGATATGGAAAACTTTGCTGTTACAAAGCAGGTAACTGATAAATCAATTTATAAGAGCTACTACTTGGCAGCGAATTCTTATGCTGAGAAAATTGAAGAAGCCGTAAACTCTGGTGAAACAGAAGAGCTTCAAATTATGCAAACGGAAGCACTTGGATTTTATCAAGCTATTAAAGGATCTCTCTCAGGCGGAGATGAAGAAGCTGCACAGAAGTTAAGCGAGCTATTCGATATTAGCAATGATCCAGAAGCCATTAAAGCGGATGAAGTATCTAACTTGTTCGAAAAAGCATTTGCTGGAAAAATTAAAGGCTATCATGAAAAAGTAGCTGAATTAGATGAAAACAACCTTTCTGAAGGAAAAGAGGCCGCTATGGAAGCCAATGTTTTCTTAAAAGCTATCGAAATGCCATTAATGGAAACACTAGGTGAAGAAGAGACAAATGCCGTGTACGAAGACGCACAAAGTTGGTTTGATGCTGTGTCAAATAACGATGCTGAAGAGGCAAATAAACTAAGTGAACAAATTTTGACCACACTAGAAAGTGTAGTAGAATAGTTTTAGATTGAAATGGCCGCTAATTGCGGCCATTTCTCTTGTTATTAAGTTTTGTATAGATTGAAGTGTATAGCGGGAGTGCATAGTATGAAGGTATTAATTACTGGAGGGGCAGGATTTATAGGTAGTAGTCTTGCAAAAACGCTCTTAAAAGCTGGTGATGACGTGTCGCTAATTGATCATTTTTCATCATATTATCATGTAGAGCGAAAGGTAGAACATTTAGAGGAAATTAAGAAAAATGGACCTATAAGTGTACATAGGTTTGATTTGTTAGATGCTGATCAAACATTGGCTCATTTCAAAGCCTACACTTATGATAAAGTGATTCATCTTGCTGCCCTTCCTGGAGTACAATATTCATTAAAAAATCCATTAGATTATATCGATCAGGATATCAAAGTAGTCGTTAATGTTTTAAGTGCAGCGGGTGAAACCGGTATACCTCATGTTTTGTTCGGATCATCTTCTTCTGTATATGGAAGTCGAGAAGAGGGTCCAGTGAAGGAAGAGCAAGCAAGTGGGAAGGTGAAATCACCTTATGCAGCGGCGAAGGCAGGAGCAGAATCGTTTTGTCATGCTTATCAATCGCTCTATGGCTTTAAGTTAACGATACTGCGATTCTTTACCGTATATGGACCGTGGGGGCGTCCAGACATGGCGATTCCTCTCTTTATTGAGAAGTTGATAAAAGGCGAGGAGATCACCGTGTATGATCGTGAGCAATCAAGAGATTTCACTTATATTGATGATATTATTCAGGGCATAACGTTAGCCTTTAAGCAGGACGGTTTATCTGAAGTTTATAATTTAGGTTCGGGATCACCTGTGCATCTCACAGAGTTGATCCAATTGCTTACTCAGTACTTTCCAAGTGCGAAGGTGAGAGAAGATACGTTTCGGCGAGGAGATGTTCGACATACGTGGGGAGATATTAGTAAGGCACGAAATGAACTGGGATATTCTCCTGAAGTAACCTTTGAAGAAGGGATAAGAAGGACAATTGAATGGGCAAAAAGCTATCACGAATTATAAAATGGGTATTTGGCTTGTTACTAATTTCTCTCTTTGCATTTCTACTGTTAAATGAATTTAATGTTACTACGCTAACCACCCTTACTAAAGAGTTAATCAGCAACCCGGGCTTGTTGTTTGCAATGGTTATCGGGTATACATGCTCTTTTTTATTACGGGGTTTATGTTGGAGGTTACTTGTTGACAGGACCATTTCCATGAGAGTTTATTTGGCAGGAATCTTTTACAGCTTGTTTTTTAACCACCTTTTACCGTTTAAGGGAGGAGAAGCTGTACGAATGGGGGTTCTTGCGCATAAACAAAAAGGACAGTGGACAACTTCTATTCAATCTGTCGTCATCCTACGTGCGATTGATCTTTTCTGGCTTGGTATTTTTGCCATGATTGGTGCAGAACTTTTTGGGATTACGGTTAGTACAACATTTTTATTAGGAATGATAACTCTCTGTTTAGTGAGCGTATTAATTCTTATCCTGTATGTAAGAAAGAAAGCTAATGCGGGTTTTTTGTACAAACAGTTCGCTATGATGAAGAAACTAGTAAACTCGCCTTACATGGTTCTTATCTTCCTCATTTCATGTCTCAGCTGGATAGCTGAAGGAATCGTCGTTTATTCCGTTGCTGGCTTTAACCATCACTTTGCCTATTTGGACGCTATGTGGGTAACCGCTTTATCAGTTGGATCAGGGGTGTTCCAGCTTGCTCCTGGTGGTTTTGCCACTTATGAAAGTGTGATGAGCTTCTCACTTCATCAGGTTGGTATTGGATGGGAAGAGGCCTTTTCAATTGCGCTTGTTACTCATGCTTTTAAATATGCTTATTCTTTTGTCGCCGGTTTAGTTGCTTTTTATCTTTACCCTCTTCGATTTCAGGAGTTGAGGTCGTTTATGAAAAAGAAAGGAGAAACATCATGAAACAAGCTTCAGGATTTGAAAAGATAGCAGCTAGATGCTGGAATCTTCTAAATGAAGGTAAACCATTTACCCCTATTTTTGTAACGGGGACGATGTTGTTATTATTTATTACGCAGTGGACTTCGGGCGCGTTTTGGGGAGCGTTTTTTCTAGGATTCGTTGCTGTCTTACCACTTCTCGTACTTTATTATGTTTATGATTATCCTTTATTTTTACGAAATTATTTGTGGATTCCTCTCGTAGGATATTTATTGATTTTTGATCAGTTCTCCTTATCAGCGGCTATGCTCGGGATCGGTCTTTATTTTTTCTTTACTGTCTTTTTTTGGGGCACGTTCTACTATCATCTTCGTATTGGGACAAGTTGGCTGAACTTCACTCGCTTCTGGAAGTTGGTACTTAAGAATAGTGATTCCACGAGCGGTAACGCACAAGAACAGCTCCCTAAATTTTTGTTAATTTTATCGATCTGGACCGCGGTTATTGAAACTTCTCTCACGAATAGAGGTACGTTTGATTGGACAACACTTGCTTTCTTTTATGCAGGAATATGGTTGTTTAGCTTTATTCTTCATCATTACCTGTTTGACTGGAAACCAGCGGTGAAATCGGATTACACAAAACCAGTGAAATCTACTCCTACAAACGAGCGAGTCATTATGATCGTGATTGATGGGATGCGGAAAGAACGATTTCAGGAAGCGAACACGCCATTCCTTGATTCTTTAAAGAAAAATGGGACAGAATACAGTCAAATGGAAACTGTTTATCCAGCTCGTACTGTTGTTTGCTTTTCTTCTATGATGACAGGTACATATCCACTTGAGCACGGTATCAAGTCCAATATGGTTTGGAATCTAGGTGTAAAAGTAGAAACGATTTTTGATTCACTACGAAAGGTTGGAAAGACAGGAAGGCTTCTCGGGATTGCTCACCTTGTTGATGCGATGGGTGGTGATGTTGATACTGTAACGGCTGTTATGAACAATGATGTGGCGGATACGAAAATTATGGAGGGTGCTCGTCAGATTATGCTAGATAAAAACCCTGACTTCTTTACCGTACAGCTAATTGGTACTGATCAAACAGGACATGCAAGAGGTGTACTGTATGATGATTACATTCAAAAAATTGAAGAAGCGGATAAATTAGTAGAAGATTATGTTCACTTCTTACATGAAAATGGATTTATGGAAAACACAACTTTGATTGTGTGCGCGGATCATGGACAGGCAGATGGAATCGGGGGACACGGCCATCTTGATGAAGGGGAACGGTTCGTGCCATTTTTCTTAAATGGCCCATCGATTGCTAAAGGAAAAATTGTCGAAGAAAAACATAGCCTTACGTCCGTTGCACCGACTGTGGCACATTTACTTGGAGCTCCAATTCCATCGCATAGTAGGGGAGCAATTTTAGAGGAAGCTTTTCAAGATAGGAAGGAAGAAGTAATAAAATGAAGCAATACGTCATTGTTTTTTTACCTGCACACAACGAAGAGGATTCCATTGGGGAAGTAATCAAACAAATCCCAAGAGATATTCATCCTACCGTTCGCGTAAGTGTATTAGTGATAGACGATGGGTCTACGGATCGAACTGTAGAAGTTTCAAAATCAGCGGGTGCAGACTACATTTATTCTTTTAATACAAATCAAGGACTTGGCGCTGCGGTTCGAAAAGGAATTTCTCACTCAGTCGAACTTGGCGCAGATATTGGCGTTATGCTTGATGCTGATAATGAATACCCGGCATGGCAATTACCTGACCTACTCGAACCTGTTTTTAATTGCGAAGCAGACTATGTGATGGGATCTCGGTTTAAAGGAACGATTGATGGCATGCGATTACATCGGCGACTAGGCAATTATTGTTTTACGTTTCTTCAATCACTCCTTTTGCAAAAGTGGATCCATGATGGCCAATCAGGAATGAGGGTTTTTTCAAGACAGGCGATGGAGCACAGTGAAATTATTCATGATTACAACTATGCTCAGGTACTAACATTAAATCTTGTTAGAAAAGGTTTCAGAGTTAAGGAAGTGCCAATCACATATCAAGTTCGTTCGACAGGTGAATCATATATAAAATTTAAAGCGTATTTAACTTCGGTTTTACCAGCGATTTTTAAGGAAATGACTCGCCCCGTTCAGAAGGTAGCGATCAACTATCATGCCCATGATCTCGATCTTAACAAGATGGAAGCAATCATGGCAGAAAAGTCACACTAATTACCGATCTGTTATTGACTTCAATGATGATAATCATTATCATTATCAATGAGGAGGATTTCTAATGAAAAAACGCATTCTATCATCAGTCTTTTTGCTAACACTTATTTGTACACTTGCTGTACCAGATCTTGCTCAAGCTTATTCGTATGGTGATCCTACTGAAGAAAAAGTAGCTGAAGCCTATAGTGAGATGTCTGCTAAATTAAATGAATCTCCTCCTAATTTCAATCAAGCCAACGAAATATTTTCTTCTGTAAAAGAAGAAATACAATTACATATGGGTGATGATGCGGTTCAGGCTGTTCAAACTGAATTAGATAATGAGAACGAAGAAGCTGTGATGACAAATATGCAGCAAATTCTCGTGCTTAATATTTCTAGAAGACTTGAAAACGTAGAGAAAGATTTTGAAGAGTATGATACGACAAGAAAATTGGTTGGAAAAGCAGATGCTACATATAAAACGCTCTCTCCAGTAGTCAAAGATACAAATCCTGAACTTGACGAAACAATAAAAAATGAGTTTGAAGTTTTACTTGATTCTCTCGGTAACCCTGGTTTGTTCGGGGTTGGTGAGAAAGAGTCGAATGAAGAACAGTTTGCTGAAAGCAAGAAAGTTATTCTTGATGGATTACAAGATCATTTTGAAATGAAATCGGTTGAGATCGGTCACTTTGGAGAAAGTGCGACTGAAGAAGAAACGTCTAGTGGGAAAACAGATTGGACTGATTTAGGCCAACTATCGAATTGGCTCCCGCTCATCATTCTTGTAGCAATAATTGTTGGAGTTGTCGTTTATACAACAAGAAAGCGTCGTCGCTCGTAAAGTATTTGTTTGTAGAAAGGGGATAGTTTAATGGAAATTCAGGCATTACTGATCATGTTCAGGGAAGTACTTGAAGCGCTGCTTATTATTGGAATCATAACGACCTATATGAAACGAATGGGACAGTGCCAGTATAACAAGTTTGTCTGGTTAGGAGCCGGTCTTGCCGTTGTAGCAAGTATTGGAGTTGCCATGCTGTTTCAGGTTGTTTTCACAGGATTCGCTGCGATGGGAAGCGAGATCTACCTGAAGATTTCCATTATGCTTATCTCAGCTGTTTTATTAACTCAAATGGTATTCTGGATGGCTTCGCATAGCCGTAACCTTAAAGGTAAAACCGAGGGGAAGATGACGGAATACATTACGACAGGTAATGTTATTGGCATGGTAATTCACTCCTTCTTAGTTGTTCTACGAGAAGGTGTCGAAACTGTTTTCTTCTTTGCAGCTATTACTGGAGGGGACATCGGTAAAGGATTTGAAGGATGGGGAGCCATTACTGGAGTCTTAATTGCTTCTGCCGTTTCATACTTCTTCTTTAAAGGTACGATGCGTATTCCACTTAAATCCTTCTTTAAAATCACTGGTATTTTTATTGTGCTCATTGCAGGTGGGTTATTTGTACAGGGAATATCAATGATGCAGGATATTAAATTAATTGGCAGTGTTATGCCTCATGTTTATGACTTAACGTGGTTTTTACCTGAGCATCCAATTGACTATGCCCATTATGTTCGAGATCAAGGGGTAGCGCCGTTACTCTCTGGTGATATCGGTATCTTCTTTAAAGCATTGTTTGGTTATTCTTCAATGCCTTCCATTGAAGAAATTATAGCGTATGTCGGTTACTTTGCCGTGATTTACTTGCTCGTCAATCACCAGAAAAAGCCTGAAAAAGCAGAAGTGAAAGAACCTAATAAAAAAGCTGTTTTTAAAGCAACGAACGAGATAAATGAATCTGCAGTAAAATAAGTTCACTAAGTACAAGGCGAAATAAATCGTCTTGTGCTTTTTTTCATCATTAGTACCGCAAACGATGTTTAGATAGCTTTGCCCCTCTGTTTGAAACTGAAAAGGATGATACAAAATGAATCGAGCTTTTAGAAATCGAAAGGAACGTAATATCATTCATACTTTTGTATGGGTTGTGTCACTCATTAGCCTTATGTTACTGGTTTGGTGGAGATTTATCTATGCAATCGAGTTCCCACGTTCATGGGATCAGGTTGACTTTACTTTAGCCTTAGATCGTTTTGATTTATTTGCAATGCAGCCACATTTTCCAGGGTATCCTTATTTTATTCTTGGAGGTATTTGGCTAAATAAATGGATTTCTAATCCTGCTCAGGCACTTGCTACTTGGAATTCTCTTCTTATGTTACTTGCCATATATCCAATGTATATAATAAGTCGATCGTTTCTCTCAAAGACGTTTAGCATTGTAGCAGTCGCTCTTATTCAATCTATGGTGTTTATAAATGTGCTAACGGTTCAACCGATGAGTGAAGCTTCAGCGGTTGCAATTCTCTGGTGGTATATGTGGAGTTTACAAAAAGCCTTTACTAAACATTCAACTGTTTGGATCGTAATATCTTCATTTTTCTTTAGTTTATTACTAGGGGTGCGCTTATCGTATTTACCGTTCGGAATTGGCTTCGTGTTGCTATTGATTCATCGAAAAAACAAATTCACAACAAAAGAATATCTCTCTTTTTTGATGACGCAAGTGCTAGTGGCTGCAGTTTTTCAGTTCATATGGGTTGGTGGTCTTGCTGTTTCTGAAGGAGGGGTCGCTGCTTTTCTTCAGCTAGCATTAGGCTTCTCTCAAGGTCACTTTGAAGAATGGGGAGGAACAGCTGTTTCCGCATCGACTTCTTTTTTTGAGCGTCTATCTCATCTTTTTCTAAATAATATAGTGTGGACAGGTCTTGGTGGGCAACATCTCTTCGTATTGATTTCACTTTTTACACTCATTATATACCTATCAATGAAACGATTGAAGAGACCTATATGGATTAGAGAAGTTTCATGGTTTGGATGGGCATTTGCCAGTATGGCTTTTATTTACTTTCTTTGGGCTTTATTTGCACAGAATATAGATAAGCCTCGACATATTCTCCCGCTTCCAGGAATGGTATTGCTTGGTTTTCTATGGATTGGATTAAAAAAACAAAGTGATGGACCGAAAAGAATGTTGCTATTGTTAGCCGTCATTATTAGCGTGCAGTCAGTGGTTTCTTATATAAACATGAAGGAAGCAAACGACCCAGCGGCTGTTTATCAATTAATTGATTACCTAGAAGACGAGAGTGAACCGCTTATTGTGTATACTTGGGAAGAAACAAGGGTAATGTCTTTTAATCGTGTTTCATTTGAACATGAACAAATTTACACCTATTCAACTTTTCTCGCAGATCTTCGTTATTATGAAAATCATCGTGTATATTTAACAGAGCAAGTAGTTGAAGGGTTTGCAAAACAAGGGATACCGATTGAAGATCAAGTGAAACGAATCCAAACATTTCATTCTTCAACGCTATATGACCCTGTCTATCATGACATTGTGTTATATGAGTTTCTAAAGTAATCGGTTGAAGAGTGACTATGTTACAATAAAAGGGGAACATAGATACGCCTTGAAAGGGAGCAAAGAGGTGAGTCAGTATGGAGCAACATCTGAAAAATAAGCTAGCGATTCTTCCTGACCAACCCGGGTGTTACTTGATGAAAGATCGCCAGGGAACGATCATTTATGTCGGGAAAGCGAAAGTGTTAAAAAATAGAGTCCGTTCGTATTTTAGCGGATCACACGATGGGAAAACACAGCGTCTAGTAGGCGAAATACGCGATTTTGAATATATCGTTACATCTACAAACCTTGAAGCTCTTATTTTAGAGCTTAATTTAATCAAAAAACATGATCCAAAATATAACGTCATGCTTAAAGATGACAAAAGCTATCCTTATATTAAAATAACGGCTGAAGAGCAGCCGCGCTTAATCACTACACGCAAAATCAAAAAAGATAAAGGAAAATATTTTGGTCCATATCCAAACGCATATGCAGCTAGTGCAACAAAGAAATTATTGGACCGTCTCTATCCGTTGCGGAAGTGTCGAAAGATGCCTGATCGGGTCTGCCTATACTATCATATTGGACAATGTCTTGCGCCTTGCGTT
>Ga0114955_1001022_pt1 | contig 12795 bp, 9 predicted proteins | sample Porto_5metaG_FD_87302 | JGI IMG/M metagenome (GOLD analysis project Ga0114955, IMG submission 87302) | Marine algal microbial communities from Porto, Portugal - Porto_5 metaG | ecosystem: Host-associated > Algae > Red algae > Unclassified | place: Portugal: Porto | collected 2015-02-02 | reverse complement strand
TTGGATGAAATAGCGTAAATGCAGTTCATATAAGTAAATAGCATGGGCAGTCTTACTTCCATGTAACAGAGCCTCAGGGTGCTCGAAGTGGATAGATGTAGCTTCCTTATCAGAACTTTTAAAATGGTCGATCAGCGCTGTAATATAATTCTCATCACAGCTACAGTCAGCATCAAAGCAAGTTATAATGCTAAGCTTCGATTTTGACTCAGCCAGCCTACGGGCTGCCTCATCCATAGCTAATTTACGAGCTCGTCCTACCCCGGATTTTTTCTTTGGAATCTTACTTATACATATCGGATGCACCGCGAACTCTACAGGAACTATCATTTTATCTATAGCTGCATACGCAGATTCATTACGCAGGTGTGTGTCCGTCGGCGCATCATCAGACGCATTAATTAATATAATGATCTCTATACTGTGTCCGTGGGGGACCTCACACATCAACACGGAAGCCACTGCCTCTACTACATGATCCTCATTATAACATGGTATACAGATTACCATACTGAGATCCTCAGCTACTAAACTATCAATTAGACGCTCTGGCAAATCCGAATATTCATACTTAGCCATAGGACAAAACTAATTTTTATTACATCTTCGCCCTATTACGAATGAGCCAAACTATTGTCATAGAAACGCAATTCTTTCCGCCGGTGTATGCTTTATCAGCCATAGCCAAGGCCGATACTTGCCTGATAGAAACACACGAGAACTACCAGAAACGCTCTTTCAGGAATCGATGCCAGCTGCTTGGACCAAATGGCATCACCCAAATCTCCGTCCCTCTGGCTAAGGGTAAGCACGAACAGCAATCAATCCAAAAGGTCAGCATATCCTATGACATGCCGTGGCATAAGACCTTCATCAAACTTTGTCAGAGTCATTATGGGAGAAGTCCATATTTCGATCATGTATGCGAGCAATTAGAGCGCTTGCTGCTCCAAAATTTCGAGTTGTTAGTAGACCTCAATCATGCTATCATGTCTTGGATCGTTACTTTTCTGGAAATAGAGACTGAACTAGGGACTACATCATCGTACTATGAAATCTACCCCGAAGACAACATATGGGACATGCGCTCCAGCATAACTGCTAAAAATTATAGATCTTATAAAACTGTAGCATACCCTCAAATCTTTGAAGAGCGGCATGGGTTTATAAATAATGTCAGCATCTTAGACTTACTGTTCTGTATGGGCAAAGAATCAATATATTATTTATGATATGCATAAATTTGAACATGCACAGATTACATATACTCGACGATTTACCAAATGAACATTATGGATTTAATGACCTTCTCTTCATTCTTTAGTCTCAATAATGGATCAATCTAAACATATGCTATTTAAGAAAGATAAAGACATCGAGCAAGTCAAGCATCATGTAGAAGAGATCATTATCAATCTTCATGATATCACTAAAGAAATCAAACATAGCTCTCTGGAGCAGACTGTAGGTGACCTTAAAGATAGAATCAAGGAGCCCTACATGTTTGTCATTGTCGGCGAGGTCAAGGCGGGGAAGAGCAGTTTCATTAATGCACTACTAAAATCAAAAGAGGAAATATGTAAAGTAGCAGCTTCTCCTATGACTGACACCATCCAGCAGATCACCTATGGCGAAGTACAGAAAGTCGAGGTGGTAAATCCATATCTGCACAAGATCTTTCAGCCATTTGAGATCCTGCAGGAGATCGCCATCGTGGACACGCCAGGGACCAACACCATCGTGGATCACCATCAAGAGATTACGGAGCGCTTCATACCTGCGTCAGATCTGATCGTTTTCGTATTCGAATCAAAGAATCCCTATCGGCAATCTGCTTGGGAATTCTTCGACTATATACAAGACGAATGGCGCAAGAAGATCATCTTCGTCCTTCAGCAGAAAGATCTGATGGAACCAGATGACTTAGTCACAAACATTAATGGAGTCAGAGATCACGCCATCCAAAAAGGCATCTCTGAGCCTACGGTCTTCGCAGTATCTGCAAAGATGGAGCAGGCAGAGGATATAGAAGGGAGCGGTTTTTTACCCCTAAGAAAATTCATTGAAGATAAAATCACCAGCGGTCAGGCTGGCAAGCTCAAGCTCAAGAATAACATCTCAACCGCTCTGACGATCAATGACAAGATATTTAAGGGCCTAATCACTCGCAAGGAACAATATGATTCTGATCAAAGATTTAGAGATGATATCAAGGTAACACTGGATAATCAAAAATTAAAATCAGACAAGGAGGTGGACACCCTTATAGAAAACTTAGTCCACACCTACAATGAGATCACAGCTGAAAAATATAATCAGATGCGTGATGGGTTGTCATTCATCCCGATGCTTCGGCGTTCGTTTAAGTCTATCATGGATAAAAAAGAAAGCCCTAAAGAATGGCTTAATCTTCTCGCCACGGACTTAGAGCGCGACTTGAATATCGGACTCAAAGAGAAACTAAATGAGGGAGTGGTCGATATAGCAGAAAGCATCCAACAAATGGGAAGCATCATTGATCTCAAAATTAGAAATTCTGAAACGATCTTGCAGAAGGATCACGAGATCTTCAGTGAGATTGCAGAGAGACGCTCTAATGTCTTAAAGGACCTTCAAGGTGCATTCAGCAAATTTCTAAAGAACTCGGAGAACTTTTATGATGACTCCCTTGCCACAGATTCTCAAAATCTGACACCTAATATGGCCGCAGGTGGAGGGATCGCCATAGTCGGTGTGATCCTCGCTACGGTGACTAATGGTATGGTATTCGATATCACAGGAGGTATTCTGACTACCATTGGCCTACTCTTCGCAGGTGTTACAGTCGGTCTGAAGAAAAGAAAAATTCTGGCGGGATTCAAAGAAGAAATTGACAGAGGGCGAGCGCTACTGAAAGGCGAGATCAGCACAAAGCTGAAAGACTACATCGGCAGTATCAAAAATAAAATTGATTCTAACTTTCATCAGCTTGACGAGCATCTCGGCAAGGAGAAAAAAGCGATTAATAGCTTAGAAAGCAGATTAAACACCATAGACGCAGACCTGCATGGATATGATACTCAGATCAAGGTCAGCCTATAGCACGTCCGCATTTTTTTATCTACACAAACGTTTGCAACATTCAGAACCACATATTGCATGTGGTAATACTCCAACCGTTTTGTACATTGTAGAATCATATGATACGTCTATAACCAATGATAACTAGCATAAAGATTTATAAATTCGAGCTTAGCAATGAGCTAATAGACCTTCAGTTCTGATGCCAAAACATATTAAAGTGAGCTATGGGATTTTATGAGCAACTATCTAACTTAGACATTGGGATCATTATTGGCTATTTGGTCTTTGTAGTGTTGTTGGGACTCTATTTTGGCAGTAAGCACGAAGACGCCGAGGATTATTTTCTGGCTGGTAGATCTTTGTCTTGGCCGATTATCGGTTTTTCTCTTTTTGCCTCTAACATGTCAAGTAATAGTCTCGTGGGTCTGACAGGTGCAGGCTATAATGATGGCTTCTCAGTATTCAGCTATGAGTGGATGGCGGTTCTGGTCTTGATTATATTTGCTATTTTTTTTCTACCATACTACCTGAAGAATAAAATCTTCACTATTCCAGAATTTTTAGAAAAGCGATATAACTATTTCACACGCGCTTATGCATCAGGCATAGCGATCATACTTAATATTTTAGTAGACATAGCTGCAACCCTCTATGCAGGTGGCATCTTAATTCAATTAATATTTCCACAATTTCCATTATGGGTAATCATCGCCGTTCTATCAGTCGTCGCTGGGCTATACACCGTCTCAGGAGGACTGAGTTCTGTCGTCTATACTGATGCCATACAGGCTGTGATTCTTATCTTCGGTAGTATCCTGATCACTTACTTCGCATGGGATAAATCGGGCGGCTTTGACGCTGTATTAAAGATCACCGACGCCTCGCACTTTGACATCATCAAGCCCATCAGCGACGAAGCACTGCCCTGGCCTGGCCTCTTTACAGGCGTTTTATTATTAGGATTCTATTTTTGGGGGACGAATCAATACATCACTCAGCGAACGCTTGCGGCTAAAAGCAAGAGGCAAGGTCAATGGGGAGCTATGTTCGCTGGATTTTTAAAATTGACGATCCTCTTTATCATGATTTTTCCAGGTGCATTCGCTAGAGTCCTGTATCCAGACATGGCTGACCAAGCAGACCAGATATATCCTACGATGCTCTTTGACTTATTACCTAAGGGCATCTTGGGCTTAGTCTTAGCAGGCTTTATCGCAGCACTCATGTCGAGTATCGATTCGGGGCTTAACTCAGTCTCTACTCTTTTCACCATGGACTTCTATCAGAAATGGTATCCGCAGGCCAATAAAAAGCAACTAATGACCACGGGTCGGATCGTCACCTTTATCGTGATGATCCTTGCAGCCGTATGGGCACCTCAGATCGTACATGCAGAAAAGCTGTGGGACTACTTACAGAATACTTTATCCTGGTTCTGTCCGCCCATAGTCGCACTCTTCGTTTTAGGCATATTCTGGAAAAAAGCCAATAGCAGAGGAGCATTATATGCGATTGTTGCAGGTGGCCTATTTACCATTTATTCCATCTTGGCAACAGCTTACTCCAGCCTATGGAGTGTTCACTTTCTTTATATGACAGGTATCCATTTTACACTGAGCTGCGCCGCCCTGATCATAGGATCTTTGAGCGTCACTGAAGATAGCAGAGATATGTCTGATTTGGTATGGAGCGTAGACAACTATCATGCAGAATCAGTCACATTAAAGCAAAGCCCTTGGTACACAAATTATAGATATCAAGGCTTAGCTCTGATAATAATCACAGCAATTATCTTGTTGATTTATTAGAATATCTACTCCCCTTTCTATGCTAAAAGCAGCTATCAGTTTAATTCAGTCATCTTGCACCATGCGAGGCATTTTAGCTAGTGATGTGGCCCAAGATAACTATCAGAGAATCTGGGCGAGAGATTCGGTGATAGCGGGCATAGCTGGAATAATGGCTAATGATGCAAGGATCATTTCTGGCTTTAAAGATTCGCTCATTACCCTAAAAAATGGTCAAAGTGAGCTCGGAATTATCCCCTCTAACGTCCAAGATGAACACATACGCAGCTATGGAGGTATTGCAGGTAGAGTGGATGCCACGCTGTGGTACATTATTGGCGTATCGCTGCTGATTCTGAATGAACATGAAACAACAGAATTAAAATTTTGGAAAAATTCCATTGATCAGGCCCATAAGGCAGTATGCTACTGGGAATACAACGGACAGCATCTCGTCTACACACCTACAAGCGGAAACTGGGCTGATGAATATCCAGTGCGTGGCCATACTCTATATGATAATATGTTACGTCTTTGGGGCCTGTCGCTCAGCAGCCTATTATTTCAACAAGATGATTACAACAATAAAATCTCCGAAGTCAAAGAAAAAATAAGTATCAACTTCTGGCCAACTCAGGACCAGCTGAATAGCCATTATATATATCACCCAAGAGCATATGAAGACTCAATTAATCCGAAGCGTAATTATTGGTGTACATCCATTGGACCTGAAGGATTTAACGATCAGTTTGATTGTGCTGGCAATGCCTTAATGTTACTATCAGGGCTTGCCACAGTTGATCAGGTAAATGCCTTAGTCAAATACCTCAAAGAATTGATCTTTGATATTAAGCACAGTCTGGTGCCCGCATTTTGGCCGCCCATTTTTCCAGATTCTCACCTTTGGCACGAGTTGGAACACAATTATAGCTTCTCATTTAAAAATCATCCTTATCAGTTTCATAATGGTGCCGTCTGGCCAGTTTGGATGGGTTTGCTCTGCTTAGGATTGTCCAAGTATGGTCAGATAAATTTAATCCGAGAAATAAATATGACATATAGCGAGCATCTTAGGCAGCATGATTATAAATTTCATGAATGCATACGCACAGATACATTTTCAGCAGCTGGACAGGAGCGCTTAGTCTTCAGCGCTGCTGGGGCTATCTTCATGTCAAAGGCAACTGATGCGCATGTTTACCATAAACTCAAGTTTGAGCTATGATCGAGCAATCAAATATGATCAGCCATGAATACATAGAGCTCGCTAAGCGCACATACGAAGCTATTATACTCCTAAGGCAAAATGACTGCCCCTATAGTATCAGTATTGCTGGGGAGAGCGGCTGTGGAAAAACCTCACTAAGTCGTAATCTAAAACACCTCTATCATTTAGAAGATATAGCCGTGGACCTATATCACCAAGATGACTACTTCCACCTTCCCCCACATGACAACCACTTAGCCAGGCTTTCTGATATCAAGCTCGTAGGCCCGCAGGAGGTAGATTTAGAATTATTAAATAAGCATATAGCTGTTTCTAAGCAAAATGATAAACGGATTACCAAACCGCTTGTAAACTACAACACAAACACCATATCCACGGAGACGCTGGATAGTAGTCAGACTCAGGTCGTCATCGTTGAAGGCACCTACGTCTCCTTACTATCTGGCATCGACATCAAGATATTTATGAGTAAGGATTACAGTCAGACTAAAAATGCGCGCTACGCTCGCGCACGCGATCCCTTGACTCCATTTAATGAAAAAGTATTAGCCGTAGAACATGAGATCATCAAAGCGCATAAATACAAATGCTGGATATGGATCGATTTTCATGATCAACTGAGCATCAACGAAGCGTATGCTCACTCACCAGAGACGCGCTCTGATTCTTCTTCACTTCTTATATAGCATTAAGTAGGGTCTGAATCCATGTTTCGTTTCCTATAGGCTTTAGAAAATTTATATAATACTTACTTCTACGACCTGACTAAGATTAAGTAAGTGACTAGTAAGCCAAACTCAGAAGTCATGTAGAGAAAAATTAAAGTTGGGCAGTCTGTCAAGCTGAAAGCTTATGGTGGCGGATCTTTCACTTCCCACTAAATTTAATAAATTCACACCCATATGCAGCCATTAGCTGAACGGATCAGACCTCATAATTTAGATCATTACTACGGACAGCAGCATCTTGTAGGACCAGACGCCGTATTGAGGCGATCCATAGCTTCAGGTAAAATCCCCTCTATGATATTCTGGGGACCACCAGGAGTGGGTAAGACTACTTTAGCCAATATCATATCAAAAACCATGGACCGTCCTTTCTTCGCGTTGTCTGCCATTAATTCAGGCGTAAAAGACGTAAGAGAGACCATCGCCAAGGCTGAGAAACAACTCTTTTTCGATCGACCTAATCCAATACTATTTATTGACGAGATCCATCGCTTCAGTAAGTCTCAGCAGGACTCTCTTTTGGGTGCCGTGGAGAAAGGCATCATCACTCTGATCGGAGCTACTACAGAGAATCCTTCATTCGAAGTCATCTCCGCCCTTCTCTCTCGATGCCAAGTCTATATACTGAAGCATTTGTCTTCTGATGATTTGCTGCAAGCTATGAGTTATGCTATCCAAGAAGATCATTATCTGAAACAGCACAACATATCGTTGAAAGAGACTGAAGCACTAATGAAATTCAGTGGCGGAGATGTCAGGAGGCTACTCAATGCTCTTGAGCTAGTGGTGAATCACCACGGAGGAGCTAGCCAAATCATCATCACCAATGACTTAGTGAGAGCCTCCATCCAATCTAACATGCTTCTCTATGATAAGACGGGCGAGCAGCACTATGATATTATATCAGCATTCATCAAGTCTATCAGAGGGAGTGACCCAAACGCGGCAGTATATTATCTAGCCCGAATGATAGAAGGTGGCGAAGACCCTAAATTCATCTGTCGTCGCATGCTCATCTCAGCAGCAGAGGATGTAGGTCTGGCTAATCCTAATGCGCTGCTATTAGCGACGAGTTGCTTCGCGGCGGTAGAGCGTATAGGCCTTCCAGAAGGTAGAATCCCTATGTCAGAATTGGCCATCTATCTAGCTTGCTCTCCTAAAAGTAATGCTGCTTACACAGCCATAGACCAAGCTTTAGCCGAAGTGCGCGAGTCTGGTAATCTATCTATTCCACTGCATCTGCGTAATGCTCCTACCAATCTAATGAAAGACATCGGATACGGGAAAGATTATAAATATGCTCATAATTTCCAGGGTGGTTTCATCGATGAAAACTATCTACCTGAAGAGATCAAAGGCACTGCCTACTACCAACCATCTAAAAATGGCAGTGAGGCAAAACTTTTAGACCAGATGAAGCTGCTTTGGAAGAATAAATATGGATACTAGCTATTACTGAGATAACACCGAGTGAAGAAGAGCCGTAGGCTCAGGCATGCTCTTAGCTATCTGTCATAAAGAATCATACATAAAGAAATTTCGTCCGTAGCAATTATATGATTGCTGAAACCATATATAAGTTCATGTTACAATATTATATACTGCATATAAGAATATAGCCAAATATTATTAGATGTTGCTTTCTGCCTGATGCCTTAGAAATGCATCATGTGTAGAATATTCATACCTTTGCAGCCGTAAAGTGGATATCATTGTGAATAACAACTTATTTCCACAAACAGTGATGTACACCTTAATCACCCCGAGATAACCTTAATTAAAACTGAAGTCCATATACATTGAAGACTTCATTTAACCCACATTAGAAAATTTAAATAAATTGAAAAGTTTTGAAGATTTAGAATTGGTAGATCCAATTTTACGAGCATTAGAAGACAAACAATACACAGAACCCACACCAATACAAGCTAAAGCAATACCCTTAGTTTTAGATAGAAGAGACGTGCTAGGATGTGCACAGACAGGTACTGGCAAGACTGCTGCCTTTGCAATACCCATCATACAGCTCATCCATCAGAAAGATGGTGACCATAGGGGATTCCCTATTTTAAGATCACTGATCGTCACGCCTACTCGAGAATTAGCCATTCAGATTGATGAAAATATTAAGGAATACAGCAAGTATACCGATATAAAACACACGGTTATTTTTGGTGGGGTGAAGCAAGGCAAGCAAGTAGATAAATTAAAGAAAGGTGTCCATATCTTGGTTGCTACACCAGGTCGACTCCTTGATCTGATTGACCAAGGCTACATAAGTTTGGATGACGTTAGGCTATTCGTGCTGGACGAGGCTGATCGTATGTTGGACATGGGCTTTATTCATGACATCAAGAAGCTTCTTAAAATACTACCAGAAAAGAGACAGTCACTCTTCTTCTCAGCGACGATGCCACAAAACATCGTTGAATTATCTAACACGATTCTGGAAGATCCAGTCAAGGTAGAAGTAGCACAAGTCTCCTCAGCTGCTGAGACGATAACTCAGTATTTATACTACACAAATAAGCAAACCAAGAAAGACCTACTCATACACATTCTCAAAGATGAGTCGTTGGACCAAGTATTACTGTTTTCTAGAACAAAGCACGGTGCAGATAAAATCACTCGATTCCTCAAAAAGGAACATGTTAATGCGGCAGCAATACATGGAGATAAGGCTCAAAATCAAAGACAAAAAGCGCTTAGCAACTTTAAGTCAGGAGACGTCATAGTGTTAGTCGCTACAGATATTGCCGCAAGAGGAATTGACATCGACAAGCTGAGATACGTGATCAATTACGACGTACCTAATATAGCGGAGACATATGTCCACAGGATTGGGAGATCTGGAAGAGCTGGCGAGGATGGGATAGCTATTTCAATCTGTGAGCCAGAGGAAAATGCCTATGTAAAAGATATACAGAGACTGATCAAACAAAAACTGCAAGTCGTAGATGACAACCCATTTCCTCAAACTGATAAGCCAATGTCAGAAGCAGAAAAGAAGGAATGGAACAAAGAAAAACAAAGAAGAAAGCAAGAATTCTTCGCCAACAGGAAGAAAAGCGGAGCAGGTCAACGTGGTCGCAGGCGATAGTTTTTCCTACTATAAGAAATTACTAATTAATAAATCAGGGCTATGTATATACATGGCCCTTCTGTGTATCTACCAGCAGTATAATTTGACTTAAATGCAAACATCAGGTACAGAGGAATTCATACAAGATTTTGGTTATTATTATGCCATATCAAATCATGTATGGAGCTGAATCAGGTAATATGTCAATTACTATCTTAGCAAATAAAATTAAAGTGTAACTTGAAAGCATGAAGTATCTACTACTATTGATTACGTTATTTATAACTGTCTCAGCATTCGCACAGGATAAGAATGAAGAAAAGGAGGATAAAGACGATAAGAAGAAGTCATACGCAGATGTCATAACTGATACTGCCGTCACACAAGAAGGCCTTTTCACAGTCCATCAAGTGGATGACAAACATTTCTTCGAAATCCCATCGGAGCTATTAGAGAAAGAAGTTCTCATAGTCAGCCGAATATCTGGTTTTGTCAAAAACCTGAACTTTGGTGGTGCTGGTACTAAGTCAAGGCCTCAGCAAGTCATTAGGTTTCAAAAGAAAAACAATCATCTGCTTCTACGCTCCGTATCTTATAATAGTGTAGCAACGGAAGAAACGCCCATCTACAAGTCTGTTCAGAATAATAACTTTGAGCCTGTCATCATGATGTTCCCCATAGAAGTGCAGTCAGATGATAGTAGCTCCTACGTGATCGATGTCGAAAACTTCTTTACTTCAGATATAGAAATGATCGGACCTGTAAGTCAAAGTCAAAGAAAAGACTTCGGTCTCAAAGGCGTAGACTCCAAGCGCAGCTTTATCTCCAACCTAAAAGCATTTCCTGAAAATGTATTAGTAAAACATGTCCTAACCTATAATGGAGGCGAAGACCTGCCAGATAATCAGATCACTGGCACCATGTCGGTAGAGATGACTCAATCGTTCATACTACTTCCGGAGGTGCCGATGCAACCAAGACTCTATGATTCGAGAGTCGGTTATTTCTCACTGACTCAGACTGACTACAGCCTTAATGAGCAAAAAGCGGCAAAAAGAAGGTACATCACTCGATGGAGATTAGAGCCGTCGGATCCAGAGGCTTACGCCAGAGGCGAGCTCGTGGAACCAGTGAAACAAATTGTATACTATATAGACCCTGCCACACCTGAGAAGTGGGCACCTTACTTAAAGCAAGGAGTAGATGACTGGAATGTGGCATTTGAACAAGCTGGCTTTAAAAATGCTATCGTAGGGAAATATGCACCAACTCCAGAAGAAGACCCTGATTGGGATCCTGAGGATGTGCGAAACTCTGTCATAAGGTATGTCAGTACGGACATACAAAATGCGATGGGACCTCATGTACACGATCCTCGCACAGGAGAAATTATCGAGAGTGATATTATATGGTATCATAATGTTATGAACTTGCTACGTAATTGGTTTTTCGTACAGACTGCAGCCATTAATCCAGATGCTAGATCACCGAAATTTAAAGATGAAGTCATGGGCAGGCTGATCCGATTCGTCTCAGCTCATGAGGTAGGACACACCTTAGGGTTGCCTCACAATATGGGAGCCAGTGTAGCCTACCCGGTAGACTCACTTAGATCCCCAAGCTTTACTAAAAGGATGGGTACCGCTCCCTCCATCATGGATTATGCACGATTCAATTATGTGGCGCAACCAGAAGATGGTGATGTGGCACTCATGCCAAATATAGGCCTGTATGACAAGTGGTCTATTCAGTTTGGTTACCAGTTATTCCCAGGAGAGAGTACAGACTCAGAGCGCAGCATCATAAATCAGATGATCAAAGAGAAAGCGGGAAATCCTAATTACAGATACGGTAGACAAAGTAGAGGAGTCTCAGACTATTCCTCTCAGACAGAAGATATCGGTGATGACTCTATGCTGGCTAGTGAACTCGGTATTAAGAACCTTAAAAGAATCGTACCTAAGCTGATAGAATGGACTGGAGAGGAGGCAAAGGAGTTTGAAAATCTTGAGGAACTGTATAATAATATCGTTGGCCAATTCAGGAGGTATGTCGGTCACGTCACTAATAATATCGGTGGTGTAAAAGAAGTGTATAAGACATATGATGAAAATGATGTCACTTATAAAACCAATAGCTTAGAAAAGCAAAGAAGAGCGATCAGATTCTTAGATAGCCAAGTTTTCAGAACCCCGACGTGGCTATTAGATCAAAGTATTCTTAGACGCTTCGAATCAAGTGGACAGTTGGACAGAATGAAAAAGCTGCACAATTACACTATTAATACGCTCTTCAATGATAGCCGCTTAGAGAGATTGTCGGAACAAGAATCTATGCTGGGAGAGAATACTTATACCCTAAGCTCACTATTCGAGGATACCAGAGATATGATCTTCTTCGAGATGAAATCAAAAACTACCACTGACGCATATCGACGCACACTCCAGCGTCTTTATATAGACAAGATGGTAGACTTAATGGAAGATGAGGATAACGACATGTTCGACTATAAAGCATTAGCCAGAAGTAACTTAAGGTCAATTATGGGTCTATCAAAAAAAGCGAAGTCATCTGACCCCCTAACAAAAGCCCATTATAAAGACCTCAAAGATCGCATACAGCACGTATTTCCAGAGGATTAATCGAAATATTCTTGGCACTGAGAATAACAGCATGACTTGGATTGACATGCTACTTGACTGCGTGCTGATGTCCGGGTAGAATCAGGTATATTCACAAAGGTCTTTACAGCTCAGTATTAAGGCATATTCAGAAGTAATCATGGTGAGGTGTAATATTTTGGTAGACCAGTACAAAGTACTGGGAAAGATGGTAGAGAGAGGCTTTGGTTGACGAGATTTTTGATAAAAAATCATGACAACCAATTTTTAATGTGTCCCCGATTTT